>Ga0164296_1001254_pt1 | contig 27473 bp, 22 predicted proteins | sample GEODES057metaG_FD_113533 | JGI IMG/M metagenome (GOLD analysis project Ga0164296, IMG submission 113533) | Dystrophic lake water microbial communities from Trout Bog Lake, Wisconsin, USA - GEODES057 metaG | ecosystem: Environmental > Aquatic > Freshwater > Lake | place: USA: Trout Bog Lake...
GCGCAAAAGCGAACCGAGCGTCGGGAGAAAAAGCCTGTTGCGTTTTGTTCGTTTATCCGTTGGCCGGCGATATCTGTTGCCCATGCGGACCGTTATCAGGCGCGATCATCGGCGTGCTTGCCTTTCCGGTAGATCACCACAGCGCCCGCTTGGCGAGCCTTTATCCGGGCACCGGCTTGGCGACTCTTTATCCGGGCGCCGGCTTGGCGCCACGCACCAACCGGCCAGGAAGGGCGCCCGTGGCGGTGCCGTCGCGCGCAACGATCTGGCCGGATAGCACCGTCGCCACATACCCGTCCGCGCCCTGCATCAGCCGCCGCCCGCCAGCCGGCAAGTCGTAAACGACATGCGGCGGCCGCAGCGCCAGCTTGCCGTGGTCGATCACATTCAAATCCGCCTTATAGCCCGCCGCCACCACGCCACGATCATGCAGCCCCAGCGCCACGGCATTGTCGCGCGTCAGACGCCGCACCATCCATTCCACCGGAAAGCAGCCCGTCGCACGGTCACGCGTCCAATGCGTCAGCCCATAGGTCTGCGCCGAGGCATCGCACAGGATCGACACATGCGCTCCGCCATCACCCAGGCCGATCAGCGTGTTCGGATGCGCCAGCATCGCCCGGACCGAGTCCAACGTGCCGTGGGTGTAGTTGCTAAGCGGGCGGTAAAGGATCGTCTTGCCGCCGTTTTCCAACAGCCGGTCATAGGCCAACGCAGCCGGGTCCACGCCACGGCGTGCCGCCTCGGCGGCGATGCTGCGTTCGGCCGGCGGTTCGTAGTCCGGCGGATCGCCGAGGGGGAAAATCCGATCCCATCGCCGCAGCCGTTTCGCCAGCCGCGGATCGGACGGCGTTTCCGCCAGCAGACGGGCACGCACGGACGGATCACGCAGCGCGGCGATGCGCGCATCGAAGCTCAACGCGGCGAGGGGCTTCCAGCTCGGGCAATCGATGAACGGGTTCTGCGAGATCTCAAACCCCAGCATGATCCCGGTCGGCCGGGTCAGCACCATGCCGGTCATGGCCAAGCCGTCGGCATTGGCTGCGGCGATATGGTCCAACAACATCCGCCACTCCTGCGGCTTGGCATCACGCTCCAGCACCGTTGTGGTCATCGGCCGGCCAGACGCGGCAACCAGGCGACGGAGCATGGCGAATTCTTCCTCCAGCTCATCGCCGAAGTCCGAGATCACCTGCAGCCAGCCAGCACCGGTGCGGCCGACGGCCATGGCGATCTCCATCAACTCCGCCTCCGCCGCGTGCAGCGTCGGGGTCGGGCGTCCATCCAGCGTCTTGTGGTTCAGCGTGCGAGACGTCGAAAAGCCCAAGGCACCGGCTGCAATGCCCTCGGCCGACAAGCGTGCCATGGCGGCACGATCGGACGCGGTGGCCGGCTCGCGGGCTTCGCCACGCGCACCCATCACATAAACACGCAAGGCTGCGTGCGGCACTTGGGTGGCGACGTCGATGTCGAAACGACGTTCGTCCAAGCGGTTCATATAATCGGGGAATGTTTCCCAGTTCCACGGCAGACCTTCGGTCAGGACCGGTTCGGGAATATCCTCCACCCCCTCCATCAGGCGCACCAGCATGCCACGCTGGTCCGGCTTGCAGGGGGCGAAGCCGACGCCGCAATTGCCGATCAGGGCGGTCGTGACACCATTGACCGAACTGGGGGAAAGGTGGTGCGACCACATCACCTGGGCATCGTAATGCGTATGGGGATCGACGAAGCCGGGGGTGACGAGCATGCCCTTGGCATCGATTTCCTCGGCACCACGGGCGGTGACCTTGCCCACCTGCACGATGGTGCTGCCACAGATGGCAACGTCGGCCTCGAACGGCGCGGCACCAGTGCCATCGACGACGGTGGCGTTACGAATGACCAAGGTTGGGTCAGCGGCCATGCTACGGTGTCCTCCCGTTTCCCCTGACGGTAGGGCCGAGCGGCGGTCCGGGCAAGGTTTCCGGGTGGCGGGCGAAGTGAGACTCCGCAGCCTTGTCCAAATCCTCGACTACCGAGGCAATACGCCGCATCGCCAAGGACCGCAGCAGGAAGAACCCTGGCATGTTGATGGCCTGGGGAAAAAATCGCTTATCCGAGCCTGCGCCTGTCATGCGCATCCACACATCGCACCGCCATGTCCTGACGGTTCCGCTCGGCAGGACAATGACCGGCCAAAGCGCTCTACGCGATCGTCCCGCAACTCATCCGCGCTTCTTTCGCTTCACGGCCACGGGCTCGGGCAGCAACGGCCGCAGGAAACGCCCCGTATGGCTCGCCGGATTAGCGGCAATGTCCTCCGGCGTGCCTTCGGCAACGATCATGCCGCCACCGTCGCCACCTTCAGGCCCCAGGTCCAAGATCCAATCAGCGGTCTTGATCACCTCCAGATTATGCTCGATCACCACCACCGTGTTGCCTTGATCGACCAGGGCATGCAGCACTTCCAGCAGCTTCCGCACATCTTCGAAATGCAGGCCCGTCGTCGGTTCATCCAGAATATACAGCGTCCGTCCGGTCGCCCGTCGCGCCAGTTCCTTGGACAATTTGATGCGCTGCGCCTCCCCGCCCGACAGGGTCGTGGCCTGCTGGCCCAACGAGATGTAGCCCAGGCCAACTTCCTGCAGGATCTTCAGCCGGTCATGAATGCGCGTCTGGGCCGAGAAATAGGGCACCGCCTCTTCCACCGTCATCGATAAGACATCGGCAATCGATTTATCTCGGAAGCGAATTTCCAACGTTTCCCGATTGTAGCGTTTTCCCTTGCAAGTATCGCAAGTAACGTAAACATCGGGCAGGAAGTGCATCTCGATCTTCAGCAGGCCATCACCCTGGCACGCCTCACATCGCCCCCCCTTAACATTGAAACTAAATCGTCCCGCTTTATACCCCCGCGCGCGGCTTTCCGGCAGTTCGGCAAACCAGTCCCGAATGGGCGCGAACAAATCGGTATAGGTCGCCGGATTGGATCGCGGCGTGCGACCGATCGGCGATTGGTCGATGTCGATAATCTTGTCCAGATGCTCCAAGCCCTCGATACGCTCGAATGGCGAAGGCACCAGACCTGCCCCCATCAGACGGCGCGCCGTTGCTTTATAGAGCGTGTCGACAACGAGCGTGGATTTGCCGCCGCCGGATACGCCGGTCACACAGCAGAAAGTTCCTAATGGAAACGATGCGGAGACGTTTTTCAGATTGTTGCCGCGCGCGCCAACGATACGCAGCACGCGATCCTTCTGCGCCGGCCGACGCATCGCCGGCACCGGGATCATCTTACGGCCGGAGAGGTAATCGCCGGTCAAGGATTTGGGGTTCGCAGCAACCTGATCCGGCGTGCCCTCGGCAACCACATGACCGCCATGAATACCGGCGGCAGGGCCCATATCGATCAGATGATCGGCGGCACGGATGGCATCTTCATCATGCTCCACCACCAATACCGTATTGCCAAGGTCGCGCAGGCGCCGCAACGTGCCCAATAGCCGTTCATTGTCGCGCTGGTGCAAACCGATCGAGGGTTCGTCCAGCACGTACAGAACACCCGTCAGGCCGGAGCCGATCTGGCTGGCCAAGCGAATACGTTGCGATTCACCCCCCGATAAGGTCGCCGACCCGCGCGCCAAGGTGAGGTAATCCAAACCGACATCAACCAGAAAACGCAGGCGATCGACGATCTCTCGTAGAATGCGTCCAGCGATTTCCTGGCGCTGCGGCGTCAGGTGCGGCAGCACGGCGGCGAACCAATCCAGCGCGAGCTTGATGGAAAGGTCGGACGCCTCGGCAATGTTCTTGCCGGCAACGCGGACCGACAGCGCTTCGGGCCGCAGGCGGGCACCGCTGCAGACGGTGCAGGGTTTTTCCGCCTGATAGCGCGCCATTTCTTCACGCACCCAGACACTATCGGTTTCCTGAAAGCGGCGTTGCAGGTTGCGCAGCACACCCTCGAACGGCTTGGTCACGGTGTAGGCGCGCACGCCGTCCTTGTAGGTGAAGGCGACCGGTTCGTCGGTGCCGTGCAGGATGGCATGGCGGACGGCGTCGGGCAGCTTATGCCAAGGGGTTTTGGTGGTCTGTTTGAAATGCTGCGCCAAGGATTGCAGCGTCTGCTCGTAATACGGCGATTGCGCACCGGTCCAGGGCGCCACGGCACCATCGGCCAAACCAAGACGATCGTCCGGCACCACAAGCTCGGGGTCGAAGAACGTTTCTATGCCGATGCCATCACAGGCCGGGCAGGCCCCATGCGGCGAGTTGAAGCTGAACAGCCGCGGCTCGATCTCCTCGATCGTGAAGCCACTGACCGGGCAGGCGAAGCGGGACGAAAAGACCGTGCGGTCCTGATTATCGGTGTTTTCGGCGAACACCACACCATCCGACAGCGCCAGCGCGGTCTCGAAACTATCAGCAAGGCGCGGGGCGATGCCGTCGCGCACGACGATGCGGTCGACCACGGCCTCGATCTCATGCTTGATCTTGCGGTTCAGCGCCGGAACCTCACCGATGTCATAAAGCGTGCCGTCAACCTTCACGCGGGTGAAGCCACGGCGCTGCAAATCGGCCAACTCCTTGCGGTATTCGCCCTTGCGGTCGCGCACCACCGGGGCCAGCAGCAACAGCCGTGTGCCTTCCGGCATCGCCATGACACGGTCGACCATTTGAGAGACCGTCTGCGCTTCGATCGGCAGGCCCGTGGCCGGCGAGTACGGCACACCGACGCGAGCCCAGAGCAGGCGCATGTAGTCGTGGATTTCCGTCACCGTGCCGACCGTCGAACGGGGGTTTTTCGACGTCGTCTTCTGCTCGATCGAAATCGCCGGCGAGAGACCTTCGATACTATCCACATCAGGCTTGCCCATCAGCTCCAGGAACTGGCGCGCGTAGGCCGACAGCGATTCGACGTAGCGGCGCTGGCCCTCGGCGTAGATCGTATCGAACGCGAGCGAGGATTTGCCCGAACCAGACAGCCCGGTAATGACCGTTAGCGAGTCACGCGGAATGACGATGTCGATGTTCTTGAGATTATGTTCACGCGCGCCGCGAACATGAATGTCGCGAGACGCGGTGTCACGCGCAACCGTTTTGCCACGCGCGCTGCGTGCGGAGTTATCGCCGGCCATCAATCCTGTTGTCCCCGATGCCGAATGTGTTCTACAGATGTTCCGAACGGATGGCCACTGGCAAGCCAGCAGCCATCAAGTATGTCTTAACCATGTGGCCCGTATGATCGGTTTGGGCTAGGGTCGAAATCTGATGAAAAAGGATCGGTGCGATGGCTGGCAGCGTCAATAAGGTGATCTTGATTGGAAATCTCGGCAAAGACCCCGAAGTGCGGTCCACGCAGGACGGCAGCAAGATCGTGAACCTGACGCTGGCGACGAGCGAAACATGGAATGACCGAGCCTCGGGTGAGCGCAAAGAACGGACGGAATGGCACCGGGTCGTCATTTTCAACGACCGTCTGGCCGACGTGGCGGAGCGGTTTTTGAAAAAAGGCGCCAAGATCTACGTCGAAGGCGCGCTGCAAACCCGTAAGTGGACCGACCAGCAGGGGCAAGAGCGTTACACGACCGAGGTTGTGCTCAGCCGCTTCAATGGCACGCTCACGATGCTGGATGGTCGCTCCGGCGGCGGTGACTCCGGCGGCGGGTATGGTGGTGGTGACATGGGCGGCGGCTATGGCGGCGAATCGGCCGGCGGCGGCGGCTCTGCCGGATCCTATCAAGCGCGCGAACGTGCCCCCGCGCGGGCCGGCGGCGGCGGTGGCCGGTCTTCTAGCCCGTCTTGGGATGCACCCAAGGGCGGCGGTGGGTCCGATCTGGACGACGAAATTCCGTTCTAGCCAACGCGCACCGGCCAGTCCGGCGCATCCGCTAGAACCTGCGGTAGCGCGTCCGGTCAGCAGGGAAAGGATCGAACGGCGGTGGGCATCGTCCTACCGGCGATAGCCTGCCTATAACCGAAGGCCGGCCAGCCGCGAACGTTGGGGCCAAACGCCCCCTCTTCTCTTGATCGGAAATGTGCCAGATAGACGGCCATGTATCATTTCATCATCAGTCTGGCCCTGGCCGTCGTGCCGGTGGTGCTCGCGATCACCTTGCATGAGGCGGCGCATGGCTACGCGGCGCTTGCGCTGGGCGACACCACCGCCCGCGATGCGGGGCGGCTTTCGCTTAATCCGATCCGCCATATCGACCGCGTGGGCACCATCCTGCTGCCGGGCTTCCTGCTGATCAGCCAATTGCTGGTGCCGCCGCACAAGATCCTGTTCATGTTCGGCTGGGCTAAACCGGTGCCGGTGTCGGCCTGGAAATTCCGCAACCCGCGCCGCGGCATGGCGCTGGTGGCAGTCGCCGGGCCGGTGATGAATTTCTTCCTTGCGTGGCTCGCCGCCCTGCTGATGCCAACGCCGCAATTTCCGACGCAGAGCGAGCAGTTGATCCAGCAATTCCTGATGTATTTCATGCTGTCGAACATGGTGCTGGGCCTGTTCAACCTATTGCCGGTACCGCCGCTGGATGGCGGACGCATCGTGGTCGGGCTGCTGCCGCTCCGCTTGGCCCAGTTCTGGGCCAAGCTAGAGCGTGCTGGCATCGTGCTGGTTCTGCTGCTGGTCTTCGTCCTACCCCGCGCGCTGGGCGTCGACCCGGTCGGGCAGGCGCTGAACAGCATCCTGCCCTGGGCCTTCCGTACCCTGTTCTGGCTCGCCGGGCAGGACGTCAGCGATTGGGATTCTGACGCTTTCTGATCAAGCCGTCGCGCCGCCATCCACCGGCAGCGTGGCACCGGTGATGAAAGACGCCTCATCCGACAGCAGGAAAAGCGCCGCATTGGCAACCTCTTCCGGTTGGCCGACGCGCTTCATCGGGTTTTGGCCACCGCGCTTCTGCACCAGCGTTTCCGGCGTTTCACCCGCCGGCATCTGACTATCGGGGCGGGCAACGAACACGCGCAGCATCGGCGAATCGATCGGGCCGGGGCAAACCGCGTTGACGCGAATATTTTCGTGCCCGTAACGCTTGGCGAGGCCCTTAACCAACCCGACGACGCCGAACTTGGCGACATTGTAAACCGGGCTGAACTGCGAGCCCACCAGACCAGACGTGGAGGCCGTGTAAAGCAGCGATCCACCGCCGCGGGCGCGCAGTTCGGGCAGTGCCGCCTCGGTCGTTACCAGCACGCTGCGGACGTTCAAGTCCATCGCAAAATCGAAATCCTTCCAGTCCAGCCCTTCGATCGAGGCCGGACCAGGCGTGCCGACATGGTTCCAGACGAAATCCAGGCCACCGAACGCCTTCACCGTCTGCTTGACGATATCGCGGGCAAAATTGTCATCGGTCAGATCGCCGTGCAACGCGATGGCCTTGCCGCCCGCCGCCTCGATTTGGCGAACGACCGCCTCGGTCCCTTCTTGGCTGAGGTCGACAACCGCGACCGACGCACCCTCTTTCGCAAACCGCAGCGCCCCCGCTCGGCCCATGCCGGAGGCAGCCGCGGTGACGATACCGATTTTATTGTTAAGACGCATGGATCGTTCCCTTCCTGTCGTATGTTGGTTACCGCGTGATCGCCGAAGCCGGCACCATGCGAAGGCACGAATGACGCGGCGCGAAAGATTCCGCGCGCGCGTTCCGTAAGATGGAGCTACCAGAGAACGCGCTAGCCGACGTCCATCGGCAGCGTGTCGTCTTTCGCCCATTCGGTCAAAGACGCGTCGTAGATGCGGACGTTGTCGTGGCCGAGCATCGTCAGGATCATTGCGTCTGCGCTGGCGGCGATACCGCCGCCGCAATACGCAATCACCGGGCGGTCGAGCGCGCCGACGCCGGCGAATTTCGCTTGCAAGTCATCCGGCGGCAAAAACGTATTGGTGGCAGGATCCAATAGCGCGGCGGCCGGCAGATTAAGGCTGCCGGCGATGCGGCCAGGGCGGCCGTAGCTATTGCCGCCGCTACCCGTGTGCTGGGCCGCAGTCAGGGCATTCAACGTGCAGATGCCACGATCACCGATGGCCGCCAGCACCGGCTCTTTATCGACGAACAGATCGCGTTCGGCCTGGACGGTGAAGCCGCCGAGCGGGCGCGGTGTGCCAGGGCCGGTTTCGATCGGCCGGCCCTCGGCGCGCCATTTCTGCCAGCCACCATTCAGCACCGCGGCGTTGTCGTGGCCGAAGGACCGCAGCAACCACCAGACGCGGGTCGCCCACCAGATGTTGCCGGTGGCGTAGGTGACGATCTTGGTATCGTTGCTGACGCCGAAGCGGCGCATCGCGGCGGCGAAATCAGTGGCCGTTTGGCGCATAAAGTTGAATTGTGATGCGGTGTCGGAGACGTCTTTCTGAACGTCGCAGAACTGCGCGCCCGGGATATGCCCGGCGGTAAAATCGTCATAACCCGGCTTGATGGTATAGGCTGCGCCGGGATTAGGCAGCAGGTGGACGGTGCAGTCCAGAATGACGACGTGACGCAGGTGCTCTGCAAGCCAGTCAGTTTCAACCAGGTATTCCGGGTGGACGAAGCCGGGCATTTGTTTCCCTTCCCTTCGGGTATGGTCATCATCGTGACGGCGCGGCGGCGCCCAAGCGCATAATACACAGGCACGCGCAGAACACAGCGGGCGCCGGCACCAAGCACCGGAAACACATTAAACCGCGATAGACCATGCCAATCACCCAGGAGCACGGTTGGCGTCGTGGAACGGAACATGCGGCCAACGGCTCGGCACAGGCTTCCGTGCCGGCGATTGCCGCAGGATTTTGGACTTATCGGCCAATTCTCGTATCAGACGAGGCAAACGAATATGGTCGCGTTGAAACGGAGCACATGATGGATCCCACTTTCCTGCCAGCCACCGCGTTGGCCGATCTCGTGCGTGGAGGCAAAATCGGCGCTCTGGAATTGCTGGATCACTTCATCGCCCGCACCGAGCAGCATGATAGCCGCATCAACGCCGTCGTGGTTCGCGATTTCGACCGCGCGCGCGACCGTGCCCGCGCCTTGGACTCGCAGGCCGACAAATCCGCGCCATTCTTTGGCGTGCCAATAACGGTCAAGGAAAGTTTCGACGTCCAGGGCCTGCCGACCACGCGCGGCCACGTCGCTTTGAAGGATGTCCCGATCAGCATCACGGCCCTGCCGCTACGCCGCCTGCTGGAGGCCGGGGCTGTGATCTTCGGTAAAACCAACGTGCCGGTCGATCTTGCGGACTGGCAAAGCTACAATCCGGTCTACGGCACCACCTCCAACCCCTGGAACACCGACCTGACGCCCGGAGGCTCCTCCGGAGGGTCTGCCGCAGCGGTCGCTGCGGGGCTGACAGGGATGGACATCGGCACTGATATCGGCGGCTCGATCCGTGTGCCGGCGCATTATTGCGGCGTTTTCGGCCACAAACCCAGCTTCGGCCTGTGTCCGAACTACGCCGATCCGCGCACCAGCTTGGCCAGCGGACTCGATATCGCCGTGCTGGGGCCCATTGCCCGCTCCGCCGCGGACCTCAGCGCCGCGCTGGATGTCCTGGCCGGGCCAGATCCGGATGAGACCGGCCTGACGTATACCCTGCCAGCGCCAAGCTTCAGCAGACTGCAGGATCTGCGCGTGGCCGTGTGGGCGGAGCAGCCCGGCCAGGTCACCGATGCCGAAACCGTGGCCGCGATCCACCGCCTTGCCGACAACCTTGAGCGCCAAGGCGCCATCGTCGATCGCACCGCTCGGCCCGATTTCGACCCGGTGCATGCCTATCACCTCTATCTGCAGATGCTGGATACGGCGTGGAGCATCCGCCAGACCGAGACGGTGATCGCCGAACGCCTAAAACTGAAAGCCGCGTTGGCCGAGGACGATCAGACCACCGATGCGGTGATGCTGCGGATGGCCGGCCTGCCACACCGGCAATGGCTTCTGCTGAATGAGCAACGATATCGTCTGCGCCGCATCTGGTCCGCCTTCTTCCGCCAGCACCATGTCCTGCTGTGCCCGGCGATGGCGACCGCCGCCATGCCGCACCGGCAGGACGGCGAACCCTGGCAACGCCGCATCACCATCGACGGCCAGACCATGGCCTACAATGAAATGCTATTCTGGCCCGGCATCACCTGCGGCTTTCACCTGCCCGGTACCGTCGTGCCGATCGGTCAAACCCAGCACCCGGCGCCTCTGGGAGTCCCGCTTGATCTACCGGCGGATCTGCCGACGGGCATTCCCGCCGGCCGGCCGCTTGGTGTGCAGATCGTCGGACCGCTGTTCGGCGATCGCTCCACCCTGGCGGCGGCGGCTCTGCTGGAACAGGCGGGTTACGCGTTCACCCCACCGCCCGGTTGGTAGCCTCTGCCCTATCAGGCTTGTTGCCGGCAGACGAAGCCGCGTAAGAGGGAAGGCCTTAGCGGGATTCGATCCAGATGACGCGGAGCGTCGGTGGTGTGGATGCTGCTGGGGACCGATCCCGTTTGGCATCGATCCCGCATGCCGTGGATACCTTTGGCGTCAAGGCCGTTAAATGAGCGTATGCATCGATATCGGGCCGGATCGGGCATGGCAGTTGTCGCAAGCCTGTCTTGGTGACCCTTTTGCCGTTCTCGGTCCTGTTGCGGACAGCGCGGCGCCGGCAATTCGCGTGTTTCTGCCGGGTGCCAAGGCCGTCACCGTGCGGGCTCGCGCAGACGGCCGCGTGTTGGGGGCGCTGCAGCCCGGCGCACCGCAGGGCTTATTCGCCGGGCCCGTCGCGGCGGCCGAACCCTATGTGCTGACCATCGCTTGGCCCGGCGGCGATCAGGAAACCGAGGACCCCTACGCCTTCGGCCCGCTGTTGAGCGAGGCTGATCTGCATTTGTTCAACGAAGGCCGCCTGTTTGACATGGCGACGACGCTGGGCGCCAACCCGATGATGATCGACGGTGTCGCCGGCACGCGCTTCGCGGTTTGGGCGCCGAATGCGCGCGCGGTGTCAGTGATCGGCGATTTCAATGCCTGGGATGCGCGCCGCCACCCGATGCGGCTACGCTACCCGGCCGGCGTGTGGGAATTGTTCATCCCGCGCGTCACCGCCGGTGCGTGCTACAAGTTCAGCATCGTCGCTGCCGATGGCTCCCGTCTGGTCGACAAAGCAGACCCGGTGGCCAAGGCGGCCGAGGTCGCACCGTCCGTCGCCTCCATCGTCGCCGAACCGGCGCGGTATGTCTGGGGCGATCAGACCTGGATGGACCAACGCGCCGATCGCCAGGGTCCTGGCGCGCCGCTGGCGATCTATGAAGTCCACCCATCATCCTGGTGCCGCTTGGATCACAACCAGATCCCCGATTGGCATGCCTTGACGGAACGCCTGGTGCCCTATCTGGTGGATATGGGCTTCACCCATTTGGAGTTGATGCCGATCGCCGAATATCCTTTCGGCGGTTCCTGGGGTTATCAGCCACTAGGCTTGTTCGCGCCATCGGGGCGCTTCGGACCGCCGGAGGGGTTTTGTCACTTCGTCGATACCTGCCACCAGGCTGGGATCGGCGTCATCATCGACTGGGTGCCGGCACATTTCCCCACGGATCCGCACGGCCTAGCGCGCTTCGACGGGTCGGCATTGTATGAGCATCTTGATCCCCGCGAAGGCTTCCATCACGACTGGAATACCTACATCTATAACTTCGGACGACGCGAAGTGCAGGGCTTTCTGATCGCCTCCGCCCTGTATTGGCTGGACCGCTTCCATGTCGATGGGCTGCGGGTCGATGCCGTCGCTTCCATGCTATATCGCGACTATAGCCGCAAAAGCGGTGAATGGATCCCGAACATTCACGGCGGACGCGAAAACCTTGAAGCTGTCGGCTTCCTGCGTCACCTGAACGCCGTGGTGGCGGAACGCTGCCCGGGTGCGATCACCATCGCCGAAGAATCCACTGCCTGGCCTGGCGTTTCCCACCCGATTGCCAAAGATGGGCTTGGCTTTTCCTTCAAGTGGAACATGGGCTGGATGCATGACACGCTGCACTACATGGCGTTCGATCCGGTGCATCGGCAATTCCACCACAATGATATGACCTTCGGTCTGCTCTACGCCTTTTCAGAAAATTTCGTCCTGCCACTGTCCCATGACGAAGTCGTACACGGCAAAGGCAGCCTGATCGCCAAGATGCCCGGCGATGCGTGGCAGCGTTTCGCCAATCTGCGCGCATATTTCGGCTTCATGTGGGGGCATCCGGGCAAAAAGCTTCTTTTCATGGGGTGCGAAATCGCCCAATGGCAAGAATGGAATCACGATCGGTCGCTCGATTGGCATCTGCTGGAGCATGCCCCACACCGAGGCATGCAAACCCTGATCCGCGACCTGAACCGCTTATACTCAGGCCTGCCAGCCTTGCATCAGCGGGACAGCATGTCATCCGGCTTCCGCTGGATTGTTGGTGACGATACCGTCAACTCGGTCTTTGCCTTTCTCCGCTACGCCGATCAAACCGATCAGGTGGTGCTGGTCGTTTGCAACATGACGCCGGTGCCCAGGCACGACTATCGTGTCGGCGTGCCGGACTGCGCTTCTTTGGGCGGCTTCTGGCGTGAATGTATCAACACGGACGCTGCCATCTACGGCGGGTCCGACCTTGGCAATGCCGGTGGGGTGATAGCGGAACCTATCCCCATGCATGGAGAGGCACAGTCGATCCGGCTGGTGCTTCCCCCGCTGGCAACGCTTTTTCTGACCCCCGCCCGAACAATGCGACCCATCCAAGATGCCCGCCAACATTAGAGTGATTTTGCAACGATCTCGGCTAGCAACCAAATGGTTGCACCTGATGTTCGGCCATCCCGAACGGCAGAGCGGCAGCCTTACGACCAGAAGCCGTCCTGTTCGATGGGTTTTGGTACCCGGCAGCCTAGTCATTGGCCTGTTGATGGTCGCTGGCCTTGCGCGCCCCGCCCAAGCCGAAGGCAGTTCGGCCGTGATCACGGTCACCAACGATGGCGTGCCCGTGCCCGACAAGTCATCCGTCCGTTTGCACCCCACAGGCCAGCACAACGGCCCGGTTATCGCCGCCGGCAAAGGCGGGGAGACTTTGGTAGTTCCGGCCGGTATTTATGATTTGCAGATCACTTTCGATGACGGCGCAGCCCACAAAGACGTTTGGCTCGACAACCAGACGGTTGCCGACCGCTTCGAAACCACCGTTGAACTCGCCATACCGGTGGCCGCCGTCACCTACAAGCTGACCAACAATGGTGACGACGTCAAAGGCCACGGCCTGGTGCAGATCCGTCCTGCCGGCCAACACCAGGGACCGATCATTGCCACCGATTCTGGCGGCGGCGAAATGCGGCTGCCGGCCGGCACGTACGACGTTTTCACCCGCTATGCCGATGGCGATGCGAGGCAAGAAATCTGGTTCGATAACCAAACCTTAGCGGGCAAAGTGGAAAAGTCCGTCGATTTCAAAGTCCGAGTGGCGACCGTAACATATCATCTTCTCAATAACGGAGAGGGCACCGGTGGTGCTGGCTTGGTGCAGATCAAACCGGCTGGCCAGCGCAACGGCCCCGTGATCTCTTCGGATCGTGTTGGCAATGAGATGCGCGTCCCCTCCGGCGCGTATGGCGTTTTGGCCACTTTCCAAGATGGTGCGACCACCAAAGAATTGTGGTTCGACAATCTATCGTTCTCGGGCCGGGTTGAGCAGACGATCGATTTCAGTGCCACCGTCGCCGTGGTGCGATACCATCTGACCAATCTTGGCGCCGATGCCGGCGACAAAGCAATCGTCCGACTGATGCCTGCCGGCCAGCACGACGGGCCAGTTGTCGCCTGGATCCGAGGGGGCACAGGAGAAATGCGCATCCCCGCCGGCAGCTACGATGTCCATGCAACGTATGAGGACGGCGCGGCCAAGCAGGATCTGTGGTTTGATAACGAGACTTTCGCCGGCAAGTTGGACAAAGCGATCGACTTCAACACGCGCGTCGCGGTCGTCACCTATCACCTTCTGAACCTCGGGGAAGAACTGGGCGCCAAAGCCGTCATCCAGCTTCATCCGGTCGGCCATCATGATGGTCCCGTGATCGCTTCGGCCCATGCAGGGGAGGCAATGCGCGTTGCCGCAGGACGATACGATACCGCCGTGATCTTCACCGATGGGCTGGTGCGCAAAGAGATCTGGTTTGACCATGAAATATTCAACGGTAAGGTCCATCGCACCATCGATCTGCAACTACCCTTGGCCGAACCTGTCCTGACCGCCACACTGAACGGCACAGATATCGCCAATCGCGCGCAGATCACCATACGCGCCGCCCAGGCGGCCGAACCGATCGCTACGGTGCCAAGCGGCACGTCAGTTGTCTTGGAGGCTGGCCGTTACACGCTGACAGCCAATATGCCCGGTGCGGAAGGGGCACTGCGCGATGTCGACATCACCGGCAAGTCGACGCTTACAATACCGCTGGAAGCGGTGAAATACGTCGAACTCAAGCCGGGTACTCCGTTGCCGAAAGCCTGCACGGTCGAAGTTCATGGGGTAATTTTTGAACCCGGTTCGGCAAAGATCCGGCCAGGATCAGAGCCGACGTTGCAGACGATCCTGAAACTATTTCAGGCCAATCAAGCTGCGACATGGGAGTTGGGGGGCCACACCGATACGGTCGGCCGGCCGGATAACAATCTGACCTTGTCTGCCGCCCGCGCAGATGCCGTCCGCGTGTGGCTGATCGCCCATGGCGTCGTTGCCAACCGAATCACTGCGCAGGGTTACGGCGATACCAGACCGCTAGTGGAAAACGACAGTGAAGCCAATCGCCGAAAGAACCAAAGGCTGGAACTGCGGCGTGACCCCTGTCAGTAAACAGCCCCACGCATCGGCCAAACGTCACGCTCGGCCCTCTGATTTTCGTGAAGAACGCCGTACGCTGTAGGGTTAAATCACATCCTAGACGTGGAAGCTTTCACCGCACCCGCAGCGGCCTTTTTCGTTGGGATTGGTAAACGTAAACCCAGAGGTCAGCGCCTTGGTTTCATAGTCCATCACCGTTCCGATCAAAAACAAGGATGCCTTGCGATCGACAAGTACCGTCAAGCCACGATCTTTCACCACCTCATCGCTCGCCGACGGCGCATCGGTCCAGGACATGTCATAAGACAAACCTGAGCAGCCTTTCGTTTTCACGGCAATGCGCAGCAGTTTGCCGCCCTCACCTTTCTCATAGAGGGCACGCAGCCGTTCGGCAGCGGCGTCGGTCAATGTCATCAACGGCGGCAATTCGCGTTTTTTAGGCGGGGCGGCAGTGGTTTCGCTCATGATCTAGACAGGTCCTTTTGCAAGATCAGAACATATTCAATTGAAGCCGAGCTTCCTCGGTCATGCGGGATGGATCCCATGGGGGATCCCAGACGGTTTCGACGTGACAGGATGTCACCCCCGGTACGGCGAGGATCGCGTTTTGCACTTGCTCCGGCAGTTCCTGCGCGCTGGGGCAGCCGGGGGCAGTGAGGGTCATTTCCACTTTCACGCCGCCGTCGTCATCCAGTTCGATGGCATAGATCAGCCCGAGTTCATAGATATTGACTGGAATTTCCGGGTCATGAACGGTGGCCGCGGCCTCGATGATCTGCTCCTCGGTCGGCTTTGCAGTCACCGGGGCTTCGCCATCGGGTGTCCAGGTCGTTGCCTGCGGCGGACTGGCGGGGGCGTCTATGTCATTCACTGCTCGTCTCCTTCCCGCCGTCTAGTGCCGCGACCAGCGCATGCCAGGGCAAGGTGGCGCATTTCACCCGGGACGGGTACTCGTGCACGCCGGCCAAGGGCGCCAGGCGTTCCAGTGGTTCAACCAACGCCGCGTCGCATTGGGGACATGTGCCGCTGCGAACCAAATCAACGAAGGCAGCAAACAGCGCCTTGGTAGTGGCCGCATCGCGGCCGGTGACCGTTTCAGACATCAGATCAGCCGAGGCAACGCTGATCGCGCAGCCGCGCGCTTCAAACCCTACGTCCGCGATGATGCCGTCGTTACGGCGCAGCCACACTTGGACGCGATCGCCGCACATAGGGTTGTCGCCCTTGGCGGTCGCGTCGAAGGCTTCCAGTCGCTTGCCATGACGCGGCTTGCGGCCGCGATCCATGATCACATCCTGATACAGGTCGCGCAGATCGGTGAAACTGTCGCTCATGCGAAGAAGGTCCGCACGCGATCCAGCCCATCCGCCAGCGCGTCGATCTCGGCGATGGTGGTATAAGCGCCGAAGCTGGCGCGTGCCGTGCTATCCAAGCCCAAGCGGCGCATCAGCGGTTCGGCGCAGTGATGACCTGCGCGGACGGCGATGCCCTGACGATCCAGCAAGGTCGCCACATCGTGTGCATGGGCCTTGTCCACCGTGAAGGACACCACCCCACCGCGTTCCTGTGCGCGACCGATCACGCTCACCCCTGGGATAGCGCCAAGACGAGCAAGCGCATGCTCGGTCAGCGTTGCTTCATGGGCGCCGAGGGCGGGGTAACCAATGGCCTGGACGTAGTCGATCGCAGCCTTCAGGCCGATGCCTTCCAGGATCGCGGGCGTCCCCGCCTCAAACTTATGTGGCACCTGCGCCCAGGTAGAGGTTTCGTAGGTAACCGACGCGATCATGTCTCCGCCGCCCATGAACGGCGGCATGCGATCGAGCAATGCGCGCTTGCCATACAGCACGCCGATACCGGTGGGTCCGTAGAGCTTATGCCCGGTCCACGCGTAGAAGTCGCAGTCCAGCGCCTGAACGTCGATCTGGCGATGGACGATCGCCTGCGACCCGTCCAGCATCACCTTCGCGCCATGCGCATGCGCCAGCGCGACGATCCGTTCCGCCGGGGTGACCGTACCCAGGACGTTGGACATATGGGTGATGGACACCAAGCCCACCTTGCCGTCGGCCAACAATGCCTCATACGCGGCCATATCCAGTTCACCGGCATCGGTAATAGGCGCCACGCGCAGTTCTATCCCATGCGCGTCCCGCAGCATCTGCCACGGCACGATGTTGGAATGGTGCTCCATGCCCGAGATAATCACGGCTTGGCCCGGTCGCATCACACCACGGCCATAACTGTGCGCAACCAAGTTGATTGCCTCGGTGCTGTTGCGGGTGAACACGATCTCCGCCCGGTCGGCCGCATTCATCAGGCTAGCGGCGGCATCACGCGCGGCTTCATAGGCTTCGGTCGTTCGTTCGCTCATCCAATGGAGGCCGCGATGGATGTTCGCGTATTGCGTTTCCATCGCGCCAACCATCGCATCGATCACCGCACGCGGCTTCTGGGCTGAGGCGGCGCTGTCAAGAAACACCAGCTTCTTGCCGCGGATCAGCTGCGACAGGATCGGAAAATCGGCGCGGATAGCCTCGACGTCGAGGGGCGGTGCAATGGTTACAGAGGTCATGTGATCAGGCTTTCCCAGCGCGCTTCGATCAGAGCGTCCAGATGGGCACGCAGTATCGGCTCGCTGACGAAATCCAGCAATTCCGACAGGAAGGCGCGCACCAGCATCGTCCGCGCCATGGCTTCCGGCACGCCGCGGCTGCGCAGGTAAAAAAGCTGGTCAGCGTCCAACTCACCCACTGTCGCGCCATGGCTGCATTTGACGTCATCAGCGAAAATTTCCAGCTCCGGCTTGCAATCGATCTCGGCTTCGGCAGACAGCAGCAGCGCCTGGTTCATCTGATAGCCGTCGGTTTTCTGCGCACCGCGCGCGACTTCGATGCGCCCCTGAAACACGCCGCGGGCGCGCCCTGATAGAATATTTTTAATCGTCTGGCGCGAGCTACCATTGGCCGCACGATGGCCAACGACCGAGGTCAGATCCGCATGCTGCGCGCCGGAGAGGATATTCGCGCCGTTCAGATGGGCGATGGCATGCAGCCCCGTGAGATCGACATGCATCTCCGACCGGGCGAGGCGGCCACCCAGGTTCAGGGTGAAACTATCATAGGTCGCGGCTGTGCCCACGTCGGCATAGACGGTGGAGACGTGAAACGCCGTTTCAGCCTCTTGCTGGACACGCAGATGCGTCAGATGCGCGCCATCCGCGAGGTGGATTTCCATGACGCTGTTGGTCAACGCCGCGGCATCACCCGCCGTGGTTTCCAGCACGGCCAAGCGCGCGCCGGCACCCAGGCGAATGATGTGGCGCGGATGAAAGTCGCCGTTACTGGCGGCGATATGGACGATCTGCAGCAAACCGGCATCGACACCGTCGGCAATCTCGATCGCCACGCCATCCTCGGCGAGCATGGTGTTCAACGCCACCATCGGTTCTTGATCCGGGCGTGTCAGCGTGCCGAAATCCGGCCGTTCGGCAAAGCGGGCGATACCGGCCGGCAATGCGGAAAGATCGGTGCGCAGCAGACCATCGACGAAGATGGCGCGGGGCGTGTCAGGCAGGCGCAGGCGTCGCAGGATCGTTTCCGCCTCATGCACCGGACCATCGGCGCGGAAGACGGTTTCCGCGACCGGGCGCAGACTGGTGTATTTCCACGCTTCGATCCGCCGGCGGGCCTGACCAGGGATACCGGCGAGACGAAACGCCTCGGCCGCATCGGCGCGTAGGCGAGAATCGCCAGGCAGGCGGCCGATCAGGCTTTCGTAGCGTTGTAGAAAGCCGCTCACGCCGCCTCCTGCACCAAGGCTGCGTAGCCGCTTTTTTCCAGTTCCAGCGCCAGTTCGGGGCCACCGCTGCGGATGATGCGGCCATGCGCCAAGACATGCACGCGGGTGGGCACCAACAGGTCCAGCAGGCGCTGGTGATGGGTGATCACAAGGGCGGAAAAGCCGGGGCCGCGCAGCCCGTTCACGCCGTCGGCGACAATACGCAGCGCGTCGATATCCAGGCCGGAATCGGTTTCATCCAGGATCGCCAGCTTGGGGCGCAGCATGGTCATCTGCAGCACTTCGTTGCGCTTCTTCTCACCACCCGAGAAGCCGACATTCACATTGCGCTTCAGCAGGTCTTCCTTCATCGCCAGCGTCTTCGCCGCGGCGCGGGCCAGCTTCAGAAACTGCGCCGCATCCAGTTCATCCTCACCGCGGGCTCTGCGGATAGCGTTCAACGCGGTGCGCAGGAAATTGGCGTTGTTCACCCCAGGCAATTCGATCGGCGCCTGGAAGGCGAGGAAAATGCCGGCCACTGCCCGTTCCTCGGGTTCCATGGCCAACAGGTCGGCGCCGTTGAACGTCACGCTGCCACCGGTCACGGCATAGTCTTCCCGCCCCGAGAGCACATAGCCCAGGGTGGACTTGCCCGAGCCGTTCGGACCCATGATGGCGTGCACCTCACCGTCCGGAACGGTCAGATCGATGCCCTTTAGGATTGGCTTGTCGTCGATTGAAGCGGTCAGGCCGCGAATATCCAACATCTGTTTTATCCCACCGAACCCTCAAGCGACACGGCCAGCAGCTTTTGCGCCTCAACCGCGAACTCCATGGGCAATTCCTTCAGAACATCCTTGCAGAAACCATTGACGATCAGGCCAACGGCATCTTCTTCAGACAGGCCGCGGCTGCGGCAGTAGAACAATTGATCCTCGGCGATTTTCGAGGTCGTCGCCTCATGCTCCACCTTGGCCGACCGGTTACGGCTTTCGATGTAGGGCACGGTATGCGCGCCACATTTATCGCCGATCAGCAGGCTGTCGCACTGGGTAAAGTTCCGCGCATTCGCCGCCGAGGGTAGCATCCGCACCAAGCCGCGGTAGGTATTATTGGAATGGCCCGCGCTGATGCCCTTGGAGACGATCGTGCTGGTCGAGCCTTTGCCGACATGGATCATCTTGGTGCCGGTATCGGCCTGCTGATAATTGGTGGTGACCGCGACGGAATAGAATTCGCCGACGCTATCCTCCCCCAACAACACGCAGGACGGATATTTCCAGGTGATCGCCGATCCGGTTTCTACCTGCGTCCACGAGATTTTGGAACGCGCACCCCGGCAAGCGCCCCGCTTGGTGACGAAGTTGTAAATGCCGCCCTTGCCCTCGGCATCTCCCGGATACCAGTTCTGCACGGTGGAGTATTTGATCTGTGCGTCATCCATCGCCACAAGCTCGACCACGGCAGCATGCAACTGGTTCTCATCACGCTGCGGCGCGGTGCAGCCTTCCAGATAGCTGACATAGCTGCCGGCCTCGGCAACGATCAGTGTGCGTTCGAACTGGCCGGTATTACGAGCATTGATGCGAAAATAGGTCGACAACTCCATCGGGCACCGCACGCCCTTGGGGATGAAGACGAAGCTGCCATCGGAAAATACCGCACTGTTCAGCGCAGCGAAGTAATTGTCGGCTACCGGCACGACGGTGCCAAGATATTGCTGCACCAGTTCCGGGTGTTCCTTCACCGCCTCACTGATCGGGCAGAAGATAACGCCGGCTTCTTTCAACTTGGTCTGGAACGTCGTCGCCACCGACACGCTGTCGAAAACCGCGTCGACGGCGATCTGACGCTCCTCTGTTTCGGTCGGTTCCACGCCGGCCAGAATGGCGCGCTCCTTCAGCGGGATGCCGAGTTTTTCGTACATCGCCAGCAGTTCAGGATCGACCTCATCCAGGCTTTTGGGGCCTGGCTTCTTCTTCGGCGCGGCGTAGTAGTGCAGGTCTTGATAGTCGATCGGCGGATGCGCCACCCGCGCCCATTGCGGCTCTTCCATCTTCTGCCAAGCAGCGAACGCCTTCAGCCGCCAGTCCAGCATCCACGCCGGTTCATCCTTCCGGGCCGAGATCAGGCGGACGGTGTCCGCCGTCAGGCCCTTGGGGGCAAAATCCATCTCAATCGCCGTCTCGAAGCCCCATTTATAGCCGGACTGCGTGACAGACTGGACGGTATCGAGCGTTTCCGAGGTCGCGGGCATGGAGATCCTATTCTGCGGCAGCGTGCGGTTGGGCCAGCGCGGGCATGCGCACGGGCGGGACGGACACCTGCATATCAGCCAGGGTAATCGCCGCCACGGCGCGCTGCACGGCTTCGTTAACCGGGTTCCAACGCCCGCGCATCGGGCAAAGGCCCTGTGATTCGCAGTCCGAGGTCAGACCGTCCACACAGGCGGTCAGGGCTATCGGACCATCAATGGCGGTGATGACTTCCGCGACCCCGATCTGCGCCAGCGGCCGGTTTAGCCGGTAGCCGCCCTTCGCACCACGTTGAGAGGACACGAGTTCACCACCGGCTAGTATTTTCAATACCTTCGCTACGGTCGGCTCCGGGATCCCGGTCGTAAGCGCGATACCGGAGGCGGTTTGCACCCCTTCCTGGTGGGACAGGCGGACCAGCACCACAACGGCGTAATCAGCGAGTTTTGAGAGCCGGAGCATGCGGCCAGGGATCCTGGATTGGGCGTTGAAGCACTAACAGGACCGATTGGGTCCTGATTGGAGGAATTGGCCCTTTTGCCCCTTCGCGTCAAGGGGCGTATGTTTGCCGTCCACCAGGCCGGTACCGATCGTGCTGCTGTTGGTTGAGCACCACATTGCCTCTGCAACGACCCTCAGCCCACGTGAGCGAACCCGCACGGTGATACGCCGCCCGTCATCCTAGCTCAATCCTGCAGGTCTATAGACTTTGCGCAGCCCGCGCCAACCGGGACAGTGGATGGTTCTGATCCGCCGGATCATATTTCATCGCCCGTCCATCGTTGTGGTCGACGCGCGCGTAGCTTTCCAGTGCGGTGGCCATGCAATCGAAGGCAAACTCCCGAACCGGCGAGCGCGGCAGACCAAGGTTGTTAATCACTGCCTTCATTGCGGTAATGAACCCAGGCTCCTGGCCATTTTCGCTGACGAATTTATCTCCGTACTTCTGGTGAAGACGTCGATCGTCTGTACCAATACGAAAGTCGTTGAGACCCGCTATAGCCTCGTCACGACGATCAGGTGGAAGGGACATTTCGAGGAGAACCAAACCAGCCGCATATAGGTCACGCTCATATCCGACGTTGTATGTAGCGTCGATCATGATTCGATTGATCCAAAATGGCGGCAACAAGTACGGCAAGGTTCCAGCGCCCAGTTTGGCGCGCGGGTCGTGCTTGTGCAGCTTTTGAAGCCCGCCAAGGTCGATGATGGCACCGCCGCTCATGATATTTTCCGGCTTGATATCGCCATGGATAAAGAGATGTTCCGACATGCCTTGAATTGCGCCGATCAGGCTTTGTGACAAGGACTTCAACTCGGCCTCCGTAAGCGGATGCCAAATTCCTACGGGGTCCTCTTCGTCAATATTGTCAAATTGTAATAAAGGCTCCCCTTGGGCCTTTGGCATCAGGATCTGCGTAATCTCAAACGTATGTGTCGGTCGTTCGGTGAGCGTTTTTTCTGCCCATGTCCGGAAGCTTTTGCCTGCCGACACGGCATGATACGTTGTTTCACCATCCGCTGATGTCTCTCGCACTGCGAAAGCGGTTGGCCTGACGATATTGGGGATATCGTTCATCCAGTTTGCAGCCATTTCCAACGTGCGCGCGAGCTTAGGCCTGGGCTGGTTCGACGCCACCATCGGTGCGTCAAGATTATCATCCCGAGCCGACTCCGGGCCACCAATCACTCTGCTATTGTCACCCCGCAGTGCAAAACTAGGGTCCCTAGCGTCAACCTGCTGCTGTCTTTCGGACATAATCTCCGGCTGCATGCGGTCTTGTTGGTCCAGAGGTTCTGCTATGGCGTCTTGGAGGAGACGATTTTCTTCAATCGAGTCGTTATCGTCACCTATCATTGCGCTGTCACGATTGGGGGACAGCCTCGCGTTATAATCAGCGAAGCTCGCATCAAGGCTGCCATCGGACGATCGGTCCTGATTTCGAACCGTTCGAGCATTATTATCCTGTTTGTCGATTAAATTCAGGATTCCCAGCATGAAGTTTTTACCGAGACTTTTATCGGTGCGGGAGTCATCGTCTTCACTGCTATCGTCCAAGTGTCGACGGTCGTCCAAACGTAAAATATTCACTTCATGTGTTGCGAAATTGCTACTTGCCCTTTCACGGTCTTGATTCGCTAAAAAAATAATCGAGCGCGGCTCCGGGTTCTGTTCAACTTTTGTATCGTCGGAAACGACATTGTTTTTGATACTGCGGTCTTCCAATGACAATTTTGGAAGATGATTTTCTTTTGATTCAGCGAGTGTTTTAACGACGAAGTTATTTTGACCACGGAATGTTCCGACCTGGACACTGCCGTAGGTGCCCTTGCCAAGAATCTCGCTGTCAGCATCGTATTTAAAGCCGAAGGCCTTCCAAGCCTCATTTAAATCGGCACCCTGCACAGCTGGTGGGAGTTCTAATGCTGGGAACGGTGATCTGAGGACTTGCGAGAGTGCGGCAGCGCTGACACCTTGGCCTTGACGCGGACGGGCGTTTTCGAACGCCGTTATCGTCGCCTCGTCAAGCTGGGCGTTTCTCATCAACTGCACAATGGTGTCGTGCGTACGGAGAAGTTTCGCCTGAGAATCACTGTTACGAGTCAGAAAGAAGGATTTGAATGCGCCGGAACTTTGGAATTTTATCTCTTTCGCGTCTTTAGTCGTATGCAGCATGCGAACAATACCAGTTTTTCCGTCAAGATTCGCACGGATTCCCTCTAGAATGCGACGCGCCTCGTGGACGTTTACATTTTTTAATTCGTTTAGACCGGTTGTATCATTGCGCGCTCCGCCTTGTATTCCCGTGCTGAAACCGGTCATCAAGTCTCTCCCATCCTAGACGTCGCCAGAAGCGGCTGCTGCCTATGCCGCGCCCCTTACCATCAGCCAACCGCGAAGTTCTTCGCGCTGTTCGATCCCATCACTGATCCACGCGTCCACTGCGTGTGGCCGCACCGCGGAAAGCGAACGAACACTGCTCAGAACCAGCACGTCATTTGGATCCAGCGTCACAAGCCAATCATCGCGCCATCGTGCGTCTTCATTCCGCTCATGCAGCGCGAGTAGGACAGCACCAAACTCAGCCATACCGGGGTCCAACACGGTGACAGGAACCATCACCATTGCCCTGTCTTCCACCGCGCAGGCGCTTATACTAAGCCCCAGGCCGTCCTCGCTTTCAAAAGCAAATCCATCAAGGTTAGCGGGGTCATCGGGTTCGATACCCTGAATTGCCAGGTAATCGATCAGCCACTGTTGAAATGTCGTCACGATTACACTCGTAACAAATTTATCGGATTACTGTCGGACGCCGTTCGATCATTCGCAGTCTGGCGCACCGTTTGCTCAGCGCTTGTTGCCTGCCAAAGAGATACGACGCTATCGGCCATTTCCAGTGCTTCGGACAGAAACTCTTTAATTGGCTGCTGCTGCAACACCATGGCTGAAAGCCGAGCGGTCATGATCAATGTAGATTCGTTGTCGATGGTAAAGAACCAGTCCTGGGCTCCGCGGCCAGCATGATTGATTAGATGCAAAGTGCGAAGGGCTGACAGACGATCATTCGGGTCCGCCAACCTAAGCGAAAGAAGCGACAGGTCGACGATGACGAATTCGTGATCTCGTTCATCGCGGATTAATTCGATACGATAGCCGCCAACATCGAATTGAAAGCCGGCCCGCGGCGCTGGATTACCCGAGCATCCAGTTAACTCGGACACAATAGCGCCGATCGCGCCAGCGGCTGGATCAGAAACTTGGTCCATGCACAGAGCAACCCAACTATAGATCGTACGAAACGGTAATATATTACCTGAAGTGGGTCAACAGCCCCTCGGCCGAGTAGCCGTGGTCCGATCGCGAAAAGCGAGATAGAAGGAAATGGCTGTACGAAGGCTTAAAGCGTGAGCATGATCTTGCCGATATGGGCGCTGGATTCCATCAGACGATGGGCCTCGGACGCCTGGGCCAACGGGAAGGTCGCATGGATCACCGGCGCGCAACGCCCGGCATCCAGCACCGGCCAGACTTTTTCACGCAGTTCGGCGGCTATCGCAGCTTTCTGGTCGGCGGTGCGCGGGCGCATGGTTGATCCGGTGATGGTCAGTCGGCGCAGCATGATCGGCATGAAGTCGATCTCCGTCACCTTGCTGCCCTCCAGAAAGGCGATGATAACCAAGCGGCCATCGCTGCCCAGGCTGCGGATGTTGCGGGCCATATAGGGTGCGCCGACCATGTCCAGGATGACATTCACCCCCTTGCCGCCGGTCAATGTTTTGACCTCGGCACCGAAATCTTGCGTGCGATAATTGATCGCGGCATCAGCGCCAAGACGCAGGCAAGCAGCGCATTTTTCGGCCGACCCGGCCGTGGCGAAGACCCGGGCACCGAATTCATGCGCCAGCATGATGGCGGTGACGCCGATGCCGCTGGTGCCGCCATGGATCAGGGCGGTTTCGCCCGCCGTCAGGCGGCCCATCTGAAACAGGTTGGCCCAGACGGTGAAAAATGTCTCGGGCAACGCGGCAGCCTGGATAGCGTCATAGCCCTTCGGCCAGGGCAGGCATTGCGTGCCGGCGGCGACGCAGTATTCGGCGTAGCCGCCGCCATTGGTCAAAGCGCAGACCTGATCACCAATCTGCCAAGGGCCAGCGTCCGGCCCGACGGCCACGACGTGCCCGGCCACCTCCAGGCCCAGCAGCTGGCTCGCACCCGGCGGCGGCGGATAAGAGCCTTGGCGTTGCAGCACATCGGGGCGGTTCACCCCCGCCGCGGCGACGCGGATCAGAACCTCATCGGCTTTAGGCTGTGGCACCGGACCCGTGGCCAAGCCCAGGACATCCGGAGCGCCCGGCCCGGTGGCCTGGACATGGGACATGGTCTGCGGGATCGACATCGTTGGATTCCCCTTGGTGTTCAGCAGGCAGAAGACCGCGACCGCGCCAGCGCGCCAGCCAAATCGAGCGCGGCTAACAGACTGGTCGGATCGGCAAGACCCTTGCCGGCTATATCATAGGCGGTGCCATGATCGGGCGATGTCCGCACGATCGGCAAGCCCAGCGTCACGTTGACACCGTGGTCCATGTCCAGCGTCTTCAGCGGGATCAGCGCTTGGTCGTGATACATGCAGATCGCAACGTCATAGCGGCGGCGGGCGGCGGCGGTGAACATCGTATCCGGCGGCCACGGGCCGGTTACGTCGATCCCTTCGGCGCGCAGCGTGTCGATCGCCGGCTGGACGATGGTGCTTTCCTCGGTTCCCAGAGCGCCTTTCTCGCCGGCATGCGGGTTGAGGCCGGCGAGCGCCAAACGGGGATTTGCCAAGCCGAAATCGCGCCGTAACGCGGCCGCCGTGGTGCGGGCGGTGGCGACGATCATCGCCGTGCTGAGCATGGCGATGGAGTCCCGCAAGGATGCATGCACCGTCACCGGCACCACGCGCAACATTGGGCTGGCGAGCATCATGATCTGCTGGCCATGCGCACCTGTCAGGTGCGCGAGGAACTCGGTATGGCCGGGATAGGCGAAGCCTGCCTGGTAAAGTGCCGCCTTGTTGATCGGGTTGGTGACGACCGCCCCTGCCTCGCCGGCCAGAGCAAGGCGCGTGGCTTGCTCGATGGCACCGACAACGGCACTGGCGTTCGCCGCATCGGGCTGTCCGGGGATCGGTTCGGCAGCCAGCGGCACCGGTAGGACCGGCAAAGCATCGGCGAAGATGGCAGCACCCGCCCGCATATCCTGGACAGCCCGGATCGGCGTATCCAAGCCCAGAGCGTGCGACAGGCGCTGCAGCCTATCAGGATCGTCGAGGACGACGAAGGCCGGGCCGCAGGTCCGGCGCTGGTGCCACGCTTTCAGGGTTAACTCGCCGCCGATGCCGGCTGGGTCCCCCATGGTCAGAGCCAACGGAGATCCCGAGTTGGGGGAGGCTGGCTTCTCTCCCCGCTGCTCATACGGCCGCTCATTGGCTAGCGTTTCGGCGCACGTCCCAGATGGCGTCCCTGGTGGCGTCCCTGGTGGCGTTTGCTGGGGCGCCGGGGAGGCGACCATCAGATGTGCACAGCCCGCTTATCCACCGCCAAGGCGGCTTCCTTCACCGCCTCGCTGAGCGTCGGGTGGGCGTGGCAAATACGCGCCACATCCTCTGCCGACGCGCCGAATTCCAACGCGGTGACCAGTTCGGCGATCAAGTGGCCAGCATCGGGGCCCAGGATGTGCGCCCCCAGCAACCGGTCCGTCGCCTTGTCGGCGAGGATCTTCACGAACCCGTCGGTCATGCCCATGGCGCGGGCGCGCCCGTTGGCGGTGAAGGGGAATTTCCCGACATTATAGGCGATGCCCGCAGCTTTCAGTTCATCCTCGGACTTACCGACCGAGGCAACCTCGGGCCATGTGTAAACGATGCCAGGAATAGCGTCATAGTTCACGTGCCCAGCCTGGCCGGCCAGCAACTCGGCTACGGCGACGCCTTCTTCCTCGCCCTTATGGGCCAACATCGGGCCGGCGATGACGTCACCGATAGCGAAGATGCCGGCGACATTGGTCTGCCAGTGGGCATCGACCTTGATCCGCTTCCGCTCATCCAGCGCCACGCCGACCGCTTCCAGGCCCAGGCCTTCGGTGTAGGGGCGGCGAC
>Ga0164296_1001255_pt1 | contig 27460 bp, 26 predicted proteins | sample GEODES057metaG_FD_113533 | JGI IMG/M metagenome (GOLD analysis project Ga0164296, IMG submission 113533) | Dystrophic lake water microbial communities from Trout Bog Lake, Wisconsin, USA - GEODES057 metaG | ecosystem: Environmental > Aquatic > Freshwater > Lake | place: USA: Trout Bog Lake...
GGATTATTACCGACCGTCCCTCACTGCTGAGCGAGGTACTCGGGCAAAGCCGCTGGGATCCTCACACCACAAGGCGCTGAGGAGAACGGGGACTAGCCTCGACCGCAGTTCGGCTTCTTGCCGTGGTTGGCCTTCTTTTTGGCCCGGAGCTTGCGCTTAACAGTTCGCTTCGACATAAGACCTTCCATCCTAGCCCACCAGTCGCCGGGCCTCGCCCGTGACCAGGTGGGGGCGAATTTCGCCCTCCTTCTTCTCGGAGAGCGGCCGTGGTCGGTTCGAAGAGATGATGAGACGGCCGAGCACCGGTCGCTGCCAAGATGAGAGAGACAGGGTCTGTAGGGAAATGAGGGGCGCAATGAACCGATTCGTTCGAGGCGAGATGCATCCATGAGCGGTTCTTTGATTCTCGTGGCGACGCCCATAGGCAATCTCGGTGATTTTTCTCCTCGAGCTCAAGAGGCGCTCAGCCAGGCTGATCGAATTTTGTGTGAGGACACGCGACGAACTCGGATTCTGCTCAGTGCCTTTTCCATTCCCGCAAAGGGACGGCTTGAAGCGTTTCATGATCACAATGAAACAGAACGCATCGCTCGAATTCTCGAATTTCTGCGCTCAGGTGAACTCATTGCCCTAGTGAGTGATGCAGGAACGCCCGCGATTTCTGACCCAGGAGAACGACTGGTGGCCGCGGCGGTGGCCGAGGGGCTTCGAGTGACCACGGTCCCAGGGCCTTCTGCGCTGCTCGCGGCGTTGGTCGTGAGTGGATTTTCCACCGATCGCTTCGTCATGGAGGGTTTTTTGCCTCGCAAGGGCGCTGAGCGGGCCACGCGCCTTGAGCACGTGCGAAAGGAAGAACGCACCAGCGTGTTCTATGAGTCGCCGAAACGACTTGGGGCAACCCTCGCTGATTTCGTGGCCATCTTGGGCCCGCAGCGTCACGTCTGCATCGCCCGTGAGCTCACCAAACTTCATGAGGAACTTTGGCGGGGTTCGGTTGAAGAAGCGCTTGCGCAGTTCAGCGACACGGAAGTTCGTGGAGAAGTCGTCTTAGTGGTCGAGGGAGCCACGCCGCGCGACACGCCCGAGGCGAGTGATGCGCAACTCATGGCTGCGCTTGAGGCGGCTCGCTTGTCAGGACTCTCCGCACGTGATGCTGCGCGCGAGGTGGCGGAACTCTTCGACGTGCCGAGGCGACGTGTCTACGAGCTTGGGGTGCAAGGTTCGAATGAGTCGTAGGAGCAACTCTCCCTGCCCCGGTACGCTTTGAGTCGTGGACCGCTTCTACATCACGACTCCCATCTACTACGTCAATGACGTCCCACATATGGGTCACGCCTATGCGACGGTCAATGCTGATGCCATTGCTCGCTGGCACCGACTCATTGGCGACGACACCTTGTTTCTGACCGGAACTGACGAACACGGAGCGAAGGTTGCCGAAGCAGCCGCGCAAAATGGCGTGAGCCCGAAAGAGTGGACGGATAGGACGTCGGCTCGATTTCAAGAGGCGTGGGCTGGTCTCAATATTTCAAACGACGACTTCATTCGCACGACCGACGAACGGCACTACGCCACGGTGCAGCGCTTCTTGCAGAAGATTTACGACAACGGCTACATCGTCAAAGACACCTACACCGGTCCCTATTGCGTGGCCTGTGAGGATTACTACACCCAAGAGCAGCTCGTGGATGGCAAGTGTCCCGTGCACGGTCGAGCCGTCACCGAGATGTCGGAAGACAATTATTTTTTCCGCCTCAGCGCCTTTGAAGACAAATTGCTTGCGTGGTACGAGAGCGACCCTGAGACCATTCGACCCTCGTCAAAGCGAAACGAAGCGCTGAGCTTCATTAAAGGTGGCTTGAAGGACGTTTCGATTACACGGACCTCACTCGATTGGGGAGTCTCGGTGCCCTGGGACCAAGACCATGTCTTCTACGTCTGGTACGACGCGCTGATCAACTACTTGACGGCCATCGGCTACGACGAGGATCCAGAGCGAGTCGCACTGTGGTGGCCCAAGGTGCACCACCTCATCGGCAAGGAAATCATCAGATTTCATTGTGTGTGGTGGCCCGCGATGTGCATGGCTGCGGGCATCGAACCTCCGGCGCATATTTTCGTTCACGGATGGCTGCTCGTTGGCGGCAAGAAGTTGAGCAAATCGATGGCCTCTGGTGAGGAGGCGCCGGTGAAATTGACAGAAATCACCCCGGCCTCGCTGATCGCTGACGTCGGCGTTGACGCGCTTCGCTATCACCTGCTTCGTGACACGCCTCTTGGGACTGATGGTGAGTTTTCGATTGAAGGTTTGACGTCGCGTTACAACTCTGACCTGGCGAATAACTTGGGCAACCTTGTCGCACGGGTGGCCACGGTGGTGGGTTCGAAGTGCGAAGGAATCGGACCGGCTCCTGATCCAGAGAGCCCTCTTGCCCCGGCCGCGGCGACTGCGGTGGCAAACGCCCGTGAGGCATGGGAGCGCTTCGCTCCTCACGAGGCCCTCGAGGCCACGTGGCGTCTCATCGGGGCGGCAAATCAAGAACTTGAAACCACCGAACCTTGGAAGGCGGAGCCTGGAACAGTTGACGCAGTGCTGGGTTCGTCTCTTGAAGTGCTGCGCATCGTTTCGCTGTTGATTGCACCTGCCATGCCGGCAACTGCCGCTGAGATTTGGTCACGAATTGGCTTGAGCGACACTGTGGACGCGCAACGTCTTCCTGAAGCTGCCCGATGGGGTGGCTATCCTGGCGGCCTCGCCGTCACCAAGGGAGAGCCCCTCTTTCCTCGGAGGAAGAGCGGCACGTGAGCGGAACGTGGGTCGACTCCCATTGTCATCTTCAAGAGCACTACTTGGCGGCCGAAGAGGGGACAGGTCCAGAACTGGCCTTGCGCCGGGCTGCCGAGAGTGACGTCGGTGGTGTCGTCGTTGTGGGTACGGATGAGACAACCTCGCGCCAAGCAATCGCACTGGCTCAAGATGTCGCTGCCGGCCTGCTCGGCGAGGGAATGCCCGCGGTGCGAGCGTCGGTGGGCCTCCATCCCCATGAAGCCGCTACCTCGTCACTTGCGTGGCTAAACGAGCTCCTCGAAGACAGGTCCGAGGTGGTCACCGGACTCGGAGAGTGCGGGCTGGACTACTACTACGAGCACGCACCAAAAAAGGAACAGCGTGAGGCCTTTGCGACGCAGATCGGCTTGGCGCACCAGCATGGGCTGACCTTGGTGATCCATGCTCGAGACGCATGGGACGACCTCTTTGCCGTGCTTGACTCCGAGGGCATTCCTGAGAGGACCGTCCTGCACTGCTTCACCGGAGGACCAGACGAGGCGGCACGCTGTGTGGCGGCAGGCATGACCGTGTCATTTTCAGGCATCGTGACGTTTAAAAATGCAGCCGATCTTCGAGAGGCTGTTCGAGTGGTGCCGCTCGAGCAGATGCTGGTCGAGACTGACAGTCCTTTCTTGGCGCCCGTACCTCACCGAGGCGCGAAAAACGAACCATCGTGGGTTCCGCTCGTTGGCCAGTGCGTCGCCGAGGCCGGGGGTTTTGACCCGGCCGAAGTGGCGGCTTCGACTAGCTCGAACGCAAAGCGGCTTTTTGGCCTGGACTGAGGGCCGCGAAAACCCTGCATTGGTAGGGATCGCGGAGAAAAAGAGCCTCTGAACTGGGAGAATAAATTTTTCTACCCCTCTGACCTGCGCTTTCGCGTGGTGCACGGCGATCCCGTTTGCGCGCGTGCTGAGGGCTGCCTAGCGTAAAGGAGTCCCCTTGGAATGGAGGTTCCGTCGGGACGGTACGTATTGGCGGAGAAGGGTGGAGTCCTGAGCAGTCAGGCAACCAATTTGCGGCGTCACCTCGTAGCACTGGCTGCGGGAGTGAGCATGGTGGTAGCACCGCTGGTGCTCCTTTCGGGGAGTCCTGGTTCTGCCGTCGCATCGCCGACCCTGCACCCGGCAAAAGTGGCCGTCGCCACAATTTCCTTGCCCTCGGGCAAAAAGGTGAGCCGAAGCGTGCCGCTTTCGAATATTCAACTCTCAGGTGATCAGATCGTCATCCCGACCACCACGACCACGACGGCACCTCCGGCGCCAGTCGTGACCTCGCCGCCGACAACGCAGCCCCATCACGTCACCGTGGCTCCTGTGACGACGACGACCGCACCAAGCGTTGTGGCAAGCAGCCTCTATGCAGCGTGGACGAAGGTGGCTGATTGTGAAGCTGGCGGCTGGTATGTCCTCGGTACTGCGTTCCCTGACTCTCTTGGGATCAGTGCATCAAACTGGTATGCGAATGGTGGGGGATCCGACACGTCGCCCAGTGCGCAAATCGCCGTGGCGGAACGATTCCGTGCCTCCTTGGGTATCGGTATCCCAGATCAGAATGGATCGTGCGCGGGCTGGTGAGTTGAGGTGTTGTGTTCCTCGAGGGAACCGACACACTGGCGTCGAACTTCCCGCTTGCGAGTATCCACCGACGACCTCGTCATCTCGGTCAGCATCGTCTTGTGAGTTTGACCCGAGCTGAAACCACTGCCTTGCTGGCGCAAGCGGGACTGGCCCCGAAGAGGAAGTTCGGACAGAACTTCGTCGTTGACGCAAATATCACGTCGAAGATTGCACGACTTTCTGGGGTCCAGCCTGGCGAACGCGTCCTTGAAATAGGCCCTGGACTCGGCGCCTTGACTGAGGCACTGTGTGCCAGTGGTGCTCGGGTGACTGCCCTTGAGATCGACCCGGGCCTCGTTGGGGTGTTGCGCCACCGCGCAGAGCTCGCCGACGTACGTATCGTCGAAGGCGACGCCTTGAGCGTTCCTCTCGCTAACGTCGTGCCTCCTGAGGAAGCGCCCTGGATGGTGGTTGCAAATTTGCCCTACAACGTGGCAACTCCTGTAGTTTTGCGCATTCTGGAGCAGGCCCCGTGGGTCACAAAGTTGCTTGTCATGGTGCAGTTAGAAGTTGGCGAGCGAATGGCGGCGAGGCCGGGTGACGATGCCTACGGGGCGGTATCGGTCCGAGTTGACTACCACGCCACTGCAAAAGTGGTGGGGCGTGTGCCACCGACGGTCTTCGTGCCTCGGCCGAACGTGGATTCTGCGCTCGTCGCATTTGAGCGCCGTGCAACTCCAGCAATCGACCCTTCCCTCGTGAGTGAGGAAGAAATTTTTAGAATCGTCAAACTCGCATTCGGCCAGCGGCGAAAAATGCTCCGACGATCGTTGGCAGGAGTGTTGAGCGAAGAGCAAATCGAAGCCGCCGGCGTGGCCCCGACGGCCCGCCCAGAAGAGATTGACGTGGCTGGCTTTGCGCAACTTGCTCTGGCGGCACGATGAGCGTGTGGGAAGTTCTTGCCCCAGCCAAGTTGACCTGGAGCCTCTTTGTTGATGACCGCCGAAGTGATGGCTATCACGAGCTTCGATCGGAAATGGTGACACTGGACCTCGCCGATACCTTGCACATCACTGAACCCGGCACTGGCCTTGTTGTGGCGCCAGATTCGCGAGACCTTGGCGCAGCGTTCGCTCTTGATGAATCAAATTTAATTGTGCGAGCACTTGAACTTGCTGGGCGTAGCGCCCATGTCGAAGTGACGAAGCGCATACCTCTTGGCGGTGGGCTTGGCGGTGGGTCTGCTGATGCAGGAGCGGTGTTGCGCTGGGCTCACTATGACGATCTCAACGGTGCGGCATCCCTCGGTGGTGACGTGCCGTTCTGCCTGCGCGGAGGTCGAGCATTCGTTTCAGGTATCGGTGAACAACTCGAAGAGGCACCCTTTCTTGCACGTGACGTCGTGTTGCTGTTGCCGCCGTTTGGCGTTTCAACCGCTGCCGCCTATCAAGCCCTCGACGAACTTCGCCTCGAAGGAGCGGGACGGCACGAGCGAAATGACCTCACTGAAGCAACATTCGTGGTGGAGCCTGGGCTGACTCGATGGCGAGATGCGTTGGCTGAGGCAACGGGGCGAGAGGTCGTGCTGGCGGGAAGCGGATCAACGCTCTTCGTCGAAGGAAAACTCAGTGTCCTGGGTTTGGCGGGGGTTGCGACGCTTGAGGTGGATGGGCAACAGGGCACCCTTATCGGGGCGCGAACAATCCCGGCGAGTGCGGGACTACCTCGAAACGTAAAGATGACGTGATGGACGCCTGATCGATGTCGGTCAGGCGGGAGAACCGGCTTACTTGCCGGCAGCTCTCCGCTGCCAACGAGTGGCCTTCAGCATCTTCTTGTGCTTCTTCTTACGCATGCGCTTACGGCGCTTCTTGATTAGCGAACCCATGAGACCTCCGAGGCTACTCGGCTTCGGGGCAGGTGCGCCAAACGAAGCACAATTGGCGCTCGGCGTGGACCTTCTCAGCCTTGCGTGCGTGGCACATCAACCTGTTGCAGGTGCAGTGCCTTGCGGGGACATTGGAGAATGGCGGTTTCAGCCAGTTTCCGTTTCTTGGGCGTGAGGGCCTCGTCAGCGAGGATGGGGTAGCCCCACTCGTCGAGGTCGATAATTTCAGGAGCAAGCTCCGCACAATGTCCGAAACCGTCGCACATCACCGGATCGACGCGTAGTTTCATCGCCATTCGAGATCACCTCCATTTGGGGGCAGGGCGAGCAAGGTGGCTCGTGACGCACCCCCACAGCGTCGACCGCCAGTGTGATGACCAAGGTCTTGAGAAAAGACCTGTAATGCCGAGCGAACCATGCGGATCACGCCATCAGGGTGGGCACAGGCACCACGGCCAGCGATGACGTTCAGGCGCTCTTGCAAACGACGCTCAACTCGCCCCTCGCCTCGCCCTGCAGCGATCGCTTCCAAATCGTCAGCGACCGCAGGAAGTCCAAAGACACAGGGACCACACTGGCCGGCACTCTCGTTGGCCATCCATCGAGCAATGCGGGCAGTTTCTGTAATCCCACAGGTCTCCGCGTCAAACACCACGATCACGCCCGCACCAACACTTGAGCCAAAGGGGCGAAGACCCTCTGGCGAATAGGGAGCAGCAAGTGCGTTTGGCCCCACAAAGGTGCCGCCATAGCCACCAAGCAGCACGCCACTGATGGCCGCTTGCGGCCGGGCCAGCGCAATGATGTCGCCGAGAGACGCGCCGAGGGGGACTTCAAAGACGCCTGGCTCAGACACTGCACCCGAAATGGTGACCAAGGTGCTTCCAGCAACGCCGCCAAATCCACCAGAAGCAAACCACGCACCACCACGACGAGCGATGAGGGCGACCGAGGCTGCAGTCTCGGCGTTGTCGACGAGAGCTTGTCGGCTCCCTATGGTCAATTTGGCTGGCTTGCTCGGACGGTAGGTGGGCAGAGCTGGGCCGCCATTGAGCCAATGGACCAAACCTGATTCCTCGCCACCGACATAGCGCGGTGGAAGCACCTCAACACTGAGATCGGCTGACCCTCGGCCACGGCTGCTCCGCTCTGCCAGGGCAGCCTTAAGCGACTTGGCAGCGGCTGGATTGTCGCGAGCGACGGCAAACGTGATCGACGTGGCGTCGATGATGCTGGCGAGCACCTCTGCGCCGTCGATGATCAAATGTGGGGCATAACAGGCAAGTACAGAGTCTTTTTGAGCCGCTGGCTCACCTTCCATGACGTTGATGACGAGTTGGGAGCGTCGCCTGGTCTGGGGGAAGTTCTGCAATTTCAGTGCGAGTGGAAAGCCTCCACCCCCACGACCTGTCAGTCCTGAAGCTGCAATCTCGGCAATCATGCCCGTTGCCCAGTTGCCCGCTGTCTTGCGAGAAGGGAGGGCGAGATCGCCGTGCAGCGCGTTGTGGGCAGCGAAATCAAGACGGACCCCACCCTGGGTGCCGCCCAGAAGACGAAGTGTGCTGAGTTCGCTCATCGGGACGACTTCCGTTTCGAACTTGAGGCGACCGATCGTCCAACGTTCGGCGCACTTTGACGAGAGGGTGAGGTGCCCTTCGAGCGGGGTGCGGTGCGCTTGGGCACCGCAGTGAGGGCACCATCAGGATGTGGGTGCGCCCAAATCCGCCAGGCGCCAGCAGCCACCACGATGGCGACGCATGCTGCGACCAAGAGATCCATCCATCCGTATTTCACGTCGCTCCCGATGAAAATGGTGTGGAGCAAGGCAATGGGCCAGGCCAAATAGGAGAGCCAGTGCACGGCACGCCATGCATCATGAGAGATGCGCTGGCGGAGCAAGCTCGTCACCATGACAGCAACGAGCAAGTCGAAAGCCACCGTGCCGAACGCCACCCAGAGGGTCTTGTATTTGGATGCAAAGGGAATGATGATCGCCAAGTAACCAGTGGGAACATAGGTATCGATCACGGTCGTCACAATGTGCAGACCGAGAAAAACCATGGTCAAGAGCGCAAGTCGTCGATGAAGCTCGGCGACGGCAAAGCGGGGCAGTGGTTTGCCACCAACGCGCGTCGCCGTCATGATGCCGAGAGCCGTCACACAGGTCAAGAGCAGCAAGGTCACGATGCCTGCTGCTCGTGAGAGATACCAAAGTGTTGGGGTGGTCAGTGCAATCATGAGTGCTGCTCCTCAGCAGGTTCGGGCCATCCGCCAACTCGCTCAATGCTGCCATCGTGGCGGACGAGTCGGGCAAGAACACCTCGTTGGGGGAGTTCAAAAAGAGCATCTTCTCCCCACACGAGAGCGGCGGTTGACAGTGCATTCGCTTCGACGGCACTCTGTGCCGCGACGGTGACAAGCCGAAAGACTTCTTTTGCGCTGCGTCCCGTGGAGGGGTCGATGACGTGATGCAGTTCCTCGCCGCCGCGCTGCCAGCGGCGTACTGAGGTCGATGATGAGGTGACGCCACCACCAGCGACGGCAATGACTTCCTGAACTGCTGCGTCATCATCGTCACGGGTCGAGGTAACAATGCCGATCGTCCACCCGTCTTTCGGCGTCTCACCAGCGATGCGAAGATCGCCACCGAGGTCAACAAGGCAACCAGTTCCGAGTTCCTCACAAATTCGTGTTGCCGCAATGTCGGCGGCGCGTGCTTTTGCAGTTGCGCCAAGATCAAGATGAACGCCCTCGGGCAGCGAGATGGTAGAGGCGTTTGGGTCGATGTCGACACCCCCCAATCCCGGTGCTGGAGCACTTGGCGCCTGAGGTTCACGAGAAGGGTTGGCGAGCAGCTCATCAAAGTCGCGGTCGTAGCCGAGGGCAATCAACGCGTCAGCAACGGTGGGGTCGCAGCGGCCGTCGGTGTAGTTCCAAGCCCACAGTGCATGACTGACCAAATCGCACAGTGTTGTCGACACCTCAACTGGTCCCTGTCCAGCGTGCGCATTCAGACGAATAATTTCAGTCTCACCATGGAAGCGACTTGCAGCGGCTTCGACGGCGCTCAGGACTTCATCCAAGATGCGTCGAGCTTGGGGGAGGAGATCTGGGTTGAGCGTCGCCAGAAGTACAGAACTTCCCCAGATGGAGAAACGATCAAATCCTGGCTCGGTCAAGGTGTCCCCTGCCGAGGTCGACATCATGATCCGCCGGTGCGAATCGGAGGCTGATATTGCTGCTGCACCTGTTGCTGTTGTTGTTGTGTCGGCGTCGTGACCTGGGCCGACCCCGAGGTGCCCGTCACGCCACTTGTGCCGCTTGCATTTGTGGGCGTTTGGATGAATCCACTGCCCGAAGTCGTTGGGGTGGTGGTGGAGCTGTGGTGAGCTTTGTAGTCGTGGGCAAAGTATGCGGCGAAACCACCCGTTCCTACGACGGCAGCAGCGACCGCAAACTTGGTCAGCGCATCAAGGCGACGGAGTCCTTCGTCACGTTGGGTCTTGCGGTGCATGAGCATCCTTCACTCGGGGGTCTCGGAACTGCTTTCAGTTTTCTCGAAGGACCTAAGAGAATTCTGGAACTTCTTTAAGATTATTTGAAGATTTTCAGGATTTGCCCAGAAAATCAGAGACTGGGCAGCACAAAGGTGAGGAGCGCCCCGCCATCAGGCGCATTTTGCGCACTGACGGTGCCCGCTTCTTCTGACGCGACTTGGGCCACGATGGCGAGCCCAAGCCCTGAGCCAGGCATGGCTCGAGCAGCCTTGGAACGATAGAAACGGTCGAACACCTTGGGGAGGTCTTCTTCATCTATCCCAGGTCCGTGGTCCCTCACTGTGGTCACGCCCTCGTTGCAGGTCACTTCAATGGTCCCGCCTTCAGGGCTCCATTTGATCGCGTTGTTCAGCAAGTTGCCGAGGGCAAGTCCCACGCGGTCGCGGCGAGCAAAGACTTCACTGGGCGAGGCCTCAACCACGATGTCGAGATTTCTGGTTCGCCCATGGGTAGCCGCAATCGCTACCAAATCGTCGACCAATTCATTGAGTCGGAATCGCTCGGGCGGAGCCGACTGGCGCTCTCCGCGCGCAAGTTGTGCGAGGTCGCCAACGAGCGCATTGAGTTCATCGAGTTGGGATTCGACATCATCAAGGAGTTGGGTACGCGTCTCGGCATCAAGTTCGTCCACCCGACGCAAGACCTGCGTATTGGTCTTGAGGCTGGTGAGTGGCGTGCGTAATTCATGCGATCCGTCCAAGACCAACTGCAATTGCTGGTCTTGGGAACGCTGGAGTGCAGCGACCATGCGGTTAAAGGTCCGACGAAGGCGGCCGAGCTCGTCTTTGCCGCCTTCGTCGAGTCTCGTGCTGAGGTCAGAGGATTCGGCCATTGCTTCGATTTCCTCGGTGACTTTGTCGAGCGGTTTAAGCGCAGTTTGCGCTACCAGTAAGCCTGCGGCAAGAGCGATCAAGACGCCAAGGACACCAACAAGCGCAAGGTAAAACTCGAGGTGTCGAAGTTGGCGCTCCACGCCACCGAGAGGGACAGCGAGCTGCAGTGCTGCTTGTTGGCCAAGCAACTGTTGGTCACCGGGCGGCCCCACAGCCTGAGAAGCAGTCAGGGGAACGACGAGTTCTCGCATGGGGAGATGATTGACCGTGATGGTCAGGTAGGTGACCCCCTCAGATTCGGACGCGACTTCCTTTGTCTTTTCCGACACCGGGAGAGACTGATTTGCTGATTGGGCAAGGACCTGGCCATTGGCTGCAATGACTTGGACGACCGCACCATTGGCATTGTCGCCATCAATGGCGCCACGAGCGAGCATCGATGATGCAGTTTGGAGCAAGGTGTCGTCAACAGAACTGACAAGAGAATTGCGTGAGACGATCCACGCGGCTGACGCTGCGAGCAACACCGCAATTGCAACCGCACCAGCGGCGGCGACGACCAGTCGGGAGCGAAAGGTCACGACTCTCGCAAGACGTAGCCCACGCCGCGCACGGTCTGGAGCAATCGTGGTTCGTTACCTTCTTCGGTCTTGCGTCGCAAGTAGCCGACGTACACAGCCAAGGAGTTGGTGCCTGAGTCGAAGTCATAGCCCCAGACCTGATCGAGAATGATTTCTCGTGTCAGAACTTGTCGTGGGTGGCGCAAGAAAAGCTCAAGAAGTTCAAATTCAATCTTGGTAAGCGGAAAGACTCGATCGCCTCGAGAGGCACTCCGGGTGTTCAAATCAAGAGACAAATCTTCGAAGCGCAATAATTCGGCGTCGTCAATTGGCGCACGCCGGCGCAACAGCGCACGGAGTCGGGCAAAGAGTTCTGCGAGATCAAAGGGCTTCACTAGGTAGTCGTCGGCCCCGGCGTCGAGTCCCTCGACGCGGTCACCAATGGCCTGGCGGGCCGTCAGCATCAGGACCGGCGTTGAATCACCAACGGTACGCAGTCGTCGGCAGACTTCAAGGCCGTCAACGTCAGGCAGTTGGAGGTCCAAGATGACTGCATCTGGAGCAGATTGGGCGAGAGAACGAAGCGCAGATACGCCGTCTTCAGCGACGTCAACGTCGTAACCCTCAAGAACGAGGGCGCGTTTGAGCGAATTGCGCACCGCTTCATCGTCATCAACTACCAAGATGCGCATCAATCCTCCAGTGGCGTGTGTGAACTCGAGAGCAGCCTACCGAGATGCACGACCCGGCGGCTCGATGAAAGATCAAGAACCACCGGTCTTGGCTGCCGAGCTCGTCGAGCTACTTGCACTCACCGACGAACTCGAGGTTGACGTCGTGGCTTGCGTCGTCGTTGCTGCGGTCGTTGGCGTCGTCGTCGTTGCGCTCGAGGACTTTGTCGCCGTCGATGTACTGGTGGAAGTTCCCGTCGTTGCTGCGGTCGTTGGTGTCGTCGACGATGCCGTGCTGTTGGTGATGAAGGAACTGGTCGTCTTTGCGCTCCACGTCGTGGCTTGTGAGCCCATCATGCCAACGAGGCCGGCGAGCCCAACCGTCGCCATGAGGCCAACAGCCATTGTCGAAGTCTGAACCCTGCGCTTTGCTCGGTCTCGAATGCGAGCCGCATCCGTGCTGCGAGAGGGGGCCTGATGTGCCATTTTTGGAAACTCCTTGGGGAGGGGTGGTCTCTAACGAGTTCCATGCTGCACGAAGGGGTTAAGACCTCTTCATGACGAATGTAAGGAGAGTTGAAGAATTTCAAGGCTCCCGTGCAGATGCCAATTGATGGCCTCTTTGGAGCGGAGCGCTCACGGATTGCAGCGCATGCAGAGAGATGACGGTGCGGTGTTGTGGGGCACGACCTCTCTTTCATGATGCGAACACCACGGACATTCAAAGTGCCAGCCACGGGGCTCCTTCGACGGCGAGCCACAGGCCTCGCAGGGGAGGCCGAGGATGGGTTCACTGGTGCCGAAGCCTGGCTGCGAGCATCTCGGGCACGCGGTCGTGACACGGATGCCAAGATCGTTGGCAGCCGATTCAATCACTGGCTGACGAGAAGGACAAAGGTGCGCACGCAGGTCTGTCTGGAGCATCACGACCGAGGACCGTGCTCGAAGGTGTCGACAGGCTTGAAGGACGTCTTCGACATCGCCAAGCGCTCCAAGAGAGGGGAGGAGGTGCTCGTTGTCATAGGCAATGAGGTGATGCGTTCCAAGGTCAGCCTTCTCGCAGAAGGTGATGATCTCTTGGTCAGAACTCTCACTCGTGATACAGAGTTGCTGCAGTGTGATGTCAAAACTGGTGGCCCGCCCGACAATGAGTGGCACGCCGGTCCGGTGCACGAGAACAACGATCTCGGTATCGCTATGGATACCAGCGGCCCATGGCGTAATTGTTCCCTCGGAGGCGATGAACCACTCATGGTCGGCGACGGAGACGCCGAGGAGTGCCTTTTCACGACACGTTTCGAGGGGAGGCAGAAGCCGTGGCACAGCACCGGTGAAGGTGCCAAGAACGTCTGTGTCGAGCTCGAGGGCTGCAAGTTCCCATCCGGCCGCTGCCAAAGCAGGAGCGATCTGTGCAATTTTTCCGTGCTTGCTCACCACCGCGGCGTGTCGCTCCATGAGGGCTCTCATGAACTCTTTTTCGTATAATGACGAAGTGAGCGTGTATGCCTGAGCAAAGCCCGGCGTCGAAAAGTCGCAAAGGTGAGTGGACGTTCTTGAGCAACCATGCCCATGTGCTCGTGTGCATTGACCGAGATCCCACGATCCGGACCCGAGATATCGCTGTGGCCGTCGGCATTACGGAGCGAGCAACCCAGGCCATTGTCTCGGACTTGGTTGCCGCTGGCTATGTCACTCGGCGCAAAGAGGGCAGGCGCAACGTCTACACCGTGGACCCTGATGCTCCCTTTCGCCATCCAATTGAAGCCAATCACGTGGTGGGGGACCTCCTCGACATGCTGGAGCAGAGATCTCGAATCCGGGTGACGACAAATAAACGATCTAAAAATCACTAAAATTATTTCCTGCATCTTGACACACGATTTCTAGTTCGTATATTATCAAGGGCATGACAGTTCTTGTGCCCACCGCCCTTCTCGTTCCCTTCCTCGCTTCGGCTTTTGCACTCTTCGGTTCGCCAGGGCTGCGCCGCGTGGCCCCATGGAGCCTGCTCCTCTCAATGGCCTGCCTCATGGCCGAGACCGATCACGGTTCCTTCTTCTGGTGGGGCGTGGATCGAGTTGGCCTCATCCTCGGCCTGCTCGCACTGCTCGTCGGTCTGTGCGTCTGTCGCTACAGCATTCGCCAATTCGATGGCGAAGCTCGCCAAGCCACCATCGTCGCTTCGTCATTGCTTGTGGTCGGTGCGGTGCTCGGGTGTGATCTCGCCCAAAACCTTGGCGCACTCGCTATCTGTTGGGTGGCAACGTCAGTCGCCACCGTCATCCTTTTGGTGAGCGGCGCAGGGTGGGGTCTCACTAGTCCATCCCGACAATCTGCCAAAGCCTTCCTCCTTGGCGATGGGTTCCTCCTCGCTGGCAGTGGACTTGCGCTCGCAACAAAGAGCACGACACTGTCGTGGCACGCGCATCTTGGTGGCGCTACTGCGGTCCTCCTCCTTGGGGGGGCTGGCGTTGCTGCACTGGCCCGCGCCGGATTCTCGACTCAAAAATCGTGGGTGATCGCCACGGTGAAATGCCCGACCTCAATTTCGGCACTCCTTCATGCAGGCGTCGTCAATGCAGGAGCGTTGTTGTTGCTTCGCATTGAGCTCCTGACTGGATCACGACTGGCCGTCTCGGTCACGCTCGGGGCCGTGTGCGTCGCCATGATGGTGCTGCTTGCCCCCCTCATTCATGTGCGCGTCGACCTCAAAGGTCAACTTGCAGCCTCGACGGTCTCGCAGATGGCCTTCATGCTTCTGGCCTTGGCACTGGGTTGGCCCCTCCTCGCGGTGACGCACCTCGTGGGCCATGCCCTCTACAAGGCCGGTCGCTTTCTGTCCTCGGGCGGAGCGATCGAGGCACGAGCACAACTCCGCCGTCGAGCGCCGCGGGGGAGACAACTCGGAACTGCAGCCATCTTGCTCGGAATTGGAGCACTGCTCCTCGTCGCCCTCGGCGTTGGTGTGGCAACAAGCACCGATGGTCTCGCCGCAATGGGCGTCTTTGGACCTGCGGCTGGCGCCGTGTGGTGGGTTCGCACGCGAGAGAAAGTCGCTCGCCCGGGAGCGTTGTGGACGATCTCTGCGCTCACCCTCATCATCTACGGCGTCATCATCGAGTTCCTCGGTCGCTTCGTGGGTGCCGACCTCGCCGTCGGCGGATGGAAGGCGCCGTGGTGGGTGTTAGGAACAATTGCCCTCGCCCTGGCCGGCGTCACTGAGCTGCGCCGCGCGCGGCACCCCAGTTCGTCAACGTCGATTGCCCAGTTGGCTCACCCAATTCGACAGGATGTTGAAGGTGTGGCCGCATGAGTTCGGTGCACGTCTCGCCAGAAATCACTGCGGCGATCTCTCAGGCCGCCCGCCAGGTGGCTCTACTCTGGCCGCTCGATCGGGCTATCGCCGTCAACCCCCTTCTTGACTGTCTTGATGACGGTTTCGATCTTGCGGTCGGTTCACTCGAGACACGCCTTGGCGCAAGTCTCTTTCCTCACGAGCAGCATTTCGCAGAAGCTCGCCGTCGAGGTTTGCTCCTGCAGGGCGAGCCGGCACAACCTGAACAGCGTCGGCGGCCCGGCACTGTCCTTGAACGAAGTGGGCTTCTTCAAGGAGATCTCCTCGAACAACCCCGTCTCTCAGTTGGTACCGCCTTCCTCGAAGCAGTGCTGAGCGATGGCGCCTCACCAGATGAGCGAGTGTCCTCACTTGCGGCGAGCCTGGCGTCACGCACGAGTTGGATTCCAGGTCCACGAGACGTGCGCGAAAGAGCTTCGTCGCTCATAGCCAGCGGTGACCTCGACACAGTCCTTGCACCGATTTCGCAGTGGTCGCTCGAAGAACTCACAGAAGAGTTCGCGAGACACTTCGCCCGCCTGCCCGGATGGGCGGCATGGGCAAAGTGGAACGACCACCACGCTCGTGTCGTTCACGATGCTCGCTTAACGCTTGCCGAGTTCTTGATCACGTCCTTGGCAGTCGATTTGGCCTGGGTGCATTCTGAGGACCCTTCGCGACTCATTCCTCCGTCGCGTGAGGCCGAGGAGGGGGACCATGACGGCATGGCGGCATTGCGTGCGCTTGAAGAGCCGGTCTACGGCGCATTCCTCGAAGCCTTGGCGCAGCCTGTTGTTCACGAGAGTACGCCCTCAGTTCAAATTGTCACCTGCATTGATGTGCGCTCCGAGCCACTTCGGCGAGCCCTGGAGGAAAGCCCTGCTGTTGAGACCTTCGGCTTCGCAGGATTCTTCGGCGTCTTTGCCGAGGTGCAACGCAGCGGCGAAGACGAGGCCTCTGACTCACTCCCGGTGATTGCTGCACCAACTGCAGTGATTGCTGGGGGAGCAGCCCCCGGACAATTGGTTGACGAACGCATCGCACTCGAAGGAACCCTGGCCGAGCTCACCCATGAGCCGAGCGCCATGTTTGCACTGGCCGAAGGAGCCGGCTGGCTTGGTTCTCCGTGGTTGGTGGCGCGAAGCCTCCTGCCCCGGGGCCACGCACTTCGCGACCCAGAGAGTGGTGCGTGGCATCTTGCAGCCGGAGACGCTGTCTCAATTGCCGAAGGGGCACTCCGTGGCATGGGTCTGACGGCGTCGTTTGCTTCCGAGGTGGTGTTTTTGGGTCACGCTGCCCGCACGACTGCCAACCCTCACTTCGCTACTTTGGAGTGTGGTGCCTGCGCAGGTCACGGCGGCGGTCCAAACGCGGCTGCTCTGGCTGGAATCTTGAACGATGCACGGGTCCGTGAGGCGCTGGCCGAACGAGGGATCACCATCCCGCCCGCTACTCGGTTCTTGGCAGGCGAGCATGACACCACGAGAGAACGAGTGACGCTCTTTGGTGAGTCGTCTCCAGAACTGCGTCGTGAACTTGACCGAGCGACAGATCAGGTCGCGCTCTGGCGAGCAGGTCTGGACGCTGGGCAGGTTGCCAAAGCTCGGCGAAGGCTTGAGCGTCGGGCTCGAGACTGGGCCGAAACTCGTCCCGAATGGGGACTTGCTGACCACGTGGGCTTCGTTGTCGCCCCCCGTCGTTCACTGAGAGGTGTGGATCTTGGAGGGAGGAGTTTTCTTCATTCCTATGATCCAGCCGCCGACGATGACGGACAGATCTTGGCATCAATTTTGAGCGCGCCAATGGTCGTCGCGCACTGGATCAACGCTGCCTACTACTTCTCGAGTGTCGCTCCTGAGATTCTTGGCGCAGGCGACAAAACACTGTTGAATCCGGTAGGAGATTTCGCGGTGATCTCTGGCGATGACCCTGATCTGCGACTTGGCTTGCCGTGGCAGTCACTGGTCACTGGGTCGCGGCCCGTGCATCTTCCAGTCCGTCTCTTGGTGGTTGTCGAGGCGCCCTTAGGACGCATTGCCAAAATTATTCAGAACGAAACGGTGGTCCGACAGCTCGTCGAGGGCGGGTGGGTGCGTCTTGTCGGACGTGCTCGAGATGGAGACGACTGGGTTGACTGGGAAGCCGGACGCGGATGGGTTGAGCGGTGAGGAACTGCACGGGATCGAGACGGCGTGCCCTCGTCGAAAAGGTGGACCTCGAAGCAGCTGGCATTCGGGTTGGCGAGTTGTTGGGCGGCGAGATTCGCGTCGTGGTGCATCGATCACGAGACGGCGTGTGGGAGATCGTTGACGATCGAGACCTGGCTTCCGTCGAGGCGCCACTCCGCCAGGAGGCACTCAACCTTGCGGTGACTGTGGCAAATGGGATCGATGCCGTCGGTCGCTCGGTGACTGCATGTTTGATCGAAGATGGCGCAGTGTCATGGCGTGGGACCTGGCGAGCGCGGCCGATGGGACAGGCACTGTGTCGTCGACAACGAGGTCGCAGACTCCGTTGAGATGAGCCCGCTGAGAATCCAGTGCGACCGAGGAACGATGGCTGACGAAAATTCCTTGGTTCGACACGAGCGGTTTTGGAGGGCATGTAGTTGGCTCTTGTCCACTCCCTGAGGACCTGCACGTAGGCAAATTCCCTTGCGTCACGGCAGCCGGAAATCGCGCCTTTGCGTGGTGCGCAGACAGGTTCGCGCCCAAGAGAAGGCAAAAGAACGGGGGAGTGGTCAGTCCGATCTAGGCTCTAGGCATCCAATGGCGGGTAGTTCAATCGGCAGAATGACGGACTTTGAATCCGGAGGTTGGAGGTTCGAGCCCTCCCCCGCCAGCCAAAGGCTTCTGTGGAGCCACGCATGCGAGAAGAGGGAGGAAGCTTGAGCGGGTCATTAAGCGCCATCGTTCTCGCCGCCGGTGGTGGCACCAGAATGCGCTCAACCCTGCCAAAACCTTTGCATCGACTTTGTGGGCGCCCCATGGTGCTGCACGTCATCGATGCCCTCGCAGAACTCAACGTGGACCGTGTCGTCGTGGTGGTTGGCCATGGCGCTGATCAGGTCATGAAGACAGTGAGTGAACTTGCGCCTCTTGGACTCGAGATTGAGTTCGCCCAGCAGGTCGAACAACTTGGTACGGGTGACGCCGTCAGCGCCGCCATGCCGGCATTTGCAACAAGCGACGATGACGATGAGGTGTTGGTCCTTCCCGGCGACACGCCCTTGCTCCGATCAGCGACGCTCGCCGAATTGATCTCCGCACATCGATCCCGTGATGCCGGCGTGACGGTCCTCACTGCAGAGCTTCGTGACCCCTTTGGTTATGGTCGCATTGTTCGAGCCAAAGACGGCCGAGTGTCCGGCATTGTCGAAGAACTCGATGCCAGCGAGGAACAACGCTTCATCACTGAAGTCAACACCTCGATTTACTGCTTCCGCCGTTCTGTGCTCGCACCTGCCTTGCGCCGCTTGAGCCCCAAGAATGCCCAAGGTGAGTTGTATCTCACTGACGTGGTCGGTGTGCTTTTTGCTGCGGGCTATGGCACGGGCTCTTTCACGGTCGCTGATTCGATGGAGGCCGCAGGCGTCAATGATCGAGCGCAATTAGCTCTTGCCGAAGCAGAGTTGCGATCGCGCATTAATGAACGATGGATGCGACGTGGGGTCACAATGTGGGATCCAGAGGCGACCTACATCGACAGTGTCGTTGACCTCGACCCTGACGTGACGCTGTTGCCTGGCACCACCCTGCGAGGAAAATGCCGCATCGGCGAGGGCGCCACCATCGGACCTCGGGCCTTCCTCGAAGACTGCGTCGTGGGCGAACGCGCACGCCTCGGCACCGTCCAGGCCACTCGGGCAGCTATCGGCGCGGATGCCGTCATCGACTCCTTCGTGATACTCGCACCGGGCACGACAGTGGCCGCAGGGGAGCGGGTCACTGGGCCGACTCGGCTCGAGCCATGAGCGACGACAACTGACACCGTGAGGTCTTGGTAGCGTGCGAGTCGTGGAAGTCATCCCAAAGCGCAAACTCACACTCGTCTCTGGCCGCTCACACCCGCAGTTGAGCCAAGCCATCGCTGATCACCTCGGCGTGGAATTGGTTGGCGCAAACGTGCGTGAATTCGCCAATGGCGAGGTGCACTGTCGCTATGAGTCGTCGATGCGAGGCACTGACGCCTTCATCATCCAGACGCACTGTGGGCCGGTGAACGACTCACTCATGGAGCAGCTCATCATGATCGATGCGGCGAAGCGAGCCTCCGCGAAGCGCATTACGGCGGTCATTCCCTACTACGGCTACTCCCGTCAAGATCGAAAGGCCACAGGTCGTGAGCCGATTACCGCCAAGTTGGTTGCGGACATGCTGACCGTTGCCGGGGCCGATCGCGTCGTCTCTGTTGACCTGCATTCGGGCCAGATCCAAGGGTTCTTTGACACCCCCTTTGATCATTTGACGGCTGCTCCAGTGCTTGAAGATTATTTGCGCAACAACGTGGGTAGCGACTTTGTGGTGGTGGCCCCTGACGCCGGTCGAGTCAAGGTTGCAGAGCGCTATGCACAGCACTTGGGTGCTGATTTGGCACTGGTGCACAAGACTCGACCCAAGGGCACGGTGAACACCGTGGAAGCACTGCACGTCGTTGGTGACGTTGCTGGACGCCACTGCGTGCTCATTGACGACATGATCGACACCGCGGGCACGATTTGTGCGGGTGCTGAACTCTTAAAGGCCAACGGAGCAAGCGAAATCTGGGCCATGGCGACCCATGCCCTGCTCTCGGATCCAGCCACCGAACGCTTGCGCAATTCGTCATTTTCGCGGGTCGTCGTCACCAATACCTTGCCCATTGACCCGACTCGGAGCTTTGACGGCCTCCAAATTCTCTCGGTTGCCCCCATTATTGGCGATGCCATTGATGCCGTCTTCGAAGACACCTCAGTTTCTGAGATTTTTGGTGGCGAAAACCTGGCGTAGGCCGCTTCTGGAGTTCCCCCCTCGGAACCGAGTAGAGTAGAAAGTCCTCGCCGAGAGACTCCTCGGCGTCTTCGAATCCACACCTCCCCAAGGAGACAACGCAGTCATGTCCGAGATCACCCTTTCAGCCCAAGCCGGTCGCTCGACCGGAACTGGTCCTACTCGTCGTCTCCGTCGCGAAGGCCAGATCCCAGGTGTTGTCTACGGACACGGCATGGACCCCGTCTCAGTTGCAGTCGATGGCCCGGCGCTGCGAGTGGCATTGAACGGCGATGCCGGTATCAACCAGCTGATTGAACTCGACACGGGTGCAGAGAAGTACCTCGTTTTGGCACGTGCCTTGCAGCGCCACCCCGTGCGTGGCACGTTGCAGCACGTTGACTTTCAGATCACGAGTCGTGACGAGACCGTGACGGTCGATGTGCCGGTCACCATCATTGGTGACGCCGTTGAAGTTCGTCACGCCGACGGTGCGATCGACCAGCAACTCTTCAGCGTGTCGATCAGCGCTCGTCCTGGTGCCATCCCGACCGTGCTTGAACTCGACATCTCGGCGATGCGCCCTGGTGACGTGCTCCGTGTTGCTGACCTCGTCCTGCCTGCAGGCGTTGTTGCAGACAGCGATGGAGAGACCGCTATTGCTATCGCCCACGTGGGACGTGGTGGCGGCGACGCAGCAGCTGAGGGCGAGGAAGGTGCCGAAGCTGGCGCCGAGTCCGCCTCGAGCGATTCCTGAGCTGACCGATGGCGTGGCGCCGACCGGGCGCTCAACAGCGACGGGGAACCCCAGCAGATTTTCTTGTCCTTGGACTCGCCAACCCTGGCGCGCACTATGCGCACACCCGGCACAACGTGGGCGCAGATGCCGTACGCATCGAGGCAGATCGGCGCGGCGGCACCTTCAAGATTGAGCCTCGCCAACGCGCAGAGCTCTGTGAAGTGAACGTTGGCGACGCTCGGCTCGCATTGGCGATCCCGACGACGTATATGAACGAGTCCGGTGCAGCGCTGCCGGGACTCATCGAACGCACGGGCCTCGCGTCACCCGAGCGCCTGTTGGTCGTTCACGATGAGTTGGATCTTGAACCTGGCCGCCTGCAACTAAAAGTGGGCGGCGGCATTGCAGGTCACAACGGGCTTCGATCCATCAAGAACACGCTGGACACCGCTGATTTTCTTCGCCTCCGCATCGGCGTCGGGAAACCGCCTTCGAAAGAAGCAGGTGCCAATTGGGTGCTCAGTCGACCAAAGGGTGAAGATGCCGAGCTGCTCCGCGTGGCACTCGCCCTTGCTGCGGACGTCATTGAGGTGCTCGTCGCGGATGGCGTTGATCGAGCAATGATGCTGGCCAACACCCGTGGCTAATCGCGGACCACTCGTCGGTCTCGGTCGCCGACTCGCGACAACTGAGGCGCTCCAGCGAGTTGTTGGCGTTCCGGGCGCCACCCTTGCTGTCCCGCCTCGGGCCCAGGCCATTGCGCTCGCTGCAGTTCGTTCGTCTCTCACCGGCCCGCTCGTTGTGGTGACGCCCACCCAAGCTGACGCCGCCACCCTGGCCAATGACCTGCGATGCTTCCTCGAGAACCAGACCGATCCACGTGCCCTCGGAGCCCCAAATGATGCAGTGGCGTTGTTCGGTGCGTGGGATACCTTGCCCCTCGAACGAGTCAGCCCTGAACTCACGACGATGGGTGAGCGTGCTGCGGTGCGTTGGCGCCTCGCGCACGGCCAGGCCCCCGACATCATCGTCGCTCCCATTCGGGCGCTGCTGCAGCGCTTGACGCCACACATCACTGCTCCGGTGGTGCTTCGACGTGGTGCAACGCTCGAGCTCTCGACCTTGATTGAAGCACTCGTCGCTCGTGGGTATCGCCGTGAGGCGCAAGTCGAGCATCGAGGCGAATTTGCCGTACGCGGCGGCATCGTTGACATTTTTTGCTCCACCCTCGAGGTGCCCATTCGCCTCGACCTCTTTGGAGACGAAATCGACCGATTGGGCACCTTCGACGTGGCTGATCAACGTCTTCGAGATGACCTTGATGAAGCGTGGTGCTTCCCCTGCCGTGAGTTCATCCCTGACGAGGAGATCAAGATTCGAGCCGACCACCTGGCGCAGACCACGCCCTGGGCAGCAGCGTCGCTGCGTCGGATTGCTGAGGGAGATCTCTTCGACGGCATGGAGGGGTGGGTGGGGATGCTGCTTCCCGACGCAGAACTCCTTGCCGACACGCTTGGGCCTTCGGCGACGGTAGCGCTTATCGAGCCACGCCGCTTGCGCGATCGAGCCGTCGATCTGCTCGAAGAGGAACGGGCATTGGTCACCACATTGCTTGCCACGTGGTCTGACGGCGAACAAGGCGAGGATGGTGCGAGCAGCAGTGACGGTGGCTTGCACCTTGAGTTCGATCGACTCCTTGAAAAGTTTACCGGCACCGTCTTGTCGCTGCCTGCCATTGCAGAATCACCCGTCACGCCACAGTTAGGCCTCAAGAATTTCGAGGCCAGCGTAGGTGACGCAGAACGTCTCGCCACGCAACTTCGTGAACTTGTTTCAGCCAAGTACACCGTGCTCGCCCTCGGGGCCACCGAGCAGAGCGCACGGCGCCTCGCTGAAGTGCTTGCAGGGGAGGGACTTGAGGCACCCGTCGTCAGCCATGCCACCGATGACGTGGGACTCAGTGTGCTCAGCGCCCCACTCACAAGGGGTTTCATCCTGACCGACGTTCGACTCGCCGTCCTAACTGAGTCAGACATCACCGGCCGACGCACGCCTCACCGAGCTGTGCGGCCGCAACAGCGGGTCACCGATGGTTTCTTTGACGACCTTGCCATCGGAAGTTATGTCGTCCACCGTCAACACGGCGTTGCCCGTTTTGCGGGAGTCACCACTCGGACCCTGGCGGGGGCCACGAGAGATTATTTGATTTTGGAGTTTCGAGGCGACGATCGGCTCTATCTGCCGGTTGACCAAATTGATGCCATCACGCCCTATTCCGGCGGCGATGCACCGACCTTGTCGAAGATGGGTGGCTCCGACTGGCAACGAACGAGGGCAAAAGCTCGAGCAGCCGCGTCAGAAATCGCCGAGGAACTCGTTGCGCTCTATCGTGCTCGCCTCACCGCGAAGGGCCACGCGTTTTCACCCGATACGCCGTGGCAAGAAGAGATGGAAGCCGCCTTCCCCTTTGTTGAGACTCCCGATCAACGAAAGGCGATCGCCGACGTCAAGGCCGACATGGAATCTCCCCGACCGATGGATCGTTTGGTCTGTGCCGATGTGGGTTTTGGAAAAACTGAAATCGCAGTTCGTGCAGCGTTCAAAGCTGTCCAGGATGGCAAACAAGTTGCCGTCTTGGTGCCAACGACGCTCCTCGCGTCACAGCATCACCAAACCATTACCGAGCGCTTCGGCGGCTACCCAATCACCGTTGCGCTCCTCAGCCGCTTCCTCTCTGACGCCGAGGTGGTCAAGGTGAAAGAAGGCATTCGAGACGGCCAGGTTGACGTCGTCGTCGGCACCCACCGCTTGCTCTCTGAAGACATTGCATTCAAAGACTTGGGCCTCCTCGTCGTGGACGAAGAGCAACGCTTTGGCGTCACACATAAAGAAGCCGTGAAGCGGATATCCCAAGGCGTCGATGTCCTCACGCTCACTGCGAGTCCCATCCCGCGAACCCTCGAAATGGCGCTCACTGGCATTCGTGATTTGTCGATGGTCACGACACCACCGGTCGATCGGCGCCCGATCTTGACCTACGTGGGTGAATATGACGATCGCGCCGTCGCAGAAGCCATACGCAGAGAACTCCTGCGGGAAGGTCAAGTCTTCTTCGTGCATAACCGAGTCGCAGATATTGACGACGCTGCACGACGACTTCGCACACTCGTCCCTGAAGCACGTGTGGCAATTGCTCACGGCCAAATGGACGAAGGAACCCTTGAAAAGGTGGTCTTGGATTTTGCCGACCGCACTGCCGATGTGCTGGTGTGTACCACCATTGTTGAGTCGGGTATCGACATGCCAAGTGTGAACACCTTGGTCGTTGGCCGCGCTGATTTGTTGGGCCTCGGGCAACTCCACCAGTTGCGAGGTCGGGTGGGTCGAAGTGGTCAGCGTGCCTACGCCTATCTGTTTCACCCCGCCGATCGCGTGCTCTCAGAAACTGCCTATGAGCGACTTCGCACCATTGGTGAAAATACCGATCTTGGATCGGGCTTCAAGATTGCCATGCGCGACCTTGAGATTCGAGGTGCAGGAAATCTCTTAGGACGAGATCAATCTGGTCACGTTGCCGCCGTTGGCTATGACCTCTACGTGCAATTAGTCGCAGAAGCGGTGGCCGAAGCCCGTGGGGAAGTCCCACCAGAGGTCGTCACTGTTTCGATCGACGTTCCTGGAGACGCACACTTGCCGGCCGACTATGTCGAGCAAGAGGACGCGCGACTCGAGGCCTATCGGCGTCTTGCGAGCACCACGACGCAAGAGCAGGTTGATGATGTTGCTGCTGAGTGGCTCGACCGTTACGGCCCGCTGCCGTCAGCGGCGGTGGGCTTGCTCGAACTCGCGTCCTTGCGCGTGACGTGCCTGCGCACCGGCGTGCGGGAACTGACGGTGCTGCCTGCACGACCGGGGGGCCGGGCCGTTCCTTTGGCAAAACTCAGCCCCCTTGTGCTGCCTGCGTCTGCCCAGATCAGAGCCCGGCGTCTTCTTGGAGAGGGCGCCTATGACGAAACAAGTGGCACGCTCAAGGTCGAACTCGCCCCGGGGAGAAGTGCTCCGAGCGAACTTCGAGGACTTTTGGAAGAGCTGGTCCCTGTTTCTTGAGCCAGCGAAACACCTCCCTCGCCCACGCTGACTAGCATCAAAGCATCGTGCGACGCCTTTCACTTCCCCTCAGCATTGTCATCGTCCTTGCCCTTGGTCTCGGACTCCTCATCGGCGGTACTGCTCCCACATCGGCAGTTTCGGTGAACGGACACATCACCTCACAGGCCAGCGTCAAGGCGGAGCTCAACGCAATTACCTCGAACGCCTCCTACCTCTGCTACATGAATGACTCTGAACTCATTCGCACGCAAGGAGCTTCTGGCCTTGTGTCACCTTGGGGTGCAACGACCGCAAGTTGGTCTTCTGGCTACGTCGCCAATTGGCTGAACCAGGACATCACGAACGAGATCATCCACCAAGCGGCCCAAGCCAAGGGCTTGCTGCCCTTGAGTCAGGCGGACCTCCTGAACGCACAAACCGATCTTCTCGGTTCGATGGACGCGACCTTGAATGAGGCAGCGGGTACGGAATACGCGTGCAATGGAACAGCCACGCAGATTCTCGAAACGATGCCGACCTGGTTCGTGCGTGACCAAATCGTCGCCCAGGCTGAATCCGAAGCGCTGCTGGTCGCCACGGGCGGCATCGCACTTGACTCGAATTCGGTGCAGGCCTACTACAACACCCACACGTCGGACTTCGACACCTACTGCCTCTCGGCCATTGAACTGACTGACCCAACGGTGTATCCAAAGATCCAAGCCGGCCTTGCCGCCGGAACGTCATTTGGTGCATTGGCAAAGCAGTACTCGCAAGACGCAACGTCGGCAGCCAACAATGGCGTCTTGGGCTGCATCGATCCGACGGCAGCGTCCTATTCGTCGGTCGTGCAAGATGCAGGCAAGTTAACCGTGGGCGTCCCTTCAGGGCCCATTCTTTCGGGCAGTAACAACAGCGAGTTGATCTTGCTGGTGACGTCTCGCACACACACGCCACTGTCGAAGTCGGGCATGGAGGAAATTGTGCGACGCGAGATGCTGGCCCAGGATGCAGCCAACTCTTCTGCAAGCGCAAAACACCTGATCACGTCAGCAGCAGTGCAGGTCAACCCGCTTTACGGGCACTGGTCTCGGAGCAAGGCGCTTTCTGGAATCGTGCCGCCCACCGTCCCACCTGGCTCACAGTTGTTGAACTCAATCGTGATCACTCCCGGCGCCACCGGCGTCTAGTTCGATGGCAGGTCGTGTCGTGGTCGTTGGCCTCGGCCCGGCCGGAGCTGAGTTTCTTCACGCAGGTGCGCTCAACCGCCTCAAGGACGCTCGTCACGCAGTACTCCGGACACGACGCCATCCTGCAGCGGAAGCATTCGGCGACCTCGAAAGTTTTGATGAACTCTACGAACATGGAGAAAACTTCGATGAGGTCTATGCGGCCATTGTTGAGAGTGTGGTTGAGCGAGCAGTCCGTTTCGGTGAAGTCGTCTACGCAGTGCCCGGCTCGCCGTTAGTTGCGGAGAAAACAGTCGAACTTCTCAGGGCTCGCGACGACATTGCACTTGAAATTTTGCCGGCGCTGTCCTTCATGGACCTTGCCTGGACTGCGCTTGGGATTGACCCCCTCGAAACCAATGTGCGTTTGATTGATGCGACCGCACTGGACCATCGGCTTCGCGGGCCGGGCCCACTGCTGTTGACGCAATGCCATTCGACGTTTGTGCTTGCTGACATCAAGCTCTCACTCGACACTGATCTGCTCGACGAGGTGCCATCGGCGATTGTGTTGCACCACCTTGGACTTCCTGACGAGCGAGTCGAGGAGATCGAATGGGATGACTTGGACAAAATTGAGGGTGTTGATCACTTGACGAGCATCTATGTGCCGTCACTTCGCACGGTGGGATCGGCAGCGGAGGATCTCGTGGATCTCATGAGTCGTTTGCGTGCCGAGTGTCCGTGGGATCAGCGCCAAACACATGCGTCACTCACGCGACACCTGCTCGAAGAAGCCTATGAAGCACTCGATGCACTCGAAGGATTGGTCGCGGCACTTGAGGCCGATGAGGGCCTTGATGAGGCCTATGCCCATGCGGCAGAAGAACTCGGCGACGTCGTGTTTCAAGTGGTGTTTCATGCACACCTCGCCGCCGAAGAAGGTCGCTTTGATCTCACCCAGGTTCTCGACGGCGTTCGGACGAAGTTAATTTCGCGCCATCCTCACGTCTTTGGCGACGTCGTTGCTTCAACGCCCGATCAGGTTGCGGCGAATTGGGAGGATCTCAAGCGAGTCGAAAAGGGACGCAACTCTGTCACCGAAGGAATTCCCGACGCGCTCCCGGCCCTTGCTCGCTATGCCAAGTTACGGCGTAAAGCCAATGCGCTCGGTCTTGAAGAGCCGTCGCTGCCGTCGTCGATTGATGCGCTTGACGCAGAGGTGGCACGGCTTCGCACACTCGAGCACCTGCGCCACGATGACGCC
>Ga0164296_1001256_pt1 | contig 27440 bp, 25 predicted proteins | sample GEODES057metaG_FD_113533 | JGI IMG/M metagenome (GOLD analysis project Ga0164296, IMG submission 113533) | Dystrophic lake water microbial communities from Trout Bog Lake, Wisconsin, USA - GEODES057 metaG | ecosystem: Environmental > Aquatic > Freshwater > Lake | place: USA: Trout Bog Lake...
TACGTTTATAAATTTAGACTATCTCAGCAGCAGTGTTTATTAGCCTATCGTATTTTGGACCAAGAGAGTATTAAGCTTTTAACGTTTGGCCCTCATGAAAATTTCTATCGAGATTTAAAGCGTAAAGGCGAGTAGTCCTTAGGTACCCAAAGCCTTCCTTAAGAATGGGTCAATATCTCTTTGAGTCAGTAGCCAATCTTTATAGTCGCTAGGAACATCCGCTAGTGGTAATCCCGAGCCAAGCCCTTTAGCAATAAAGGGAAGGTGTAGAGATTGTACGGGTAGGTCGTAAAGACAAGAGACAGTCCAGACTACAAACTGGAAAAAGGCAGTGAAAACTGTAGTAGTAAGCATTGCTAATATTATCTGATCCCGTCTGCTTAAAAATGTAAAGTATGTCTTAGTTCATACAAACACTTACCAGAGATAGTTGAAGTTTTTTTTAGCAAACTTTGCGTTTACTTGTTATGCTTAATTAAATTTTCTAAGAAGTTCAATGAATGAATATCAATATTGACTATAGTAAAAGAGTCGTGATTAACCATCATGATTTACCTTGGATTCAGAGTCCCGAATCTGGGGTGGAGCGTCGAATCCTCGAGCGAATGGGAAATGAGGTAGCAAAAGCAACCTCCATTGTGCGCTACCAACCAAATTCCAAATTTCAAAGTCATACTCATGATTTTGGTGAGGAGATATTTGTTTTGGATGGGGTATTTAGTGATGAAACTGGCAGTTATTCTGCCGGAACATACATCATGAATCCTCCAGGCTCTTCTCATGCTCCATTTAGTCAATCAGGCTGTACTTTATTTGTGAAGTTAAGATATCTTGGCACAGACCAAGCTCAGAGAGAGGTAGTAGATACGAAAACTGCTCCTTGGTTTCAAGGTATGGTTCCAGGTCTAAGCGTTCTACCATTAATGAAACAAGGGAGTGGATCAACTTTAGTTCGATGGGCTCCTCAAACCTTCTTTAATCCTCATCGCCATTATGGTGGAGAGGAAATATTTGTTGTTGATGGAGTTTTTGAAGATGAGCATGGTCATTACCCTGCTGGATCTTGGATTAGAAGCCCACATATGAGTCTGCACCAACCTTTTAGTAAAGAAGGCTGTACTATTTTTGTTAAAACAGGACATTTATAAGTTGCATAGTTAGTTATCCTCCTACAGAAACTCTTTGTAGAGCCTTATGCTATGAAACTCTAATAATGTTAATGTTTGAAGAACTAAAATAATTTTTTTGTTAAGGTAATTAAATTGAATAATCATCCATGGCTTAAATCAAGCCTACCAATTCTATTGGGAGTTTCATTGATGTTGTCCTTGAGTACGGGAATGCGTCAAAGTTTGGGTGTATTTATGCCTTCAATTACTCAAAATATTGGTGTTTCAGTATCCCAATTCACACTTGCAATTGCTATTCAAAATTTAATATGGGGACTAATGCAGCCCTTTACTGGTGTGTGGGTAACACGAGTTGGGTTTAAAACAGTGATGGTAGCTGGGTCTTTTTTGTATCTTTTAGGAATTATTACTTTAGCCCTTGCTAATGGTGTAGTGGCGGTAACAATTGGAGCGGGTTTTTTAATTGGCTGTGCACTTGCATGTAATGGTTCAGGTATCGGGATGGCTGTTGCAACAAGAGCGGTGCCCGCTGAAAAGCGGAGCCTTATTCTTGGGATAGTTTCTGCTGCGGGTTCGATAGGCGCTTTATTAGCAGCACCCATCGGTCAGGGTTTAATACAGACCTTTGATTGGCGTATTGGGATGCTTGGGTTTGCTGTGATGGCTGTTCTTGTAATACCTGGAGCTTGGTTTGCAGGAGGAATTGATAAGAAACCGATTATTGGTAAATCCATAAACGATGATATAAAGCCAATGAAAGTAGTTATCCGAGCACTTAGGTACCCTCCATTTACAGTGATGGCAATTGCATATTTTGTTTGTGGCATGCAGTTAATATTTTTAACGACACACTTACCATCCTATCTTGAATTATGTGGGCTTGATCCGATGTTGAGTGCCCAATCATTAGGAGTAATTGGTGGTTTCAATGCATTAGGAAGTTTATTTTTTGGATGGATGGGAGGGCGGTATAACAAATTATTTTTATTAGGTTTAATTTATATATTACGTTCTATTGGAATAGCGTATTACTTTTACTTGGTTCCAAATTCAACAAACACACTTTTTTTTGCTGCGTATATTGGATTCCTCTGGCTTGGTGTAATACCACTCGTATCAGGCTCCATTGCAGAAATGTTTGGAGTTAAATGGCAAGCGATGCTTGTTGGAATTGCATTTATTGGCCACCAATTCGGAAGCTTTGTAGGTGCGTTTGGTGGTGGACTAATTTTCGATACATTTGGCTCATATGATTTGGCTTTACAAATAGGAGTATCGATTGGGTTATTTGCAGGGATTATTCAGGCGTCCTTTGCATTATTTAAAACAAAGCCACCTTCATCATTTTGAAAAGACTTACAGAAATGCTGGGAGGCTTTTGAGCGTTACAAGTTGTAAGGATTAGGAATTTTACACCTTATCTATAAGTCGATTAATCAACCATATTGAAGTAGTTTTATAAAAGTTAATTTTCCAAAGGTAATCCCATGCCCTGTAAAAATTAGTTGTAAGGCTTTGGACCTGAACCATGAACGGGAGCAATAGTTTTAAAATTGAACATTAGGATAGGGAATTGATATTTATCGTGTTATTAAGACAAATTAACTCGAAAAAACTCGAAATAGTTATTATCTCTGAATCTTAGGACATGTTTACTTTTGATTTATTCAGCTAAGTTAAAGAATCGTTATCAATGAATTTTTAAAGTAAATCAACTTTGTAGTAATCTATTTACTTAAAACAACAGGATGCAATTTATATCATCAATATATATTTAACAAGGGAGATAGTATGGCAGCTTATTGGTTAGCACGTTCAAAAATTAATGACCCAGTAGAGTACAAAAAATATACCGACCAAGTTCCTGGCATTATTGCTCAATATGGTGGAAAGGTTTTAGCAAGGGGAGGGAGATTCCAAATTATGGAGGGACCTCAGGATTTCCAACGCTTTGTAGTAATTGAATTCCCCTCACTAGAAGATGGCGTTAAGTGTTTTGAATCACCTGAGTATGTAGCTGCTGCAAAGTATCGTCGCAGTGGTGCGGGAGTTGTCGAAAATGTCATTATCGAGAGTGGTGATGCCACAAAATAAGCATTACATTGGTGGTTTAAATCCATCTTTTCCGACTGTGATACGAAGTAAGCTTACTTGACCATCTTTTTCAACAACGGTCAAGATAGCATTTGCTTGGGAAACTAAAAGTGCGGGCGAACCTGGGCGAAAAGTCACAATCGGTGCACTTTCTGGAACGTAAACGACTTGGCTACCACCTTTATACTCAAGCTTTAACTCACGCCCATTGCCGATCGTTTTCAATTGGCTCACATTGGCATTGGTCATCATACTGCCAGGCATTAGGTCCCATGCATAATGTCCTTCACCAGTTCCTCGCATCGTTTCAGGAAACACCAGTACTTCTAGAGCCTCCAAACGTCCAGAAGAACTTGTCATGGTAGCAGTACCAATAAAGCTATTTTCTTGGATATCTGACATTTTGATCGGATAGACCTCAGTTATATTGAGATTTGGAGGCATCGCTATTTTTATAATTTCTCCTCGACGTTCTTTTATCGTAATCGACTGAGTATCTACTTGCTCAATCACTCCCCGAACTCGAATTGGTGAAGGCGCGTTTTGAGCGAAAGTTGTAATACTGATGGAGAGGCTCACTAATAAAGTAAAAGCAAATATTTTTTTTGTCATGATTCTGTCCTTAGTGGTTCTTTCAAAAGTCATCAATGAATTAACTATTAGCAATAAGTTGCTTAAAACTTGTGATTCCTATCGATCATAGATTAATCGATTTTGCAAATAACTTTGATTATCTCTTTAAATATCGAAGTATTTCAAATAATATATAGATTAATTTAAATAAATCATGATGGAGACTATATGAAAAAAATACTGATCGCGAGCATACTGGTGGGCCTTACTGGATTTGTAATTGCCCAGCAGGCTGGATTTAAAAGAACTCTTTTGCAAACACAAGACTTAAGTATTCCTGAAAAAGTAGTTGTTCAAGCGCTTGCTGAGTTTTCTCCTGGCATTGCTGCTGGTCGCCATACCCATCCTGGAGAGGAAATTGGTTATGTCTTAGAAGGTCAATTAGAAATCAAAATTGATGGAAAGCCATCCCAAATAATTCAAGCTGGACAAACTTTTTTTATTCCTAGTGGTATGGTTCATGATGGAATTAACACTAATTCTGGTACTACAAAAGTATTAGCAACTTATGTTGTAGAAAAAGGCAAACCAGTAGCTACTCCGGTTAAATAAGTATCAATTGAGATAGTTATTGGGAGGATTTAGCCAAATGGTTGAAGCCTCCTAATATGCCAAGAACATCAAGTTGAATATACGGTTTTGAAAAAAGATGATTTCATCTTTACGGACGGTTATAGGTAAATGGACCTGCAGTAAAAACCACTTTACCACCAACCATTGTTAATTCTGATCGTATGGTATGAATTTGATTACTAGGAACTGTAAAGAGATTTTTATCTAAAATGGCTAAATCGGCGTATTTGCCAACCGACAATTCACCGCGAAGGTCTGCATCAGGCAAAAAATAAGCACTTCCTTTCGTATAAAGATCAATTGCTTCATAAGGAGTTAGTAGGTGTTCCATCGTGCGGCCTTCTTTACCATCTATACTTTTGCCAGTGATGAGCCACTGCAATGCAACAAAGGGATTGAAGTCCATAACTCGATGGGCATCTGTGCCAAAACCTAGCGGTACGTTGAGATTTATTGCCTCTCTTAAAAGGGGGGAATAACTTAAGGAAATTTTTCCATACTTTTCCTCAAATTGTAGAGCCTGAAAATATAGCGCATCCTGTGCAAGCCAACCGATATGATTTTTTTTCATTCGCAAGAGCGAAGTTTGATCAATATTATTAATATGTGCAATCGACCATCGAAGATCTTTGATCGAATAACTTGCTTGTACAGCTTCGATCACTTCGAATAATTTCGCTATCGATTCCTTGTTATTCCAATGTAGGGTAACTGTTAAATTTTCTTTTGCAGCCCACTCGAGTACATCTTGTAAATGCTTTTGATCTTCAGCAGTTGGTGAATCATTGTTGTACATTCCCCAAGTGATATTTTCACCAATACCATTCCATTGTAGTAGTGCATCATTTGTTGGCAAGGTGGTGATAAGTTTTTTGAAATCTGCGAGCTCCGTACCTCTTTTCGGCGCTGACAAACTATAGGCTACGCGTAGAGTTAATTCCTTCTTCGCGTGAATGTTCCAAAATATTTTATAGGACTCTATTGGGAAGTTATAGCCACCTGGATCATATAGACCTGTAATACCCATATGGTTCAAAGTTTTGAAAAACGCCTTCAAACTATCGTTCTGTTCTGAAGGAGTTGGACCTGGTAAAAGATCAAATAAATCACTAATGGTCCTCGCATTACCACTCATCCATCCCGTTGCATGACCATTTGAATCAAGAACAATATCAAGTCGCGAAAGCAATTCTGCATGCTTAGTAAGGCCTAACTTATTGATTCCCTCTGGTGAAATAAATACGGAAGAATATAGTTTTTGTAAATACAGTGGATGCCCTTTAGAAGCTATTACAAGTTCTTTAGGAGATGGGATTGCACCATCTTGAAATTGTTCTGGCACCCATCCTCCGGCAATTACGATCCACTCTCCAAGAGGCTTTTTATCTGCAGCTTCTCGAATTCGATATAGTGCTTCTTCCTTCGTACGCACACCTAGCCAATTCACTTCATGCTGATAAGTAAGTCCTGCTCGGATAGCATGCATGTGTGAATCAATTAAACCTGGAATAATTAATTTACCCTCTGCATGAATTGTTTGAGTGGACGGTCCTATGTAGCTAGCAATTTGCTCATTGGTACCAAGCGCAAGTATTTTTTGTTGATAAATCGCAATAGCACTTACGAAGGATTGATCTGCTTGCAAAATCTTAGCATTCGTAATGACTATGTCAGCATGTGGACTAAGTGCTTGAGGCAATGATTCTTTTATTCCCACTAAGGAAAGAAAACCACAAACCAAAACAACAACCGTACGATTGAACATTTATTCTTTTTGCATAATGCAATCAGTTTCAATTAACTTATTCGTTTTTTGTTGTCTTCGAACTAGTTTTAGCTGTTTGTAACCCGCTTTTTCACAGGATATGGTGACAGCCTCTACTTTGACATTAACGCTTATATGGGTTCGGTAGACCCCCAGGACATTAGAAATAACCTGAACAGTAGTGCCACCGTTTTCTTTTAAAATAACTTTGGCCTTTGGAATGTGAGTTCCTCTTTCATCACGCACAAAACCAAAAAATGCTGGACCATTGACTGAAGTATCATCCGGATAACCATCCTCTAATCCCCCAGCTTGAACATGTACTGACAAAGTCATGAGTAACAATAGCAGGCAACTAACGATATTTTTTGTATCTTTGAAGTGCATGGATATTCCTAAAAAATTAGCGCCAATAAAATTTCAATGTGTAAAGGAAGATGGGTACTAAAGCAATCGGCACAGTCCAAGCAATTGAAAGTGGAATTTTTCGCGCAAACTTCTCTGGTAATAACGTTGCCAACCATGAAAGAGTTAAAGCTACAAGCAAAGACGATAATAACCAGCCGTACCAATACATTGCGGGACCATCATCCATCGTTGATGCTGACCAACCAAGTGTGATTTTTGATGTGGCTGGATAGAAACTAAATACGGGCAGTTTATACATATCCGCAAGTAAATAGCTTATTGAAAAACTGGCTGAAAAAACTACAGAAAAATTTCGTTTGCGCAGTTCAGTAAGCATCTCTTTCCCATCAACTGCGCTAGTCATGATGCATATCCTCTTACATTATTGACAATATGACCTATTAAGAAAGCGTACCAACATACGACCGTCAAAAACAAGGTAGTGTACTTTCTCAATGAAGCGTAAAGTAAGTTTTGATGACGTGACCAAGAAAATAGATAGATAGGTAGCATTGCTAGTCCAAGTACCACGAGGTGCTCTTTGAATTCGAAGGCACCTAAAGTCTTATAAAGTTCTTGTTGTTCAATGGGAATACGAACATTGATACGATATTCCGCATAAATCCAACCACCCAATATAAAACTAATGACCCAAAAAATACAGATAGATTTAGCATATTTTGAGGCTTGAACAGACCGAAATGATTCAAAGAAATTTTGTTCTTTCGGGGTTGAATGGGTTGGACGCATTATTGCCATCGATTGATGGCTCAATGCACCCAACAATGCAACTGAAACTAGGCCGTGAAAAATGAGAAGTATTGTCCAAAAAATACTAGCTGGAACTAGATCGAATAACCAACTCATTGAATGACAACCTTAATTCGCAGGAGCACCTTTTAAAATCCAAGCAACAATCGTATTTAAGTTCTCTTCGCTTGACTCTGGATGAGCTGGCATAGGAATTTTCCCCCAAGAGCCAGCACCACCATTACGGACTTTCGTTACAAGAGTTTTTTGTGCGTCCGCTTGACCTTGATACTTTTCGGCAATTGATTTAAAAGCAGGCCCAACTAATTTCTGTGTTGCATTATGACAAATTAAGCAACCATTTGAACCAGCCAGGGCAGCTGGTGAAGACCCGGCCGCAGCAGGAGCGTCAGCAGCACTTGCAAGATGACAAATTCCGAGGAGTGAAAGAATTAATATTTTTTTCATAGTTCGTTTTTTAAATTAATTAGCTAAAGGATTTGGGCGTATTTGAACTTTAAATACCTTCGGTGGTAACTCTTTACCGCCATCACCACTATGGAAGTTATTACGTGTTCCAGAAGTCGTCCATACTGCACGACCTTTCCAGCCTGCATTGATATCATCAATTCGACCGTCTACGTTCTTTGTAAAAAAGCCTAATGGATAAGGAATACGCAAAGTAACTAACTTTCCATTAACAAGCGCAACGAGAGCTTCTCCACCACTTGAAGATGCGATAGGAACATCTTTACCAAGTCCAAGTGTATTGTGTAAGTCCACCCAAATATAGTATGCACCATCGGCGCTGCCTTTTGGATCATTCACGTTTTTAAATTGAGGACCAGGCAAGCGGTATAGTGTCCAACCTTCAGGACAATGTTTACCCTCTGCTGTAGTTGGTCCGTTTAATGGACCCTTACACTTCGTACGATCAAAACTTGCGATTTGACCGCTTGCGAGTACTGTCCAAGCCACACCTTTGGAGTCGACATCAACGCCCCTAGAACCAAAAGTACCTTCAGGAGATTGGTAAATTTCAGCAAGGGAAGTGTTTGAAGGGTCGCTTCCTGGAGACAATCTGATTAAGTAACCAGGCTGATTGATACGAGAGAAACCAACATCCATGGATTGACCCCAAATCGAGTCATCAGCAGGACTTGGCTGCATACCATAAAACGCAGCCATGACACGCTTATCTTTTTTCGGATCTAAAGCTTGATTCGCTTCAACGTATTCATCACGTTTGCCATTACCGTTAGTGTCGATAATAAGAGGAGTCCAACCTTGTGATTTTTGCTCATCTTTTGTTTCTAAATACATTTTGGTATTCAACCAACCAACTACACCTGATGCAGGAGATCCAGCGCTGGTCCACAAGGTATCGTTTTTATCTCTAGCAAAATACACATGGTGAGTAGTAAAGCAAGTATTAATCATGCTCCACTCTTTGGTTTTAGTATCGTACATAGTCAACTGACGGGCTGACTCATTTAAGGGTACTACTTTAGCTGAAGGGTGATCTGAGCCTTTTTTACAAAAATCAGGATTGTTGCTAGGTCTAATCTTAGCCGCAAACCATAATTTGTCTCTTTGGTCCCAAATTAAATTATGGATACTGGTATGACCATCCCAAATTTTTTCATCTCCCCAATAAGCAGACTCTGCTTTTGGTAACTCGGTGGAGGAAGTATTTTTAGGATCCAAATAAGGCATCTTGATCTGACTAACCACATTCGTCTTAGGATCTAAAGTAGGTACCAAATCCGTACTTTCTTCAGGTGATCCATAAATCAAGCCATTGGCATTCAAGGTTGGATTGCGCTTGTCAGTTGAAATAGCATCATGCAAATAATGTTTTGGATTTGACCAGTTCCACATAGTGTAAACAGCATTTCTTTCAATCCCTTGTGGTCTCGAAGGTTTTGCAAAAGGAACTTCACCTTTTGCAATACGATCTGTCCAGTCAGCCAAAATGGATAAGGTTCTTTCAGGACCCATTCTGCCTAAACCTAAGGCCATGTTCGCCATTGCCTGACCAGCTTGCGTTCTATACGCCCAAGCCAACTCGGAATCACCATTTGCCTTTTTAGTGAATAATTCCGGTACTTCGCGGACACCACGAACGCCTATAGCATGGCAGGACTGGCAAGAGTTTTTCAAAGTATCCAACCAGTAATATTGCTTTTGCATCACTTCAGGAATGCCGTTGCCTTTTTCTCCAGTGCCTGGAAATTCATTAGCCTTAGGAACGTTAATCATCGAATACCAATACATTCCAGGATAGTACTGTGCAGCTGCTTTAGCAGTTGGAGCCTGAACAGCTTTAATAGTCAGTAATTGGCCGGGTTTCGCTACAGACTTTTCAGAATCAATTAATCCATAACCGCGAGCCCAAACTTGGTAATTGGCACTTGGTAACTCTGGGATTAAAAATCTACCCTTATCATCAGTAACAACAACTTTGGCAAATTTTGTTGGAAGATCATTGGTTTCAGCAATGACCCAAATACCTGCTTCTGGTCCTTTAGCACCGGTAACGGTACCACCAATATCGTTTGAACTTACCTTTACTTGCGCCGAGGCAAAACAAGAAAATAGTGAAAACACAAATGCAAAAAGAATGGATACTTGCTTCCAACTCATAAAATATCTCCAGAATTATTATTTTGACAATGTAATACTTTTTAAATATTTTAAAGTTAAAACCTTAAAATACTTCTAGGTTATTACCCTTAATTTTTAGAAATAATAAATCCTAGATATCAAAAATAAGGTTGTTAAATATATGACTAAATTTCTTTATGAAAGTATTTGTGTAGTTAGACAATGAAGTTATGTTCATTGTTTTCGCTATCGTAATCCATTGGTAAGGTGGGCAGTCTCAAACTGCCCACTAATAAAGAATCCTTAGCAGAAATAGTAGTGTTTATTTACAAAGATTTTGTATCAAAATCGCTGGCATCATGACGCTCTAATAATTGCTCAGAGGGGTCTCCTGAAGTACGATTAACCATACGCCCCCTCTTAACTGCAGGTCTTTCCAGAATAGTATTTACCCATCGGTTTACATTTAGATATTCACTGGAGCCAATAAATTCTGCAGCGTCATAATGCCATCCTTTAATGAGGGCTCCATACCAAGGAAAAGCCGCCATATCTGCAATGGTGTATTTGGATCCAACAAGGTATTCATTTTCTGCTAGACGTTGGTCAAGAACATCAAGTTGACGTTTTACTTCCATCGTAAAACGATCGATTGGATATTCCATTTTGTAAGGTGCATAAGCATAAAAATGCCCAAATCCGCCACCAATATAAGGCGCACTACCCATCTGCCAAAAAAGCCAATTCATCGTTTCTGTGCGAGTAGCTAGGTCTTTTGGTAGGAAAGCATCAAATTTCTCTGCTAGATAAAGCAAAATTGATCCTGATTCGAAAACACGAATAGGTGTTGGTGTACTGCGATCAAGCAGGGCAGGAATTTTTGAATTTGGATTAATTTTTACAAAATCTGACCCAAATTGATCACCATTAACGATAGTAATTAACCAAGCATCATACTCAGCCCCAGAGTGTCCTAATTCGAGTAACTCTTCGAGCATTATTGTGACTTTTACGCCGTTTGGAGTGCCCAAGGAATATAACTGTAGTGGATGGCGACCAATAGGTAATTCTTTTTCTTCTCGCGATCCTGCTGTAGGTCGATTAATGCCTGCAAATTTTCCACCATTAGGCTTTTCCCATGTCCAGATTTTTGGTGGAGTGTATTCATTAACATCGGCCATATTTTTACCTTTTTGTACAGTTGATATTTAATGCTCGTATATTAACTGGATTATGAATTTAGTGCTTTCTAGGATCAGATAATAAAAGTGTTTTGAATGAAGTCTTATTACTATTTGAGAAAATCTGAAGATCTGCCTTGCTTAAAACTCAAGAGTAAGTTGAGAGCTTGTATTTTTTACCTTAACTTTTATATTTTTATGCTCAGATCTTCTTGCTCGAGAAGCATGTTTATCTATAACTGATTTGTTACCATCCCGAGTTTCAGATAGACCTCTTCTGTCATGTAAGCTATTTTTGGATATTTTTGTAGCCATAGCGATATCAACCAGTGGATCTGGGATATCTTTACCAACATAAATTCCAAGATTATTTTGTACTTCTTGTGTCATCTTCCAAGGCTCAAAAACCCATGTGTCTGGTATTTGACGCATGTAAGGAAGCCATTTCCTTACAAAAAGGCCTTTTTGATCATGGTCCTGTGCTTGCTTGATTGGGTTATACACCCGAGTTAAGTTGATGCCTGTAGTACCGGATTGCATTTGTAACTGACTCCAATGTATTCCGGGTTCATAGTCTAAAAACTGGGTAGCTAACCATTCTCCAACGGGTCTCCAATGCAACCAAAGTGGATAAGCTGCAACCGAAACTAACATTGCACGCATTCTAAAATTAAGCCAACCTGTTTCGCGGAGCATGACTACGCAAGCATCCACCATAGGCCAACCTGTCCTACCCTCTTTTAAAGCATTAAAGTAAGCCTCATTGAATTCATTTTCGCGCAGTCCATCATAGCCACGGTGCATATTTTGCCATTCGATTTCAGGCTCACTTTCTAGTTTTTGAATAAAGTGACAATGCCAATGTAAGCGACTTATAAAAGCGGTCAAACCAGATTTCTTTCTATAAGCATTTGGAGGAGTTTGGAGAAGTTCTTTATTCGTGGCCTGAACTACTTCCCGGAGACTCAGGCAGCCATAGCTTAGATAAACTGATAAGCGAGAACATGCATCGGGTGCGGAAAGAGGCGAGGAAATTCCGCCCCTGTAGCTGACACTTCTTTGTTTTAAAAAACTATTCAGGATTTTTAGAGCGACTGACCTTCCTCCATTTTGTCTCAAGGGGGGATTGTGTTTCAGGTGCTCGGGCGCCTGCATCATTGAAGGAGTTAAATAATGATTGGAAGAGTTAAGTATTAATGGGCTAGAAACAGGGGCTTTCCAAAATTGGATTTTTTGAATTTCCTCAATGGGAATTTCCATATGCTTTTGCCAACTAGCCTGCCATGTATTGCGGTTCTTTAACGCCCTTACAACTCCAAACTGCATATATTCAGTCCACTGAACTCCATAAGATTTACACCATTTTCGAACTTCTCGATCTCTATCGTGTGTAAATCTATTCCCAGTTTCCTCATGGGAATGGATAGCTTCAAATGGATTAGCTTGCCATATTTTAGTTAGCACATCAGTTAGTTCACCTACATGTATATCTATAGTGCTTCCGAGTAACTTTAGTTGGGCATCTAAATCCTCAAGACACTCACGAATGAACTCGAAATGTTGGAGGGAAACATCTGGCTGTTGCCAAAGCTTTGGTTCAACTACGTAAATACAACGAACTGGACCTAACTTAGCAGCATTGAAGAGAGCATTATGGTCCTCGCAGCGTAAATCACGCTTAAACCAAACCAGTTGATAGCTCATAATTGAGAAGAAGTAAAAGTCTAAAAATATTTATACTAGTTGATTTTTAGATCTCGTGTTTTATTGCAAAAGAAATATTTACTGGGATTGTGAAGTTACTTATCCATGAATATATTCATATGATGAATAGGAAAATAGATGATAACAAGCATTTACTGGTTTAGATGTGATCTGCGCTTGATAGATAATCGAGCATTCAAACAAGCTTGCCAAGAATCAGATGTCCTATTACCAATTTATATTCATCCTAATTACTTTGAAGAAAAAACTTCATGGGGTTTTTCGAGGGTAAGTGAAAATCGCAAAATATTCTTAGAAGAGTCCTTAAAGGATTTACAGAAGCAACTAAGAATGATGGGTTCGGAATTACTAGAAATCACTGGCAACCCTCTTGAGATATTTAAGGACTTACAGTCTAAGTTTGATACAAATAGAATTTACTGTGAACAAATTGAAGCACCTGAGGAATTAGAGCAGGAGGCAGTTATTAGAAAAGCAGGCTTTAACTTAAATTCTATTTGGCAGTCATCCATGTTAGACCCTTCATCTCTTCCATTCAAATTAGAGGAAATGCCAAATGTATTCACGCAATTTCGGCAGCAAGTAGAAAGATATAAATTAAAGTTTGCAAATCCAATTGACGCACCTTCAACAATCCCTCCTTTGCCAATAAATATTACAAAATTAGCTGATATCTCAACTGCATCTAACAAAGCAATATTTTCTGGGGGAGAAAGTAGAGCGCTAATGCATCTTGAACAGTATTTTGAGAGACGCCTACCCGATACATATAAGAAAACGCGTAATCAACTAATTGGTATGGATTATTCGAGTAAGTTCTCACCTTGGTTAGCGCTAGGATGCTTTTCGGCAAGATTCATTACAAAAAAATTAACTGAATACGAGAATTTATATGGTGCAAATGATGGCACATATTGGCTTTGGTTTGAGCTACTTTGGCGAGACTACTTTCGCTTTCTACATTTTAAATTTGGAAAGAAACTCTATCACGCTAGAGGTCTGGGTAATGAGCCCAAAAATCAGTTCGATGAAAAAAAATTCAATCAATGGGTAAAAGGAAATACTGGAGAGTCATTAATAGATGCAGGTATGCGTGAATTACAGGCCACAGGCTATATATCTAATCGTATGCGACAAATAGTTGCAAGCTATTGGATTTACGACATGCAAGGCGATTGGCAAGCTGGTGCTGCTTGGTTTGAAACCCAGCTAATTGATTATGATGTTTATAGCAATCAAGGTAATTGGTTATATATTGCTGGAAAAGGAACTGATCCCAGAGGGGGAAGACCAATGAATTTGCAAAAGCAAACTCAAGAGCATGATCCTGAGGGTGAGTATCGAAAAATTTGGCTGGGTTAGCCCATATTATTTTCCTAAAGAGAAGATGCAAGTTTAAAAATTAAAGTAAGCATCAACTTTTTGGGCATAAATGAATAAATATTCAGGTAATATATTGTTAATAATCTCTCTTTTATAGAATTTTCTTTTTATGACAAGAGTGAAATTATTAAAGAAAAACTTATTTCAAATAGAAGAGGGGATAACATGAAACTAAATGTAAATGGCAAACAAGTTGACTTCGATGGAGATGAAGACACTCCGTTGTTATGGGTTCTTAGAGATCACCTTAATATTACAACCCCTAAATTTGGATGTGGAGCAGGTTTGTGTGGCGCTTGTACAGTTCATTTACAAGGTCAAGCAATTCGTTCATGTTCCACCCCAGCGAGTGCTGCTATAGGTAAAAAAATTACTACCTTAGAAGGATTGCCAGCGAATATTGCAAAGCCAATCCAAGAGGCTTGGATTGCAGAGGAAGTTCCTCAATGTGGTTATTGCCAATGTGGTCAGATTATGTCTGCAGCTGCATTATTAAGTAGTAATAAAAATCCAAATGATGAGCAAATAACGAATGCAATGGATGGAAATATCTGTCGATGCGGCACTTACTCCAGAATTCGCAAAGCTATCAAGCGTGCTGCAAAGAGCGTAGCTTAATTAAAAAAATCTAGGAGAACAATATGGATCGTCGCTCATTTATTAAGTCATCTAGTTTAGTTGGCTCTACTTTAGTCATAGGTTTTTCAACTGTTAATCAAGAAGTCTCAGCTAACCCCTCCGAATTAAGCAACCCTTGGCTTACCATCCATGCTGATAATACAGTTAATGTATTAAGTGCCAGGTCAGAAATGGGGCAGGACGTATACACCACGATGGTGATGCTGATTGCTGAAGAATTAGATTATCCAATTCAAAAAATCAAAGTAGATATAGCACCAACAGACCCTAAGTTCTATATCAATGAACTCTTAGGTGGACAAATTACAGGTGGTTCAACATCTGTAAGAGAAGCTTGGAAAAAATTGCGTGTGGTTGGAGCAAGTGCAAAAGAATTATTAGTTGCTGCAGCAGCTCAAAAGTGGAATGTCGACCCTAAAGATTGTTCTGCGAGCAATGGTGTAGTTACTTGTAAAGGAAAAAGTGCCACTTATGGAGAATTAGCTGGTTTGGCTTCAACGATTAAGCCAAGTGGCAATCCAAAGCTTAAAGATCCAAGTCAATATAAATACATTGGTAAACCTGTAGCCCGTCTTGACACACCAGCTAAAGTTAGAGGAACAGCAAAATTCGGTATAGATGTTCGTCAACCTAATATGCTAGTTGCTTCGCTAGCACAATGTCCTGTCATTGGTGGAAAAGTTAAAAGTTTTGATGACTCCAAAGCTCGAGCTGTAAAAGGCGTAGATTCTATTGTTCAAATTCCTGACGGAATAGCTGTTTTAGCAAAAGATTTTTATACAGCTAAGAAAGCGCGTGACTTAATTCAGATTCAATGGGATATTCCGAATAACCCAGCTATGGTTAATATGTCTTCCATTGAAGAAAGTCATCGTAAAGCGAGCACTGCAAAAGGGGCTGTTGTTGGAAAGCAGGGTAATTTTGAAGATCCAATTCAAGGCACTGCAAAGCAGTTAACTGCGGAATATAAAATGCCTTATGCTGCACACGCAACTCTTGAGCCAGTTAATTGTGCTGCAAGTGTAGCGAATGGTGAATGCCATGTTTGGGGACCAATTCAGTTCCAACAAGGAGCTACAGGTGCGGCGGTTGCAGCCTCTGGATTGCCTGAGTCCCAAGTTCATATTCATACTACATTTTTAGGTGGTGGATATGGCCGAAAGTTAGAACTTGATTTTATTAGTCAAGCCGTTGCAATATCTAAAGCATCTGGAAAACCTGTCCATCTTATTTGGACGCGTGAAGATGATATGACACATGATTTTTATAGGCCATTTAGCTTACATCAACTCTCAGGTGGATTAGATAGTTCAGGCAAGTTAGTAGGACTTTCGTCTAAGATGACTTCTCAGTCAGTAACAGCAAGAGCATTTCCACCATTTGTTGTTAATGGTAATGATCCATTTATGAATGAAGGTTCTGCAAATCTTACTTATGATATTAAGAATTGGCGTGCTGAAAACGTTATTCATGACCCAGGTACAAGGGTGGGTTATTGGCGAGCTGTAAGTAATAACTTGAATACTTTTGCTATCGAGAGTTTTATTGATGAATTAGCAAAAGAAGCAGGAAAAGATCCAGTTAAATTTAGATTGGAAATGCTTGATAAGCAACCTCGTGCACAAAAAGTTTTAAAAGCAGCAACTGAAAAAGCGGGTTGGGGACTAAAGCGCTCCAACAATCATTTCTTAGGCGTTGCTCAGACTGAGTGTTATGGAGCTTATATTGCTGTCGTTGCTGAAGTTTCAATGAATGGTGATATTCCCAAGGTTCATAAATTAACTTGTGCAGTTGATCCTGGAATTGCGATTCGTCCAGACCAAGTCAAAGCGCAGATTGAGAGTGGTTTACTTCTAGGCTATTCAACAGCCATGAAAAATAAAATTACCTTTAATAATGGTGCGGTAGAGCAATCCAACTTTAATAATTACCCATTACTTCGTATGTCTGAGACTCCTCAGATCGATATCACAATATTGGCTAGTGGTGATGCACCTTCCGGGATGGGGGAGGTTGGAGTTCCATTGGCAGCCCCAGCGATTGCAAATGCTATTGCATCCGCAACAGGAAAGCGAATCAGATCTTTGCCTTTCTTAGTGTAAGCATTTGTTTTATCTGCAGAAAACCCTCGCTATGTTAGTGAGGGTTTTTTCTTTTGCGGACTGCGTAATGTTTATTCCTCTAATACGATTGATAATGCGATTCAACAAATAACAATGAATCTTTTTATTCACTGAAAGCTTGCCAACAACTTACTTGAGATACATCCGTCCTAGTTATTTTTGGAGATTCTTGTAAGCACTTATCTATCTTGACTTTGCACCTAGGGGCAAAAGAGCATCCTTTAGAATTAATACCTAATACTGGAGGTGATCCATTAATTGTGAGTAATTTTTCACCCTTGTTATGCATTGTCACGTTTGAAGCCATTAACCCTTGAGAATATGGGTGAAGAGGTCTGTTAATAAAATTTTGTGTACTTGTTTTTTCGACAATGGTACCCCCATACATAACAGCAATTTGATCGCTAATCTCAATAGCTGCACCAATATCATGTGTTACAAAAATCATTGCCATATTAAGTTCTTTTTGCAAATCTCTAAGTAGTAAAAGTATTTGCATTTGCACTGTCGCATCAAGAGCAGTAGTAGGTTCATCAGCCAATAATAATTTGGGATTGCAAGATAAGGATAGCGCAATCATTGCACGCTGTTTCATACCACCAGATAGTTCATGAGGATAAGCTGATAAGCGCTGCTTTGCTTGAGGAATTTTTACCATATTTAATAATTCAAGGGCTCGCTGCCTTGCGTCTTGATGGCTAAGCGTTTCATGTGCCAAAATCATTTCGATGATTTGTTGGCCGATAGTGTAAACAGGATCAAATGCAGTCCCTGCTTCCTGAAAAACCATTGAAACATCTTTACCTCTGTATGATTGAAGTTCTTTTGGACTTAGATTTAATATAGATTTACCCTGAAAAAGAATGTCTCCACTTAGATTGATTGTGCTTTGTTTATAAAGCCGCATTAAGGTTCTAAGTGTTACGCTCTTTCCAGAGCCAGACTCTCCAAGAAGAACTAAAGACTCTCCAGAGTTGAGTTCAAAATTTAACTCATTAAGCGCCTGAATCCTTTTAGAACCGACAAAATCTAAATTTAAATTTTCAACCTTTAAAAGTGGAGATTTCATTATTAATCTTTCAAATGATGATGACATGAAACCCAATGGTCTGTTATCGGATCTATATTTTTAAGTTTAGGTTCATCTTCGCAAGCTGAATTAGCATGCGCGCAACGGGATTTAAAACTACAACCCTTAGGTAAATGAATTGGACTAGGTGGATCACCCATTATTGGCACTTGAATCTTTCTTTTAGCTGGGTCCATAGCTGGTTGAGCTAAAAGTAATGCTTTTGTATAAGGGTGAGCTGTTTGATTAAAAATACGATCAACCGTTCCCACCTCAACTACTTTTCCTAAATACATCACTAGAACTCGATCACTCATATAATGAACCACATTTAAATCATGTGAGATGAATAAATAGGTGAGATTTTCTTCTTTTTTTAGGTCTATTAATAAATTTAACACTTGAGCTTGCACAGATTTATCTAGCGCTGCGACAGCCTCATCCAAAAGTAGAAGTCTTGGTGAAAAAGATAAAGCTCGTGCAATATTTGCTCTTTGTCGCTGCCCACCAGAAAGCTCATGCGGGTAGCGATAACCAAATTGATTAGCATCCAATCCAACACGATTCAATAAATTGGCCGCTAGTTCTTTAGCATCCTCAGATTTCATTCCATGAATCATGGGACCATATGCTATTGATGAAAGAATATTTAGTCGAGGATTCAATGAAGAATATGAATCCTGGAATACCATTTGTAAATTCTTTTTTAATGTTTTTAATGGAATGCCACGAAGCTCATTGATGCCTTGGCCATCAAAAATCATTGAGCCAGAAGTTGGTTTGATTAAATTCGAAAGTAATTTAGCAAGGGTTGATTTACCACATCCAGACTCTCCAACAATACCTAAAGTTTCACCTTTATTAATACTAAAGCTAACTCCATTAACGGCATGCACATAGTCTTTTTTTGACGAGAAAATGGAGCCATTAATAGGAAATAATTTCCTTAACTCATTAACTATAAGAAGTGCTTGTGCAGGACCACCCACATCAGAATCTTGAACTAGTGATTTATCAATTAAGCTCATTTTTTGATATCCATAGCTGTATTAAAGCAATCTGAGAGTAGATTAAAAGATATAGAAGTAATAAAAATAAATAAGCCTGGTAAAACTGCTAAACCCGGATGAGTATAGAGTGCAGGACGAAGCGTATTTAACATCAGACCCCATTCAGGTTCTGGAGGTTTAATACCAAGACCTAGAAAAGATAATCCTGAACCAAGAATCATACTGACACTAAAAAGGCTAGTTGTATAAACAAACACAGGGCCAATAATATTAGGAAAAACATGAACTCGAATAATTGAGTATGTGCTAGCACCACTCATTTTTGCGGCTGAGACAAAGTCTAGTTGGCGCACTTGAGTTGTTGAACTTTCACATACACGAACAATTTGAGGAATAAAAACAATCGTTAATGCTAGAAGACTATTTACAATTCCCGGGCCTAAGGCACCAGATATTGAAACGGCTAGAAGTACAGATGGAAATGCATAAAAAACATCCATCGTACGCATAATAAGCATATTAATTTTTCCACCCATAAAGCCTGCGATTAGACCGATACAGGAGCCAATAATAAAAGCCAATATTACTGGTGCCATTCCCAACAGAATAGAAATTCTTCCTCCATAGATAAGTCTAGTCAACATATCTCTTCCAAGCTCATCTGTGCCTAATAAGTGACCACTTGTTAGAACAGGATTTAAACGGTTTAACATAGCACCGCGATAGGGATCTGTAGATAGTATAAGTGGCGCAAAAAATGCACTTAACAGAATGACTGTTAATAATCCCCCACTAAGCCACGCTATTTTATTTTTACTAAGCTTTCTGAATACATGTGTCCAATATGATGGATGGTCAATCATGATTAACACCCCTTCGCATTCTTGGGTCAATTAATGATTGAATAACATCTACCAATAAATTTAAGATTACAAATATTAAACATAGAACAAGAACAATGCCTTGCAATAATGGGATATCTCTTTGGAAGATTGAAATATTTAATAAATATCCAGTACCAGGCCATGAGAAAACTGTTTCAACGAGAATTGATCCCCCCATGAGGTAGCCAATTTGTAGTCCACCGACAGCTAAAACAGTAGGAAGGGCATTTTTTGCTATGTGTTTAAAAATCGTGAATTGACTTAAGCCACGTGCTTGAAGTGCGACAACAAATTCTTTTGAAATCATTTCAGCAACTAGAGACTTCACTGTACGAGTAATAATTCCAGTAGGAATTACTGAAAGAGTTAGCGCTGGAAGAATCATGAACTTTAAATGTTCAAAATCAAACGCAAAAGGACTACTACTTGCTCCCATTGAGGGTAACCACCCCAACCAAACAGAGAATAAGATAGTGAGTAAAAGTCCAAGCCAATAGTGGGGAATACTTACGCCAATTAAGGAAACAAAGGTTGAAATTTTATCAATAAAAGTATCTTGATATAGACCGCCTAAACTTCCTAACAGACAGCCTAAAGAAATTCCGATGAAGCTTGCAATTAGAGCAAGGCAAACAGTATTACGAAGAGATGTCCCTAACTCACTCAAAACAGGTCTACCAGATGCGATTGATACACCAAGGTCCCCATGCACTGCTCTAGCAACCCATTTGAAGTATTGAATTGGCAAAGGCTGATCAAGACCATATTGAGTTTTAAGTGATTTGATAATCTCCTCAGGAGCATCAGAGGGCGCGATGGCGCTGATGGGGTCTCCAGGAGCAAGATAAACTAAACTAAAGGTAATTGCAGAAACGCTTAATGCAATCGGAATCGAGTAAATTAAGCGTTTCAGTACATATAAAAACATATATTACATTTTGATTGTGGTTAAATCTTGAAACCAATGCTGTGCTTGTGTATATGATTTAACTTTTGGAGAGAGTGCATGTGGATTTGTATCATGCACAACCCAAATCATTAGAGCATCGTTCACCATCGCCTCATGTACTTTTGCTAGTAGCTTATCTTGTGCTTTGGTATCGTAAGTAGATTTAATCTTTGCAATATAACCATCAACGATAGGATTACTGTATCCTCCCCAGTTAACACCATTAGGTGCTATGTAATGACTATCCATGAATCTTGTAAGTGCGTAAAAGGGGTCAGCGGTAACGTAACCTAAATTAATCGCAGTAATATCTTTACCTGCATTAATTGGGTCTAATGAGCCTTTGCGCCAATGGAGATATAGGTTTTCTAATTCAACTGTTTCAAACTCTATATCGATTCCAATTTCAGCTAAACTTTGCTGCATAAACTCGTTCATGGGTAAAGATAACATCTGCCCGGTTCCTCCTTGAGCAATAATAACTTTAGCTTTCAATGGACGATCTTTTGAGTAACCAGCTTGAGCCATTAGTGCCTTAGCCTTCGGTAGATCATATTTAATTAGAAAATTTGGAGTTCCAAACCATGGATTTGTGGGATCTAATTGCCCTTTGGCAGGGATCGCAAGACCATTCATCAACTTTACAATTGCATCTCGATCTATAGCAAGATTTGCTGCTTGACGAACTCGAATATCTCTCCATGGAGAACCTGGATTAGTACTAAAGTGATAAGGCCAAACGTGAGGGGTTACGTTTTGAACAATCTTAAAGCCGTTAGATTTAAGTTTGTCAACGGCATCTGGCGGTGGTGTTTCAATCATGTCTACTTGCCCAGAAATTAATGCGTTTACTCTGGTAACAGTATCTGGAATAGGTATCAACACAACTCGATCGGTTTGAGCTAAACGGGACTTATCCCAGTAAGTACTATTTTTAACCAGTTCAGCTCTTTCTCTTGGAACAAGCTTATCTAGTTTGAAAGGCCCTGTTCCCGATGGAGTGGATGCAAACTTTACCCAATCTTTTCCTACTTTTTCAAATTGAGTAGGGCTTGAAATTAAAAACCAGGGTAACTGGTATGGAAAGAGTGCATCTTCGCTTTTGGTATAAATTGCAACTGTTGAGTCATCAATTTTGGAGTAAGAGGCAATTGATGGAATTCTTGGTTTAACTTGAGCAGCTTGCTTAGAGTCAAATTGTGGGGACTTATCATTCAGAACTTTATCCAGATTCCAGATAACTGCATCTGCATTAAAGCTTGAGCCGTCATGAAATTTGACACCTTTACGAAGTGTAAAAATCCATTTATTTTTGTCTGAGGCATCAACTTTCCACGCAGTAGCCAAACCCGGTATGAGTTTTCCAGGACGATTAGATATGTTAGATTCCCAAGCAATTAAAGGATCGTAGATGGTATGACCGGTAAATTGATAAGCTCCTGCTCCCCGGTCAGGTTGACCCGTTGTAAGGGGGATATCAGCCATAGAAATGCCGTATTTAACCACTGTCTCAGCTTTAGATAATGGGTTTAAAGTCAAACCCAAAAGTAGTGCAATACTTAATAATGATTTGTTAAGAATTTTTTTCTGCATATATAACCCCATTAGAAAAATTAGATGAACCAATTTTGACTAATTTGAAATTTTGAAAAAATTCTTAAGTATCTAGAATGGTGAATTCATCGAAAATAAATATAAAAATGCACAAACTATGTGCATGATTCATTTGCTAACATTATCAAAATGGAAAAATATTTAAAGTTAAATACATTGTTTAGTTTATAGGGAGAGATTTTGATTAACACGATTAGAGCAAGTCGCGCTATGGCGACTGCGCCTCATCATTTGGCGAGTCAATCAGCATTAAATGTTATGCGCCAGGGAGGAAATGCTATTGAATCAATGGTTGCAGCAGCCTCAACAATATCTGTTGTATATCCCCACATGAATAGTATTGGGGGCGATGGATTTTGGTTGATCGTAAAACCTGATGGTGAAGTTTTAGCTATTGATGCATGCGGGAGGGCTTCTAAGAATATCGATGCAAATTTTTATTTAGACAAAGGGTTAAGCAAGATTCCATTTCGTGGACCTTTAGCCGCCAATACTGTTGCAGGAACAATTGCTGGATGGGCTAAAGCTTTAGAAATTTCTAAATCACTTGGAGGAAAAAAATCGCTTAATGAACTGCTTGGCGATGCCATTTATCATGCTGAAAATGGGATATTGGTCACTGGAGGTCAAGAATCAATTACTCAGCAAAAATTAAGCGAATTAAAAGATATCTATGGCTTCTCTCAAACTTTCCTAGTAAATGGAAATTCTCCCAAGGAAGGGTCAACATTAAAAAATCCCGCTCTTGCTAAAACCTTTAAGGCGCTGGTTGCAAATGGGCTAGACGATTTTTATAGGGGAGAGCTTGCTAATTTAATTGCTAAAGAGTTACAAGATGTTGGTTCCCCAATTAATTTGATAGATTTAAATCATTTTGAGGCGATTGTCACAAAGCCTTTACAAATAGAGCATAGTCTAGGCACCTTATACAATACACAACCTCCTACTCAAGGTTTGGTATCGTTAATAATTTTGGGTTTACTAGATCGTACTGATTTAAAGTCGAGGATGGTTAATTCAGCTGACCATGTTCATTTGGTAGTTGAGGCTACTAAACTTGCTTTTCGAATCAGAGACAGTCAAATCACTGATCCAAGCTATATGAAATGCGATCCTCAAGATTTTTTAAAGAGTGATTTTTTAGATAATTTACACAAGGAAATTTATCTGAATAAAGCTGCACCCTGGGGCATTGGGAAAGGGCCTGGTGATACTGTTTGGATGGGAACTTGTGATTCTACTGGACTGAGTGTATCTTTCATTCAAAGTATTTATCATGAATATGGAAGCGGAATTGTTTTGCCAAGCACTGGAATTAATTGGCAAAACCGAGGAGCATCCTTTAGCCTTGATTCTAACCATATAAATTATTTAGTTCCAGGAAAAAAACCATTTCATACTCTTAATCCAGCCGCTGCTAGATTTAAAGATGGAAGAACAATGGTTTATGGAAATATGGGCGGTGATGGTCAACCTCAAAGTCAGGCCGCTGTATTTACTCGCTATGCAGTATTTAATAGACCTTTGCAAGAATCTGTATCAGCTCCAAGATGGTTGCTTGGGAGAACATGGGGACAAAGTTCAGATTCTCTTAAATTAGAGTCAAGGTTCGAAGAAAAAATCATAAAAGATTTACAAAATCGAGGACATGAAACAGAAGTTATGCAAGCTTTTGACTCTGTATTAGGTCACGCTGGAGCAATAGTGAGGCATCCGGATTCTTCACTCGAGGGAGCAACTGATCCCCGTGCAGATGGAGTAGTTGCTGCTTTTTGATTTTATTTAAAAGTTCAAGAAAATCATTATTAATGTGTAAATGTTTTTACTTTTACTAAGTAGGTTAATAATCATTTAAAAAATAGGATACATATGGGTGAGTACTATAACGAATCAAGAACAGTTCTTGAGAAAATAAATGATTTGCCTGTTAGCCGATTAGCTGAATACCAAAGTGACGTTCATAATTGAAGTTTGAGTTTGCTGCCAACCCAAACAATCCAAAAAATAACATTTTGATAGACATGATTGTTGGCATAGCTGGACAATTAAATTTGTACCATAACCTGAAACAACTGAATCTACTACATCAATGTCCAAAAGTTTCGTATACAAGCCAGGGACATTAGATATCTGAGATTGATCATCATATGCAAGAATTTCAACCTTTCTACCTAAAAGAACACCCTTTTGATTAATATCCTCTACTGCAATTTGCATAGAAACTAAAGCAGCCTTACCACTAGCTGATGGACCAGTTAAAGCCACCCCCATTCCAATTTGAATTGGTGGCTTTTCTTGTGCCTGGACTTGACTACCCAAACTAAATATAGTTAAACAACTTAGAACGAAAAACGTTTAAAAGTATTGATTAACATATCTCACCTTTAATTTAGAGTACTAAATTTCGAATAAAGATTACTCGCTTGGGTTATTAAAAAAGTAAATACTCCTATTTCAATACCAATGGATTAATCGGTGATCCAACTGCTCCTGTAATTGGCAAGCTTGGAGCGGTAAAAAGAAACTCATAAACCCCATCTTCCAAACAATCATCAGCTAGTTCTTTAAGGTTAAAAATTTCCCCCATAGTAATACCCATCATAGGAATCACAATCCAATGCCAAGGTTGCATAGCATCTGTAGTTTCATTTGGTCTTACTTCACATCCCCAAGTATCCATGCAAATAGCGGCAATTTCTTTTTGATGAATCCATGCTGCAGTTTCGAGACGCAAACCTGGTGCATCACCGGCAGCATAACTACCCCAATCTCCTCTAGCTAAACAATTTTCCATTTGTCCGGTACGAACAATCACAAAATCACCGCGTTTAATTTCTACACCTTGTGCTTTTGCTGTGTTCTCTAAATCCTCATTACTAATTCCGTAGCCATCTTCTAAGTAGTCTCCACCTTTGTATCTAGCCACGTCTAATAAAACTCCTCTACCAATCATCTTATCCCTGGTTTTTTCGATACCATTTTTTTTAGCTCCAGAGGAATCTACCAAAGCAGCATCGTAACCATTCCACATCTTATCGCCATAAAAAACATGACCTAAAGCATCCCATTGTGTGCCGCATTGCAATGGCATTGAGACCATATCATCTGCATATCGGATACCCATTGCATCTTGATTACCAGATATAGCATCTGTTCCTGTAGCAAGCATGGTATGAATTGGATTAAAACGTCCCCCCCAGCCAGTTTTCTGTGGTCCTTGAGAATTAAAATCTAAACCTAGAGAAATAGCTTTTCCTTTTTTGATGAGTTGGCCGGCAGCTTTCAATTCTTCTGGGCCAACAAAATTTAATGTTCCTAGTTCATCATCTGCCCCCCAGCGACCCCAATTACAAATTTGTTTACCCAATTTAGCAATATCCGCTTGAGTTAAATTTCTTTCAACATGGTTTGCAGGTACTTTTTTTAATTCTTTATTTTGATTCATTCGTAAGTCTCCTTTATAAATTTTTCGAAAGTGATTAATTAGTCATTCAAAATGAACGTGCTTTTTTTTATATTGAAAATCCAGCAAAACAAATTGAATTAGCAAATTAAACTTGCATGCCTCTTTTTTATATTTACTATTTTTTACAAAAGATTTAAAAATAAAACATGTTTAAATCTTTTTAATTATGTATGAGGATTCTTCAAAAAAGAAATATGTAATACCCTAGATTAAGGGAAAATACTTAAAAAATTTAATGATTAATTAATTTTTTAACTCATCTTTTTGAGAATTTAAGTCGTATTGCTTTACTAATTCCCAAACATGATTTGGAATCATCGTGCTCATTTTTGCAGGATGTTCTCTACGAAGATGAATAATAGACTCTATAGCTTTCATTTCGACTCGAGTTTTTGCAAACTCAATACCTCTTGGGCCAATTTTTGGCATAAGCCAACCAACAATAGGCCTAATCCAATTTGGCATTTTTCTAATAGGTAATCCGCCAGCTGCAAGCTCAACATTTTTTTTGAAACCAATTACAGCAGAACGTCTTTTCCCAGCAGACATTGGTTCTTGCAAATGAACTTCATCGCCAAGCAAATGAAGCAGTTCTTCACCACGTTGATTCCTTACAATTAACCATTGCTCACCGTTGCCGGCCATGTAACCAACTGTTATGTCTGATAAGACATTGGTGTAATCAACACAGGTTCTACATGTCAATGGAAAGAAATCATTTGGAAGTGTTGATAGCGGAAGTTGCAAAAAAGGAATTTCTCTTTTTTTGCCATTCTTAAAACGTACCTCAACGTGATAATCAGCACGAAATTCCAGATAATTAATCTCGCTAGGTTGATCACTGATTAAGGATAAAAAGTGATGAAAGTTTTCAGTTGTCGTATTGTCTGAGCAAGGAGTGCCAATAACGTAAAGTTTCTCAAGCCCTAGCTCCTTTTCTATCGATCTTAGGGCATAGACTTGGCATGGAATGCCTATGACTGCAATTTTTTTTATTCCCTTTGCAATTGCAGGCTCAAGCAATGAAAGAAGTGGAGCGTAACCCATTCGCATCCCTCTACATTTAGCCATATCCTTTGCATTCTCAATTAATATGGGCACAGGTTTCCAAAAATCATCTTGGTCATAAGTCATCGTCAATACTGCATCAACCATTTTTGATTCAAGAAGTTTTTCACCAATGCGTGTTGTAATGCCAGTCCATTGCGCACCTTGTATTGGAGGGGTAAGAGCCGCCTGAAACATTTTGAGATAAGGACCAAAATGTAGCTCATTATTTTCATGGTAATTTCTTGCTCTACCATGAACTTGGGATTCTAATTTCGGATAATCAGGTTGGATAAATTGACAAGCTTGACCACATCTTTTGGGTTGATCTGTTCTTGATATTCCGCAATCAGTACACAAAGACCGATATGGTGCTGGATCAGCTTTCAA
>Ga0164296_1001258_pt1 | contig 27428 bp, 30 predicted proteins | sample GEODES057metaG_FD_113533 | JGI IMG/M metagenome (GOLD analysis project Ga0164296, IMG submission 113533) | Dystrophic lake water microbial communities from Trout Bog Lake, Wisconsin, USA - GEODES057 metaG | ecosystem: Environmental > Aquatic > Freshwater > Lake | place: USA: Trout Bog Lake...
CAATTGGAAGCAGAAGACATTGAATCCATTGGTATGGATTGCCAAATGAATTATCAAGACGTTTGCGAAATTTTAGGTATTCAACTACCTGATAGTTTAGGTCCAGTTAAGTCATATGGTCCAAACAAACATGGCAACATTGTTGATTTTGAAGAAAGTACTTGTAATGAGTGCGGTATGTGTGAAAGCGAATGTAGTTGTGACCATACCAACGAAGGCGAAACAAAACACAAAGACGGTGTTACTCGTCATACTAAAACAGATTATCCTGGATACCCAAGTAGTGATCTAGAAAAAGATGACGACAGCGATGCTCCAACAAGCAAGGGCGGCAAAGGTCGCCCACGTAAAGCACAAACTAAAAAGCCACGTCCATCTGGCGAACGTGCTGGTATTACGGGTCGCCCAAAGAAAGACGCTGGCGAAAAGAGCGCAGACAATTTACCGTTCTCTAGCAAAAACAAAATAGGGCATGACCCATTTGGTCGTGTCAAATCTGGTGCTGAGAAAAAAGGTTCTAAAATCAAAGGTAAAAAGCATACTATGAGCGAAAGTATCATGGAAAGCGTTAACTTTAAACGTATGATGGAAGAACAACATATGACTCTAGACGAAATGCTAGAGTGTATGAATACTGATATTGCTATGTTTAAAGAAAGTGGTGTATGTTCTGATCGTCTACGCGATATGATGGAAGTATACGCACACGCTAAACGTCAAATGGAAGAAACAATCGACCCAACTAATCCACGTGATTATGAAATCCCAACTGTTATGCGTAAGGCAGCTGGACAGGCTCCATTGACACGTCAAGATATCATTAACAAAGATCGCAAGCCAGAGTTTGATTATCATCAACGTGCTCACGGTACACCACATCCAGACTCATTAGATGCTGAATTAAATGAACTAGCAAAATTAGCTGGATTATCATTGGCCGACGAAGGTAATGCTTTTACAGGTAAACTAAAAGCTACACCTAAAGGTGAAAAATTTGATCTAGACGGTAAAGAGTATACTGATACAAGTAGTCTTGATGAAGAACCAAACGAAGGTAACGCATTTGGCGCCGCAGTAGCTAAAGCCAAAGCCGATGGTATTCAACCTGGTGAAAAAGTTGAAGTTGGTGGCAAAGAGTATCCAGTTAAAGAAGGTACCATTGAAGTTGATGACGCTGGTGCAAATCCAGTAAACAAGCCAAAGCCAAAGTATGGCAATATCAAGCAAATTAAATCACAAGGTGATGATTTAAACCGTGAAAAGAAACAAGACCCACGTACAGCAAACCGTGCCGCTAACCCATTAACTAATGTTCCAACATTAGAAGCTCGTTTGGCAGCCGAGTACGAGAGTATTAAAAAATCAGCCTAATGAAAATAACTGAAATTATTTCTGAAAGCACTATCCCGGACGATCAGTTATCTGCCGCGCCCGGGATGAAGGTTCACCCAGAACTACAAAGTTCAGATCCATATATGGCATTTAAGTTTGGTATTAATTTAGCCGCTAGTCCGTTTACAGATCAAAAGGCTGATTTAGATGGACCAGTTGGACAGCAATTAATTACTGTAGCCTATACTGACGCCTGTGAAAAAATAATCGATGCCGCTGAAAAAGCGCACGGAACACAGAGCAAACGTATAAATCCGCGTGGTAGTCAAGAAAATCCTGATGTACATAAAGTTAGTCCACATCGTACAGTCGGCGCAATTACCCTTATTAAGAAAAAATGAAAGAATATCGCATAACCAGCGCAAACTTTGTATTGCCTGGTGAAACCGGTGACACCGATGCGGTTATGGACTCTCACGATTTAGCTGAGATCAAACGTCTAGCAGGTATTACAGGACTGTTAGAATCTGGCGCCGGAATGTATGCTGGAGTTGATGTACCACAGGCCAGCGAAGAAGGTATTATGAGTCCAATGGGCAGTAATATCAGTGTTACAGCACAAGAGCGCAACGAACTATTAAAAGAATATCACGCACAACCAGGCACTGATTTATGGTTCCTGATTAACTTTACCCGTCCGTACCTAAACGGAAGCCTGAGAGCTCACGTGGAAGCGTATTTAAAGGAACATCCTGAATATCGCCCACAGAAATATCCGGGTTCTTAATTCCAAGATAATTATACCAACTAGCATTAGGCACAGTAATGGGCCTATGTCGCCACTTATTGGCCAGACTATAGTAGTCGGGTTTATAAGGTTTACGCAACGGTCTATGCAGTTTGCTACCTTTAGACCAATTACAAGGTTTACAACAAGTAACAGTATTTTCCCAATTGGTTTTACCGCCAGCCATACGAGGAATAACGTGATCAATAGTTAGGTCGTGATGATCAAATACTTCATTACAATATTGACAGGTGTATAGATCGCGTAAGTATAAGTTACTACGACTAAACTTAACTGCTTTTTTGTAGTTAAAGTATTCTTTGGTTACGCACACGCTTGGTACAGGTATTTCTAACTTTTCGCTACGTACAACCCAATTGTCGTAGGTTTCAAGAATAGAAACTCGTTCTAAGAAGTATAATTTGATAGCGTGTTGCCAACTAACGACACTTAAAGGAAGTACGCTAATTGGCTCGTAATTTTGATTTAACAGTAATGTGTTTGACATTAAATATATTTAACTATGAGTAAAGAACTAGAAACAGCAATTATTAAGGCACCCTATAAACGGATGTCTTATACCGAAGAACAAATACTAGAAATAGCTAGGTGCGCCGATCCTATAACCGGCCCCCAACATTTTTTAGATCATTATTTCTTTATACAACACCCAACTAAAGGTGCGATTCAATATCACCCTTTTGAGTACCAAGAGCGACTCATTGAATCATATCACAATTATAGATTCTCTATAAGCCTAATGCCTAGACAAACGGGCAAATCAACTACAGCCGCTGGCTACTTATTATGGTATGCTATGTTTGTTCCTGACAGTACTATTTTAGTGGCCGCACACAAGTATTTAGGCGCACAGGAAATCATGCAACGTGTTCGGTACGCCTACGAAAACTGTCCTGACTTTATTAGAGCAGGTGTAACTAGTTATAACAAAGGATCGTTAGACTTTGAAAACGGAAGTCGTATCGTAAGTCAGACAACAACAGAAAACACAGGTCGTGGTATGTCCATATCACTACTATACTGTGACGAGTTTGCGTTCGTTCGACCAACTATTGCTAGTGAATTCTGGACTTCTATTACACCTACACTAGCAACTGGTGGTAAATGTATTATTACATCAACACCAAATTCAGACGAAGATCAGTTTGCGCAGATCTGGCGTGGTGCCAACAAGACACTGGATATGAATGGCAACGAAACAGAACTAGGTATTAATGGATTTAAAGCATTCCGTAGCCGTTGGGAAGAACATCCAGAGCGTGATGAATTTTGGGCCGCACAGATGCGAGCACAGTTAGGCGAAGAACGTTTCCGCCGCGAGATGGAATGTGAATTCATTATCTATGATGAAACATTAATCAACCCATTGAAATTAGTTGAGATGGCCGGTATTGACCCAGTAGAACGACAAGGGCAGGTGCGTTGGTATAAAAAGCCAGCTAAAGATCATACTTACTTTATTGCATTGGATCCAAGTTTGGGCACTGGTGGAGACCCAAGTGCTATACAGGTATTTGAAATGCCAGGATGTAAACAGGTAGCTGAATGGTGTGATAATAAAACTCCAGTACAACGTCAGGTACGTATCTTACAAGAAATTTGTAGTTACATATCAGATAGTATTGGTACACAAAATAACATTTACTATTCTGTAGAAAACAATACATTAGGCGAAGCCGCATTAGTAGCCATCGCTGAAATTGGTGAAGAAAACTACAAGGGTATATTTTTAAGTGAACCAGCACGTACTGGAAATGTACGTAGATACCGTAAAGGGTTTAATACATCACAGAAAGTAAAATTAACTGCCTGTAGTAAGCTAAAAAGTCTAGTAGAAACTAATCGTATGTTTCTTGCTAGTAAAGCACTAATTAGCGAGTTAAAAACCTTTGTTGCTAGCGGAAACAGCTATGCGGCTAAATTGGGCGAGCACGATGACTTGGTTATGTCTACTATTCTTGCTATTAGAATGATGCAAACCCTACAAAATTACGACGCCGCGCTAGACGCTGAAATTAAGGACGCTAACGAGTTCATTGAGCCTATGCCATTCATAATGATCTGATAAATAGTTTTATGTCTAAAGAAATTGAATCTATATCCGCCGCACTATTTGATAAAATACGTTCACGCTTTACTAATGTAACGCTGGGCGACGAAAACGCCAAGGCTGAAACAGATCCTGAGAAGGCTCGCTTTTTTAACTTTGTATATACCTCCGAAGACGGTGCTGAATTTGGCAACGTAACTATTAGTCTAATCGATGAAACCAGTTTAAAAGTATACTATGGCACAAATATATCTGGCGAAATGGACCGCGAACAACGCAAAACTTGGTATGAATTTTTACGTAATCTAAGACTATTTGCCAAACGCAATTTACTTACATTCGACACACGAGATATTAATAAATCAAATCTAGATCTTAACGACGTTAAACAACAGGCTAAATCCGACAATGTTTATTCCACTGATGAAATGCCAGTGACAGAAAGTCGTATTAATTACAGTGGCTCAAGCCGTCATAGCTATGCTCACGTTGGCGAATGTAAATTAATTATTCGCCATACAGGAGCAGTAGACGAAGATGTGCAAGGCGCCCGCACAAGACATATACAAGAAATATTTGTTGAAACACACCGCGGCGAAAGATTCTTATTAAACCACACTAACCTACACGGCGCCGTAGCAATGGCTAACCATTTAAGCGAAGGTGGCACACCTTATGATGAAATAGCTGAAAGCATTGACAATATGGTTTATGAAATGAACTGTATGCGTCATTTTGTACGTAGCTCAAAGCGTCGCCAATTTGAAGATCAAGAAACTGTTGATATGACACAGGCGGCCATTGATCACTATGAAAATTTAAAAAGTCGTTTAAAACATTTACGCAGTAAACGTTATTATGATCAGTATGTTAAAGAGTTTACTCCAGCTGAAAATATCGAAGATGGCTTTGACGCTGACGCACTCAAAGAACGTTTTGTTAAAAAGATCTATGACAGTCGTTTTGATGAAGCATTGCCAATTGTCTATCGTGAATACAAGCGTCGCCAAAATAGTCTAAGCAGTGAACTAGAAGAGTGGGCCGAAGATGTGACAGAGTCTACTTGGACTAAGCCAGACAACAAAGAAAAAATTGAAGCACTACGTGAAATATTAAAAACACCATTACTAGTTGGTATCGACGGAATTGATGCTACTGCTAAAATAGAACCTATCATTGGCAGTGATGAATTAAATGACAAAATTGAAGCATTGGCTGGCCCCGAAGGCCAAGGACCCGACGCCGACGCACGTGGACTAGTTAAAGAGTGGCTAGTACAAAATATGCCACAACTATTACGTGATTTAGAAGTAGGCGAAAAAAATGTAGCCGACGCCCAAACCAATTGGGCACAACCTGTAAGCCCACAACAATCAAACGATAACGAATATGGTAGCCAACCAAATCATCCTAATGTCAGTAATATGACCATGGAAGACACTGACAGTTTGGACTTTATTCGCAGTCTTGCTGGCATTCGCTAATAAGTATATGCATGGAAATAATCAAAGCCACTAATGGCTTTCCTTATGCTTGGAAAGCGGGCCGTGTTGAACGACTTATACGCAGTATACTAGAAACCAAAGCCCAAGAACAACTTAATGTCAATCGTGTAATGATTGTCAATCCAACCTGGCTACACGAAACTAATCTAGCCGAAGACATCCAAAATACCCGTCCAGATTTTATTATCTGTCATAACTTTGTAGATCCTGCTGTACCAAAAATATTTGAAGCAATACAAAACAGTGGCGTGCCGTACATTATACTAGGTAACAGTGAGCAATATCGTTTAGACTTTTGGGCAATGGTCTGTGACTTTTATTTTCAAGACTATACCGAGCAAGATGTAGAAGTACAGTCCGGCGCACGTAAATTTATCTGCTTAAATCGTAAACCACACCCACATCGTGTAGCACTAGTCAATCAATTATTACCATTGAAAGATTTGGGCTACATAAGTTTAGGTACACCGGGTAGCCCTATTACTATCGAAGAAGAATTCAGCGACGATCAAGGCATCCGCGACGAATATCAAAATTTAGGTGTCGAACGTTTTGTAAGCAATCAAATACGCAATGATATTTTTAGTCTCGGCAGTCTTGAAGTATGGCGTCGTAGTTTCTTATGCTTAGTAACAGAAACAGAATTCAGTAATGCTAATCCTGGCAATTTTTTTACCAGCGAAAAAACATTTAAACCTATTATAGGTATGCGACCATTTTTTATATATGGGCAACCACAGTTACGTGCTTATTTAAAAGCCGAAGGGTTTGACATATTTGAAGATATATTTGATTACAGTATAGTAAACAATTCTGCCGCAGATCCTATGCAACAGCAACAGTACGCACAGGTAGCAATAAACGCTATTACACAACTTGGCGACCCAGTGGAATTGTATCGCCGGCATTTTTATCGATTCCAACAAAACAAAGCTAGATTTCATACTTACGTATACAAACAATGGCAACGACTCAATGAACTTGATCTACGACAATTTATTTGATGTCCCACAGTGGAGTCTTGTTAACAATCCTTTTTATCAGTATGACCGCGGAAGTCAACATACTCTAATCACTGTTGGTGATTCGTGGACCTGGGGTGATAGTCTGGGTAAAACCAAAGTGCGAAATCAAATCGATGACGAAGCATATAGACTCAAACACGTGTATGGAAATATTGTCAGCGAACAACTTGGGTATAATTGGGCTAATTTGGCGTTACCTGGTGCTAGTAATGCTAGAGTGCTCAATTGGTTGTTTCGATATCTCGATAGGCTAATAAACGAAGACGTTACCTGTGTAATAACATTAACAGAATCAGGGCGCCACGAAGAACTTAGATTTGTTGACTACACACGTACACAACAGCAAACATTAGAAATCATACTAGATCATACCTACGATCGTATTGCCATAATGCAGGCTAAATTTCCTAGTATTAAATTTATTGTAGCACATAACTTTACAGACAGTCGCCCGTCCACAATTCCCATACTTGAAAAATCTTGGCTGGAAGTGTTGTTAAACAAACAGATTCAAAAAGACACGCACATTGTTGTGTCAGAACACATTGAACAAATGAATTACGATCGGTGGTATGCTGATGTTGCTGAAATTGTAGATAGAGCCAATGATAGAATTGATTTGTTGGACAGTTGCGATTATTGTAATACTGGTGATACAAGACACCCCAATGAACAAGGCCACAATTTGTGGGCCAACTACTTATTAACACAATTATGATCGAACAGGCCGTTACCGTCACTGACACAGAGATACTGATACTAGCACAGTTCTTTATACACAAAGACTTTGCGGTAACCAAACGCGACGTGTTACTGGATATACTAGGGCGACACTATCGAGACCAAACGGTACGCATACGATTACTAGACGGGGAAAACAGCAACTTCAGTGGGTTTACAGATTTTCTGTTATGGATTAGTCAAAACCTAAACATACCTCGAGAACGTTTTATCATCGAAAGTCACAGACCCGATGAGCCCTTCCCACACTCAAAACTACGTTTGGGAATTTTTATCAGTGTCAATCAATACTTGCCAACTATAGTACCCGATCTAGGCCAGGCACGTTTTGTTGGAACTCTATTAGGTAGATACAATATAAATCGAGTTAGATTAGCCTACGAATTAGATTGTGCTTTCCCCGACGATACATACATAACATTTCAACCAAAGTTAGATTTTGTTGTTAGGGACCTACAGCATTTTGGTAGCTTATATCAAAATGAATTAGCGTGGCTACACAACAAACAATTTGACATTGATTTACAAAGCCGTCATCATATGGGAATGATAGACTGGCCTGAAAGTTGTCAGGCCTACGGAAATGTATGGAACCAGTATCAAATTGAAGTTGTATCCGAGACAGACAGCATAAGCGATTATTGGTTTACTGAAAAGACTGCTAACTGTTTGGCAACAGGTAAACCGTTTGTACTAGTAGCCGGCACGGGTAGCCTACAACGCCTGCGTGATATGGGTTTCCAAACATTTGGGGAAGTTTTAGATGAGTCCTACGATTTAGCCAAACACCCATACGAACGCATTAAACGCTTGACAACCAGCCTACAACAGTTGTATACTAGCCCAAGTAAAGCAGATGATTTAAAACAGCTTTACCGTTTGGCTAGCCAAAATATTGAACATTATCGACAATTTTCAGTTCGGCAATAAAAATTCTAAAAAATTGTTTGACAAGCTAAATATTATTGTTATATACTTGCAGGGTGCTTGTATATATCTAGGCATATTATTAAGACCATCTTATAAAGGAAAAACATTATGGCAATGACATTAGCAGAAATCCGCGCAAAACTTCAAGCAAACGAAAATCGCGGTCAAGGTAGTAAACAATCAGGTGGCGACAACGCTATCTATCCACACTGGAACATCGCAGAAGGTTCCACAACTCGAGTAAGATTCCTCCCAGACGGTAACACAAGTAACAGCTTCTTTTGGGCTGAGCGAGCAATGATTAATTTAGAGTTCGCAGGTGTAAAAGGTCAGGTTGACAGCAAACGTGTAACAGTCAAAGTTCCTTGTATGGAAATGTACGGAGAACAATGTCCAATTTTAGCTGAGGTACGTCCTTGGTTTAAAGATCCAAGTTTAGAAGATATGGGTCGTAAGTATTGGAAAAAGAAGAGTTATGTATTCCAAGGTTTTGTACGTGAAAACGCACTGACAGATGATACAACTCCAGAGAACCCAATCCGTCGCTTTACTATCAGCCCACAGATTTTTAATATCATTAAAGCGGCATTGATGGATCCAGAGATGGAAGAATTGCCAACTGACTACGGTCGTGGCCTAGATTTCCAAATTGTTAAAACATCCAAAGGTGGCTATGCTGACTACTCTACAAGTAAGTGGTCACGTAAAGAATCTGCTCTTACAGCAGAAGAACAAGCCGCTATTGATCAATTCGGTCTATTTAATCTGTCAGACTTCTTACCTAAGAAGCCAACTGAAGCAGACTTAAAAGTATTGGTAGAAATGTTCCACGCTAGTGTCGAAGGCGAGCCATATGACGCCGAGCGTTGGGGTGCTTACTACAAACCATTTGGTTTAGATGTTGGTAATGCTAGTAAGCCAGCGGCACCAGCGGCCGATGATGCTGACGAAACACCAGCACCTGTAGCCAAAGCGGCTCCAGCAGTAGACGAAGATGATACACCAGCTCCTACAGCTCCAGTGGCAGCTCCGGCAGCGGCACCATCCAGTCAACGTGCTGAAGACATCCTAGCGATGATCCGTAATCGCCAAAAGCAGTAATAATATAGCTTGTGTCTAAAATAGTGGGGGAAGACGATCCCCCACTACCTGTTTATGTTATCATACATTGACCCGATACTGTTCCCAGACGAGTGCGAGATACTTGAAATATCTCCAATGAACTACGTCTATCCTATTTTTAAAAACGGTAGTAGTGGTCTTAGAGAAAAAGCTATACGTACACTTACTGCCGACCAGATGCGCAAACTTGGCAACGTAAACATTTATTTGCGTGACCCATTTGAACGTTATGTAAGCGGAGTACAAACTTACTTACGCTACAATCCACATCTTGATCGCACAACAGCATTGACAATGATTGATCAATACCTGTTCTTAGATCGACACTTTGCTCTACAGTTCCATTGGATAGTAAACTTACAAAGATTTGCGGATGATCTATGGATGACCTTTTTACCAATGTCGGAGCTCAACGATAACATCAATGAAACTTGGAACACTATCAGTAGAGATGAAACATTAATAGAGTATTTCAGCAATAATAAAAAATTACAGTTTTATCTAATGCTAGATAAAATCCTATTAGATTTTATAGGGCAACCATCTAAGATGACAATGATACTAGCACACATTAAAGTAGAGTATCCTGAACTATACGCAGAAATAATTCAACGAAGCAGAAACTTATGCGCTGTCCTAGACTAGATCACTTTGTACGCTTTAATCATAATGGCACAGTTAGTCGCTGTGGGCATATGGTTAATCCTGCACAGTTTGATTCTCTAGCACAAATGGATTCTAGTGTATGGTTGCGTAAGATTAAAGAACAGTTTGAACAAGACCAATGGCCAAACGAATGCCGTCGTTGCGAAGAAACAGAACGGTTAAATGGTGTTAGTGTACGTACACACAGTATCGATTTTGACAGCCAACAAACACAGGCAGACTACTTAACAGTTGGTGGTGTACTAGACAATATATGCAACAGCGCCTGTATGACTTGCCACGAGGGATTGAGTACAAAGATTGGCAGTCTAAAAAGTAAAACATATACAATAGTAGATAATACCAATCGCTTTTGGGCATTGCCACAAGAACGTATTGTACACTTAGACCTAAATGGCGGCGAGCCTAGCCATAGTCGAAATTACAAGACAGTTATTAACAACCTACCAGTCACAGTTAAGAGTATTAGATTAAATACAAATTGTAGCACATTACTAACAGAGCTAGAAGATTTAGTTGCTCGCGGCATTGATGTTACAGTTACAGTAAGCCTAGATGGAATTCAAGAAGTACACGACTTTATACGTTGGCCCATTAAATGGGATAAGTTCTACGCAAATCTTATGGCATATAAGCGTATGCCTGTAAAGTTAAATCTATGGACAACGGTTAGTGTATTAAATGAACATCAATTACCGGAAATTATCGCCTTTGCACGGTTGCACGGCATTGATCACGAGTACGCATACTTAAAACATCCGGCAGTATTAGATGTCAATAATAAAGATCAGGCGTCAATTCAAGCATACATACAAGAACAAAAGAAGTTACGAGGCATAGAATGAAAATAGCAATCACCGGACATACATCAGGTATTGGGCAAGCACTAGCCGAAGCATACCACGGACACGACATTGTTGGCCTAAGTAAACGTGATGGTAATAATATACGCAATACTCCAAAGATTGCTAGTTTAATAGAACCTTGTGATATGTTTATTAACAATGCTCAAGAAGGATTTGCACAAACAGAATTATTATTTGAAGTAACTCAACGCTGGGCAACTACTAACAAACAAATTATAGTTATTAGTACAATGATGACTCAGCAACCTATTAGTAGCATAGAAGGAATGGATGAGTATCGACTACAAAAAGTCGCTCTAGAGCAAGCAGTGCAACAGTTAAGATTCAAATATCCACAAGGTCCTAAAATTACTATTGTGCGCCCCGGCCGTGTTGATAACCCAAAATTATGGGCAAGAACATTAGTTGGCCTATTTAGAATGGCCGAATCCAATGGCCTGGCTATCCCGGATATATCTCTAAGATGACACCAAAAGACGTATTAACCAATCCTTACTTTTGCCCTATGCCGTGGACAGGGCTTATGTATAACTTCAACGGTGATGTTAAAAACTGTATACGTAGCAGTGAACCGATTGGTAACATTAAAAGTAGTCCTATAGAATCTATCCTGACCAATATGCATAATCAGGATACACAGTTTCGTATGATTCAAGGAACCCCAGGACAAAAATGTTTTCCCTGCTATGAATTAGATCAAGGTCAACGTGGATTTAATCATATCAGCGACCGCGTATTTTATATTAAAGAATTAAAGTCTGTGCCAATGGATACATATCGTATGGGGCATCACGATCTACATACCATTGATGTACGGTGGACCAATTTATGTAACTTTGCCTGTACCTATTGCGGTCCAAGATTTAGCAGTCGGTGGGCAGAAGAACTTGGAGCAGAACAGTCAGTGCCTACGGAAGAACAACGTAGTAAATTTAAAGAATATATATTCCGTCACGCACCAACATTGAAACACGTATATATGGCCGGTGGCGAACCTTTATTAATGAAAGAAAATCTAGAGCTATTAAACCTATTAGATCCTGATGTTAATTTACGCATCAATACAAATCTAAGCAAAGTAGATACTCGTGTATTTGATCGTGTTTGCGAATTTCGTAATGTACATTGGACTGTTAGTGTGGACTCAATTGAATCGGAATACGAATACATTAGATATGGCGGTCGCTGGACAGACTTTTTAGATAATCTAATGACTATCAAAAAACTTGGACACAAGGTTTCGTTTAATATGTTACATTTTATATTAAACTACAACAGCATATTTGGGTGTGTTGATTATTTTAAAGAACAAGGTTTCCATAATAACAGTTTTATTATCGGACCTTTGTTGACTCCTGAATATCTAAATGTTAGACATTTACCAGACTCAGTATTAGATACAGTCAAGGCTACGCTCGAAGACCGTATCAATGCTAAACCAGGATTCCTATTAGAAAATAGTTATGTGAATATGCTTAACTATATTAAACAGCCAATGCTAAAAAACCTAGCAAACTCGTTTACTCAAATTGGTATTATAGATCAACGTAGAGGATTAGACAGTAGTAAAATCTTTCAGGAGTTATATGGATACCGTTAACTCTATTGGGTTTGCTTTAGATCCTGCTAATGTACCTAGCTTTTTGCTTGATTGGGAGTTGACCAAGTTATGTAATTTGGATTGTAGCTATTGTACAGTTGGTATCAACGGTGGTCACGATAACACAACCAAGCATCCACCATTGGCAGACTGTTTACAGTCAATTGATTTTATGTATGAGTATGTAGATCAATATATGCTGTATAAAAAGCCAACTCAGCGTAAAGTAGTATTAAACGTCTACGGAGGGGAAAGTTTATTTCACCCTGACATTGTAGAAATCTTGCGCGAATGCCATAGTAGATACGAACACTATAGTGATCGTTGGGATTTGACCATTACCTGCACTACCAATGCTGTAGTAGGCGCAAGGCGTTGGGCAGAGATAGTGCCAATGGTAGACGAATTTACTGTAAGTTACCATCCAGAGAATTTACCCAAACAACGTCAACAATATTTGGATAACTTAATGTATCTTCAGGCACAAGGTAAACGATTTAAAGCCATTGTTATGATGCATAATCAACCTGAGCTGTTTGCCGATGCCGAATCTGTTGTAGCGTTTTGCCAAGACCACAATATGCGTTATTTGGCTAAACCTTTAGACAACACCAGTGAACGTTGGGCCTACACACCAGAACAGTTTGCTCGTATCACTGAACAACCTGTGACATTTGTTAAAAAAGTCAGCAGTATCAATGAAGGCCGGGCCTGCTGTGGTGGTCGTAGACTTAGCCTAAATGGCGATCTACGAAGTAACGTTGGGTTTGTAGCCCGGCAAGGATTCACTGGTTGGTCGTGTAGTGTAAATTGGTTCTTTTTATTCGTACGTCAACTTGATGGTGCGGTGTTTACCAATAAAGATTGCCGTATGAGTACGACTGGAAAAGAAGAACCACTGGGAAATATTGCTGAAGCAAAAAAGATTATAAGTAAGCTACAGACCCAATTAGAAACCAACACAATGCCCATTATAAGTTGTAAAAAAGCAATTTGTCGTTGTGGGTTCTGTGCCCCAAAAGCTGAAAGTGAACAAGACTTTCGAGCGTTAATTAAGAGAAACGTTGTAGTTGACGTTTTTCAAAAAGAGTGTTAACATAGCATTAATCAATTATCAACAAGGAAACAATTATGGGCAAACCATTTGACGTATCAAAATTTCGCAAAAGCATCACAAAAAGTATCGACGGTATCTCCGTGGGCTTTACTGATCCAACAGATTGGATCTCAACAAATAATTACGCACTTAACTATTTGATCAGTGGCGACTTTAACAAAGGCGTTCCACTAGGTAAAGTTACTGTGTTTGCTGGCGAATCGGGCGCAGGTAAATCATTTATCTGTAGCGGTAACTTAATCAAGAACGCACAAGAGCAAGGCATTTATGTTATTCTTATTGATACAGAAAACGCCCTTGACGAGCCTTGGCTCAAAGCACTTGGTGTGGACACAAGTGAAGATAAGCTACTCAAGTTAAACCTAGCTATGATCGATGACGTTGCTAAACTTATCAGCGACTTTGTTAAAAACTACAAAGAAATTCCCGAAGATGATCGTCCTAAGGTATTGTTTGTATTAGACAGCTTAGGTATGATGCTTACCCCAACAGACGTTAATCAATTTGATGCGGGTGATTTAAAAGGTGATATGGGTCGTAAGCCTAAAGCACTTACAGCACTTGTTCGTAATTGTGTAAATATGTTTGGTGCTTTAAATATTGGATTAGTATGTACTAACCACACATACGCAAGTCAAGATATGTTTGATCCTGATGACAAGATCTCGGGTGGACAGGGTTTTATCTACGCTTCCTCTATTGTTGTGGCAATGCGTAAGTTAAAGTTGAAAGAAGATGAAGATGGTAACAAGGTATCAGAAGTAAATGGTATCCGTGCCGCTTGTAAGATTATGAAAACACGCTACGCTAAACCGTTTGAATCGGTACAAGTTAAGATCCCTTACGAAACAGGTATGAACCCCTACTCTGGTTTAGTTGATATGTTTGAAGGCAAGGGCCTACTAGGTAAAGAAGGTAACAGTTTAGTATATACACTAAGCGATGGTACTATTATCAAACAGTTCCGCAAAGCCTGGGAACGAAATGAAAACAGTTCCTTGGACCGAGTAATGGCTGACTTCTCTGCTAATCCGCACCATAAAGAAGCAGAAGTACCAGCCGAAACTGTTTCCAACGAACCAGTTGAATCAATTGCTGTAGTACTAGAGGACAAACCAAAAAAGTCTAAAAAAGAGGAAGTTACAGAATGACAATCGATGTAGAAGTTCTTAGTGAACTATATACTATTATGAAGCAGTACGTTCCTAGTAAGGATCGTCAAGAATGTGCCGATAATCTGATGAGTGTTATGGTTGATATGTTAGGTGATGCCGAACTTCGAGAGTTCGGTACTACCGACAACACACTAAAACGTGCGCTTAAGGAGTATGCCGCCGATCACGATTCTGATGAAGAAGATGACGAAGACAGCGACTGGTGATGCTATTTTAATTGAAAATTTATTCACAGACAAAGAAATAGATTATATTCTTAAATATTTGTCGAATATGGTCCAACCCACGGACGGCCATAAAGCCTTGTACAAAGGAATACATCCAAATCATTGGATGTATGGCTGGTTTAATAAACACGTATTTGATAAAATATGCCGGGCACTAGGACGCAAAGATTTAAAATTTACAATGGCACAGTATGTAAATGATGAAAAACCGCAGGTATTACACAGCGATTATTACCATACTCATAAACCAGGAATGGCAATGGTAGTACCTATTAGTGTCGAGCACGATCATAGTTGCTCAAAATTAGTACATACTATAATTTTTAACGAACAAGATACTGTAGTCGGAGATATGGAATTTTGGGATCGCAGTGAATGGGATCGAGTACGTTGCCCTAAAGATAACAATGCGTTACAATATAAAGACCAGTACCTAAGTCATATTGCTGATACGGATTTAGAATGCCTGACTGTTAAAGAAATTATGCCGTGGCGCCCAGGTAGTGTTGTATGTTGGAATGAAGAATATTTACACGCTAGTGACAATTTTAAAAAGAATAACATTTTATCAAAACAATTTATTGTAATACACAGTCATGTTCTATAATCGAATAGTAGCAGATCTTAGCGTCATTCCTGAATTCATTGACTTTTATGAAGGTGAGATGATGGCAGCCAAGGGCGAAATCAAAATACGTGGGCGTGTAGAAAAAGAACTTAGCGACTTGCCGGGTATGACAGAACATCGTTTTAATCAGCTACAGGAAATTGAAGCAGTATTAGAATTTTTAAATATTCGTCTACGTAAAATACGTCAATCGCATTATAAAAAATATTTAGAAGCATATCAGCGCACACTTACTAGTCGTGATGCTGAAAAATACGCAGAAGCCGAAGACGAAGTAATTGATATGGAAACAATTATCAATGAAGTAGCATTATTGCGTAATCGTTGGTTAGGCATAATGAAAGGCATAGAAAGTAAAAACTTTATGCTTGGCCACGTAGTTCGTCTAAGGACTGCTGGTATGGAGGATATTGTAGTTTGACCGATTTTAGACAACGTGCTCACGAGTTGTTGGAAGAATATAATCTATGCCTACGTGCTAAACCTCGGCACGACGCTATCAACGTACAATTAGAAAAAGATGCGGTAGGTAAGTGGGCAGTACTCTTAAACAACCAACTTGGGTGGGGGACAGACAACGACATAGCAGAAGCCTGCTATCAACTTGAACCAAGACTCACAGATTTAAAAAAGAAATTAATTTTTGAAATATTAAAAAATGGCTCCATTTAAAAACGCATACGCTAGCCATGACCATAGTTTAGACGTATTAAATTTACTCTACGGATATGATAGTTTTCTTGATAGTCTAACTACTATTGCCGATATGGGCTGTGGACAAGGACTCGATGCCGGATGGTGGGCAAGTTTAAAAACCAGAGATGATCCACCAGAGCCTCGCAACTATACTGTATATGCTGTTGATCAAAACGTACAACAAATAGACAGCATCATCAAAGTAGAAAATCCAAAGTTACTACCAATAGAGGCAAACTTTGAAACAGTTACACTACCAACAAAGGCCGATTTAATTTGGTCACACGATAGTTTTCAGTACACACTCAATCCGATTGAAACACTACGGAATTGGCGTAGGAATATCAACGACAACGGTATGCTGGTAATTACAGTACCGCAAATGACCTACATATACAATAACAGGCTAACTACAATAACTCAGAACAATCAATACTTTAGTTACAATTTATTAAACTTAATGTATATGTTGGCCATTAGCGGATTTGACTGCCGCGATGCTTACTTTTATCGCAAAACCAATAGTCCTTGGTTATATGCGGCAGTATACTGTAGTCACCAAGAACCGGTGGTGGGTCACGCAACCTGGCAAGATTTAGCTGATCGCGGACTACTCAACGACAGTCTAATTAACAGCGTAAACAAATACGGGTATGCCAGACTAGAAGATGTTATGGTTACTTGGTTAGACAAAGACAATTACTTAATTACAAACTAATGCGAATAATTATCTGTACCGGCGGCTTTGATCCTATACATTCGGGTCATATCTCATACTTAAATCATGCTGACCATCTCGGAGACTACCTTGTTGTTGGGCTCAACTCTGATACCTGGCTAGAGCGTAAAAAGGGTCGTGCGTTTATGCCTTGGCGTGAGCGTATGGTAGTATTAGATAATTTACATATGGTAGATGAAGTCATTGACTATGACGACAGCGATGGATCCAGCATTGATGCTATTCGCAAAGTCAAAGAAAAATACCCTAATGATGAAATTGTCTTTGCCAATGGCGGAGATCGTACACAAGATAATATACCAGAAATGGTTGTTGACAATGTAGAGTTTGTGTTTGGGGTAGGCGGAGACAATAAAGCCAACAGTAGCAGTTGGATCCTTGAGGAGTGGAAAGCACCCAAGACCGAGCGTCCCTGGGGTTATTATCGTGTACTTCACGAGGTCGAAGGAACGAAAGTTAAGGAACTAACAGTTGAACCGGGCGAAAGTCTAAGTATGCAACGCCATAAAAACCGTGCTGAGTATTGGTTAGTCACAGACGGACAAGCAGTAGTAAAATCCACAATGGACAATGGCTACGCTTTACCTGCTAAAATAATTGCCAAACACGACTACTACAAAGTAGGCATTGGGGAATGGCATCAATTGACCAACCCTTATACAGAACCTTGTAAAATAGTAGAAATACAGTATGGTACTAGCTGTACTGAAGAAGATATACAACGCCGATAAATACAAAATGCGTAATTTAATCGACCTATTAGAAACCCCACAACTCGACGAGGAATCTGTGCTTTCTGCCGCCCAAATCAACAAACGTTTTGATATGTTTATTGCCCACGTTCGTGCCGGCAAACCTTTTTATCTAGTTGACGGAACTCCGGTTATTCCAAATCCCGAAGAAGCAGATAGATTTGAACAACTCAAAGCAGAGGGGAAATTCAACGGTCGCATTGATATTGAAGATACAAATGGTCGTATCTGGAGTACATCGCAATTTTTAAAGACTAGAGATTTCGGCGGACAAGCTATTCCGCCGGGCCAAGAACCACAGCAGGCAGTAACACAAACACAACCAGGTGTAGCACCTAGTGGTGCTAGCAGTTACTCGGTTGCTAAAAAAGAATTTAGTCCAACGGTATTAGGACTGGCCGGAAAAGTTTACAATAAAGATCAATTGTCCGTTGCCGCTCAATCAGCAGTGATTACAAAAACATCAAATCGTCCAGCACTACAGGCAATCTTATTAGAGTTAATTGAAGTAGCACAAGGAGTTAAAACTAGTTTAAGTCCTGAAAATCTTGCCAATTTTAACTCTGACGCAAAGAATAAAATCAGTCAAGATTTTGGCGAAGTACTAGCACCTATTATGTTAGCCAAGGGCGAGGAAATGATCGAGTTTCCGGCCGCTGGTAATTTTCCGTTAGTTGACGTAGTTGTGGGCGCAAACAAATATAGTGTAAAAAGTTTGACTGGCTCGGGCACAAGTTTTTCGAGCATTGTTGAATTGTTAGATAAGTTTGAAAAAACTATTGCCAGTGACAAAGATCAACAAAAATTATACGATTTAATTAAACATTATAAACCTGGTAAAGACACAGGTAAGAATGTAGACAAAATTATTCGTGCGGCAGCTCACGTTAGAATTCCTGAGTATACTACCGCAGTACAAGTGTTTGGCCACGAGTTTAATGACTATACTACACTGACAAATTTAGTCAGCGGAGTCACTGATAACAGTACAAAAAACTACGCTAAAATGTTACGAGCCATCTATCCTATTAGTGTAGCTGGCGATTGGGGCAATCCAGTAGGACTACCTGCTGACTCTAACAAGTATGTACCAGAAATTCAAATCCCAACACGCAAAGGCGAAGCTAAACAGGCCGGATATCCAGCATTTAAAAATGACCCAGTTAAAGCCACAGCTGACATTTTAACCTATATTGTTGGAACAGGTACTCTCAATTATGTAACACGTGGTGAACAATCTAAAGAATATCAGGCAATGATGACTAAGATTGTTAGCCAAAGTCCAGCCTGGTTGGGCAAGATTGATATTACTAAAGATGGTGGCTTATCTATAGTAGCCAAACCATTTAGCGAATTAAATTTCAGTTTTCAATACCACGCACCTAGTCATAAGCCGGGCAACAACTTGCCAGGATTTATGGTAATTATGGATAAACCCGGCAAGAAATCCAAAATTAAAGAAGTAGAAGAACGTGAACGTCGAATACCTGCGTTTAACCGTGAGCGCCGTTGACATATAACTGTCAATTTGTTATAATTACCCAATGCTATTAAACAAAGACCTGCTTGAAGCAGACGCAGATATTGCCAACCTTTCGGTTGACTTACTGCTAACTGATCCGCCCTACAACATCTCCGATGGAGGTGCTAAGCCAGAGTGGATTGATCCAGAAACAGGTAAAAATAAAAATACTATACACAGTCAAAAGTTTAGTGAGAGCTTTGAAGAAAATTGGGATAGTGTAACACACGAAGATTTTCTTTTACAATTAGATGCCTGGAGTAAGTTTTGGTTTAAAAAACTACGCAAAGGTGGATCGTTTGCTGTTTTTATTAGCGACCGGTATGTTAGTTATTTGTGGAAGGCAATGGAGTCAGCTGGCTTTGAGCCTAAGCGTATCATTACCTGGAAAAAACCAGCGGCAGTTCCGTTTAATCGACAGGTTAATTTAGTCAGTGGGTGCGAGTATATCCTATGGGGTATTAAGCCCGGACAACCGAGGACGTTTAACGCCGATGCGGCTCGTGGTACCATTGTTGAACGCTACTGTGCCGCTGATAAGATTTCGAGCATTGTCTACAAGTATGCCAAAGACGCAGATAACGAACAAGACCTAGAACAGGTATTTGCTCAGGCATTACAAGAAGCAAAACAGATGTTGGCAGATCGCAAACGTGATAAAAATGTTATACAATGTGTTGTACCAAATACAATTACTTACAGTGGTGGCAGTGGCAAAAAAATACACCCAACACAAAAACCTACAGAGATACTAGAGTATCTAATAGAGTTATTGAGTAATGAAGGTGATACAGTTTTAGATACATTTGCTGGGTCTGGTAGTACTGGGCTAGCGGCACAGAATCGTAATCGTAAGTTTATATTAATTGAGCGTGATCGTAAAATGTTTGACACAATGAGCAAACAATTTGAAAATCTCTCAGTGTTTGAGTAAAAATACGGGCCTTTAGCTTAATGGTAAAGCAATCGACTCATAATCGATGGAGTGAAAGTTCAATTCTTTCAAGGCCCACCAAGTATAAGTAATACAATGCCCCGATGGTGGAATTGGTAGACACGCTGGTCTTAGAAGCCAGTGTCGTAAGACGTGCGAGTTCAAGTCTCGCTTGGGGCACCAATTAAAAGGATCTTCAATGAAGCGCATAGTAATTGTAGGCGCTGGTGCCGCAGGGTATTTTACCGCGGCCGCAATTAAACGTAATAATCCAAATTTTGATGTTGTAGTGGTCTATGATCCTAATACTCCAATTATTGGAGTTGGGGAATCTATAAATTGGACCGCTCCGTTTTTTATGCATACGGTACTAGGATTAACCGATGACCAGTGGGTTAAAAAAGCTCGATCTATATTTAAAATAGGTACAGTATATCAGGATTGGAATAATACTACAAATCCATTTATTGCCACAGCGTCGTTTAATGCCGACGTAGATATACTTAACACTTACACACCGGGCAACATTGCCGAATGTGTTGCTAACTCATTCCTACAACAAACTTATTCTACTACAGATCTTTGGAGACATCTAGTTACCAAAGGACTATTGCCCAATGATCCTGACAATTCTTATTTGTCTTATTCTAGTGAAAATTATTGGCTAGTGGATAAAAATAAATTACCTATTAGAAAAGGTCAACTTTGGCCTACACTTAAAAACACCAGATCAAGATATAGTTATCATATCAATGCTCCAATAGTTGGGCAAGTGGTCCATGACCTAGTCGGCGTCCCAGCTGGAGTACGCACAATTCCAATGAAACTTAGGAATGTTGTATTAACTAGCACGGGCAACATTGATTATCTATTATTAGATAACGAAGAACAAGTAACCGCTGATTTGTTTATTGACTGTTCAGGTTTTGCTAAAGTATTGGCCCAGCATCTTCCGTTTGAATTTGACAAGCTAGATGAGTATTTTAATGATACTGCTATAGTTGGGCCACACAGCTATCAACAACCATCAGAGCGACGTAGTCATGCTTATATTCGTGCTATGGATTGGGGCTGGCATTTTTCTGTGTCAATGGATACACGTAGTGGCGAAGGCTATGTGTTTAACAGTCGCCACGGAAAAAATGTTGATCGGCTAATAGAAGAATATTACACAAAAACTGGCAAGACAGATGTTAATTTTAGAAAAATATCTTGGCAACCAGGATATCAAAAAAATCTATTTGTTAATAACTGTATAACCATTGGACTAAGTCAGGGGTTTGGTGATGCGTTTGATGCTAATGCTTTTTCAAATACCATGGAGCAGATTACTGAAATGGTAAAACTATTAAAAGCCGACCCAGAGTTAGTATTTGAATGGAAAGATCATTTTAATCATTTTGTTAAAGTTCGTAATGATGATATAGTATTTCGCATACAGTCGGCATTTCATCTAGCACCTAGAAATAACACTGAGTATTGGCAAGAATTAAAAATTGCCGAAAGTAAATTTAAAACTAGAGAAAAATTTCTAAACGCAATTAATGATCCTAATCGTAGATTTCTGCCAAATCTCAAAGACTCATTTTATAACCAAGGCGCTCTTATAACAATGGCATCGCATTATGGTATACCCAACGATTTTACTATTGACGTAGATGCCAAAGTTGAAAAACTTGCAGTTGTGTATTTCAATGAACTTAGACAGTATTTTCAAAATTTAGCCGATACTGGAGTTACATCTGAAAAACTTTATACCTCTTGGTATGCAAAGTAAATAACTAATCAACAACAGGAAAATAATGGAACATTTTTATCAAAACATTCAAGGTTGGTTTATATATCAACCAATTTATACAGCCGCAGTAGAACTATACCCCGATGGTAGTCACTTTGTAGAAGTTGGTGCCTGGCGTGGACGTAGTACAGCGTACCTGGCTGTTGAAATCGCTAACAGTGGTAAAAATATTCAATTTGATACTATAGACACCTGGCGCGGTAGTGATGAAGAAGTACACCAAACAGATCCTAGTGTAGTTAATGATACACTATATGATGAGTTTTTGTCTAACATAGAACCAGTTAAGCATTTGGTTAATCCTATTCGTGCTACTAGTTTAGAAGCAGTAGAACAGTATGCTGATGGTAGCTTGGATTTTGTGTTGATTGACGGTAGCCATTATTATAAAGACGTACACGCAGATATCAGTGCTTGGATTAAGAAGATCAAATCTGGCGGTATGATTGCCGGCGATGACTACGAATGGTGTGCTGAAGGCGATAAAGGTGTTAAGGGTGCAGTAAACGAACTGCTACCCGAAGCTGAAATTTATCCAGAAATTGGATGCTGGAGTTATGTCTTACCATAATGGCTGATCATCTTTGCGGATACTACAAGTGCGGACACAAAGAGTTTGGGTCTAAAGTTGATGCTTTACTATACTCAAAAATAGTAAACAAAAAAGTAGAATGGATATTTCACGACGATGTTTACCAGGCATTTGATTGGTCAACTGAGCCAGCTGGTAGTATGGATGATTATTATAATCTAAGAGCAAGAGAGTTACGCGAAAAATACGATTATATTATTATCAGTTATAGCGGCGGCGCCGACAGTGAAAATGTTTTACAAAGTTTTGTACGACAAGGACTACTAGTCGATGAAATCATTACCAACCACCTAACCAAAGCAAATCGTTCAATTGCAGTAGCAGATGTAAACAATACACACAGTTGGAATTTCGCCTCAGAACACGAATTACAAACAGTTCCACGATTAAAATGGATAAGCGATAATTGTCCCAAAACAAAAATTACTCTGCTTGATGTTAGTGATGTAATTATTGATAGTGTAACTGATGATCAAAGTTGGTTCTTGGGTAAAAACGATCATCTTGCTCCCGGACAACTGTTTAGAAATAATTATTGGTACTTTAACAAGCTACGTCAGGAGTTTGATAAAAATAGATCTGTTGGTATTATAACTGGTGGCGACAAACCTAGAACGTTTATCGAAAACGACATACTGTACTTGTATTTTCTTGATAGTGTTGCTAACATTACTACCATCAATGATTTCAACAGCAACAATGATAATATTAAAACAGAACTGTTTTTTCACGGAGCAACTACTGCTCCAATGATAGCCAAACAGGTACACGTTATTAAACGTTGGCTCGAAGCAAATCCAGACAAACAAGAATATTGGCGCAATATTACACCAGAAAAAGTTAGATTGTATCACGAAAGATTTTTGCGCCCGTTACTGTATCCTACTACTTGGGACAACAGTTGGTATCAGGTAGATAAATCTGTCAGTTGGTGGCATACCGAGTTTGATACATGGTTCAGAACAAATCCTGAATTTGCTCGGCAAAAAGAATTATGGGATAAAGGTATTATGTGGTTAGCAGATAAGCTAGGCAACCTAGTTGAAACCAAAAACGGAGTCCCGGACACTTTTGTTAAATTTAGAAAAGTTTACCAAATTGGCACAATGAAACCTAACTTAGGTTGACACAAAAGATAAATAAATGTATAATTGATACTATTATGACACTAAGAACTTGTAAACATTCCTTATCACTACAGCCAAATCTAGGCGTGTCAGCCTATTGGCCTGCGATCGAGATGTTTACAATTAATAGCGATCGTGGATACAGAGAGGGTCTCAATTAGAGTATAGTAATTAACCATATTTTAATCGAGACCCTGGACTAAACACCCAGGGTTTTTTGTTTATAAAGGAGAGTAAAATGTTGGACCGTAAAACTAGCAAAAAAGAGATGCCGCACTTTATCCTCTCTCAAGATGATAAAGTAGCATTAATGGAAGCAAAAATGAAACGAGTAGAAGCACAGGTAAAAGCCTTAGCAGAACTAGCGAAAGCACAAGAGTCTGCAAGGGGGTCAAAATACTCCCCACGCGGATAAGTGGCTTGAGGTTGTGTTAAAAACCGGTGCGTTAATACCACGTACTATTTTTGATAAAGTGTAAAGGGAAACGAGGTCCTGCTGTACACTATAAATAACAGCAAACGGGCGGACAGTAGGATGAAACTGTGGCGAAAACGCAGGAGTATAAATTACTGGGTAGGGTATAACCCTATCATATCCTTTCATAAGAGAGGGTATTCTAAAGCATATTAGATGACGACTGGCGAGCTCCAATTTGGATGTAACCACCCCACTTGATCCGGGGCAATATATACTAGTGTGCTTTACAATACGGAGGTGTAGGAAAATTGGTAACCCCAGTGGACTGTAAATCCGCCGCCTTATGGCACTACTTGTTCGACTCAAGTCACCTCCACCAGTATTTGTATAAATAATAGTATCATCGTATAAATATATACAAATCCCAGGAGAATTCCAGATGCAAAAAACAAACAAAATCAAGTGGCTTATTGCTCACGAACCCGTACATCTTTTCTTACGTACAGCTGAAGCTTTTGCCGCTGATGTCAAAGAAAAAACCAATGGTTTAATCGACATTGAAATTTACACAGCTACAGAATATGCTGAAAAATTCAACAATGGCGTAAAAGAAAACCCACTAGCACATATGGAACGTGGCAACTTAGAAATGAGCCAGTTGCATATTAGTCAACTATGGAAATACAATGTTCCAGCATTTATGGCGTTAGAAATGCCATTCTTGTTTGAGAGTCATGATCACGCTACTCGTGTTCTTGAAGGTAATATTGGCCAAGATATGTTGCTAAGTCTTAAAGAAAAATCACCAGCACGTGGGCTAGCATTTACATACTCTGGTGGTTATCGTGTAATGGTTTCAAACGAAGAAGTTAACGAATTAGCAGACTTCCGTAATATGAGATTCTACACAGGTACAAACCCAATTGGTATGGACACTATTGAAGCTATCGGTGGTCAGCCAGATCCACACGCGATTGACCACTTTTGGCAAACTGTACACAAAGAAGGTGACCGTCATGACGCAGTTGATACAACATTGCCACGTATTTTAGCTACTGTTGATAAAACTAATAAGCGTTATATCACCGATACTAAACATAGCCTATTCCTAACAAGTATTATTGTTAGTGAAACTTGGTGGGCAAGTTTGGATACAGAAACAAAAGAAACATTGGCCAAAGCCGCAGTTGACGCCGCACGTTTAGAGCGCAAGTGGTCAATTGATGATTCTGAAGTAGTTGCTCGTGATGCTGTTAAACACGGTCTGAGCTACAAAGAATTGGACAAATCCGAAATGGACAAGTTCCGTGCTTTAACTGAGCCATTGTACGCCAAATATGATTCCGTGTTTATGCCTGGTTTGATTGGTGGCATTATCCGCAGTTAATCATTGCAATCCTGTTAGTTTTAAAGTATAATCAGATTCTATGAAAGATAATTTTTTAGAATCTGATTCTCTATCCAATAAACGAATCTTAATTTTTGGTATAACCAGAATTCAAAGTCAACCTACTGTTCGGCAGATACAAGAAATTGATACAGCCTATGGTGAGTTGCGTCAATATGTTAACGAAGTTTATTGCGTATCTTTTGATGATTTTTTATTATTTGATCAACTTACACCAAGGTTTTCAAAAACAATTAAATTTATTCAGAATGGTCAATTGTTACCCAGAGTTCAAGAACTATTAAATAAACGTGGGCACAAAGATTTTTTAAAACAGTATTGGCAGTTTGTATGTTGCATTAATAACGGACAGATTGAGTTTTATCAAGAACATCCGTTTGATAAATTGGATTTAGATCCCGATACAGTTAGAAAAATATATAAACAAGTATCACCAGCAGTGGCATTAGAAAAATTAAAGGAAATAAAATGACCGAAGCAGAATTAATAGACTACCTAACACAAAATTTAAAAATTAATAGTTTTAACACCGTTGGTCCATACGACGACACTGATAATTTTACTGTACAATTAGTATTAAATGATACAGTAATTAGTGAAACAGTACTAAACGTAAACGACGGAAGTAAATAAGTTTCATTTGCGGGCGTAGCTCAGTTGGTAGAGCACTACCTTGCCAAGGTAGATGTCGAGAGTTCGAGCCTCTTCGCCCGCTCCAGAATTGGGGGTGTAGCTCAGCTGGGAGAGCAGTAGCTTTGCAAGCTAAAGGTCGTCGGTTCGATCCCGACCATCTCCACCAAAACTTGGCCCTTTAGTTTAATGGCAGAACAGGAGTCTCCAAAACTCTTGGTGGAGGTTCGATTCCTTCAGGGGTCGCCAAACAATGCGGGTGTCGTAAAATGGTATTACCTTAGCCTTCCAAGCTAAAGTCAGGGGTTCGATTCCCCTCACCCGCTCCAGGTTGACACAAAAGTCTCAAAATAGTATACTACATTATTGGAGAAGTAGCTCAGTTGGTTAGAGTGCCTGCCTGTCACGCAGGAAGTCGCGGGTTCGAGTCCCGTCTTTTCCGCCAAGTTTCGCTCGGTTCGTCTATCGGTCTAGGACACCGCCCTTTCACGGCGGGAAGAGGGGTTCGATTCCCCTACCGAGTACCAAAATTTATTCCCCGTTAGCTCAGAGGTAGAGCAGTAGACTGTTAATCTATTGGTCCCTGGTTCGATCCCAGGATGGGGAGCCAAACAAAGAAAGGAGAAAGCCATGACAGTTTTTAAGAATTTGATAGGAAAACGCATTAATGGCATTCTCCTAGGTAACGATAATTGGACTGTAGTGTTCCGCACTACAGAAGGCAATTACTTTCGTTACGACACTGGTAATGATTGTTGTAACACAGTATGGATTAACCATATCACAGGAGTTGATGTAGTAGGCAAAGGCAACAGCTTTGATCTATTACGTGGAGCACTGGTAATAGGTGGTGAAGACAAAGAGTGGACCGAGAATCGCCCTGGTGAAGATGGCTGGGAAGTCATACAAGATGGCTTTTATACCTTACACACTGACCGCGGTTACATAGACATTGAAGTGCGTAACAGCCACAATGGATACTATGGTGGTACATTTAACGAAACAGACGAAGTAGACCTA
>Ga0164296_1001259_pt1 | contig 27411 bp, 27 predicted proteins | sample GEODES057metaG_FD_113533 | JGI IMG/M metagenome (GOLD analysis project Ga0164296, IMG submission 113533) | Dystrophic lake water microbial communities from Trout Bog Lake, Wisconsin, USA - GEODES057 metaG | ecosystem: Environmental > Aquatic > Freshwater > Lake | place: USA: Trout Bog Lake...
AAATTCCATTACATCATTATCATGATTTCATTCCCACTTTCACATTCCATAAAATAATCTCATTCCTTACAATAATGTCTCGATCTTTTTAATCAATTGCTCATCTATACTTAATTTCTGATATATTATACTTTCATCCACTATACATGTTGTCAAATAATTACCTTTTTTTACTATTAATCTTACACTTTCATCCATCTCTACCTTTATTACAAACCCACTGTTCCATTTTTTATTTGGCAATCTTATCCATTTTATAAATCGTCCCACTTTGATTTCATGTAACTCTTCTATACATTTGTAATCCATAATAGTGTTATATAATTATTTTTATATTTACATTGATTGTACATAAGAGATCAACGCTTCTTCTTTACGTTCACCATCATACGTTGCTGTTACTTCTCCATTATCCAATACTAACATCGTAGGGTAAGAATTAATATTAAATTTAGACGTAATCGCTTTGATTGCATTATCAGATGCATCCGTTACATCAATCGCAACCATTTTATCACTCATTTTAGCTTCTGCTTTATCCCAAATTGGTTTTAATTGTTTGCAATGTCCACAATTATTATTGTAAAATAAAACAAGTACTTTTTTATTCTTTACATCCTCTAGTAAACTACCTGGACTACTCGTAAATCCTTCTCTTCGAACAGACCATACTAAAAGAACGAACAACAAAAGACCGTAAAGTAAGTGTTTCATACTTTATAATTTTATTTTAATTCTTTACTATATGGATACAAAATGGATTATTTTAATTCTCTTTAGTTTGATTGCAAATTATATTTATTATGAATATAAGCAGTCAGAAGAAAAATTTGAATCACATGAACATTACAAAATTGTTTCTGAATATTTTTTAGACAAAGGAAATAAGAAAAAACCAATTTTATGGATTCATACTAGTACTGAAATAAATGCTAGAAATTGGGAATCATTTTATTCTAGAAATAGTACTAAACTAAATCAACCTTATCTTCAAATGACCATGAAAAGTATTTATGATAAATGTAAAGATTCTTTCAACATTTGTTTGATCAATGATGAATCCTTCTCTTCTCTTTTATCATGGAATGTAGAATTGAATGATTTAGCAGATCCCATGAAAAGCCATTATCGTACTTTGGGATTGTCTATGATTTTGTATCATTACGGAGGAATACTTGTTCCTCAATCTTTTCTTTGTACCAAAGATTTAAAACCTTTATCGAAAGAACTTTTTTTTGTAGTTGAAAACCATAATCGTGGTGTAACACATGAACAACGTACTTATTTTCCAGATACAATATTTATGGGATGCAAAAAGAAAAATGACACAATGAAACGGCTTGTAGATTATCAAGAAGAATTATACAAAGATAAAACAGAACAATCAGATTTTATTGGAAATGTATCCTTATGGTTACAAAGACAACATTGTACCATTATTGATGGATCATGGATTGGTATTAAAAAAAACGATGGTTCTCCTGTTTCATTAGCAGAATTGTTAGGCACATCTTCTATTGATCTTCCGACACATTACGGCGTTTATTTTTCACAAGAAGAAATATTAACAAGACCTAAATATAGTTGGTTTGCAAGAATGTCAACAGAACAAATTTTAGAAAGCCACTTTTTCTTTTCTAAAAAAATACAAGAGTCTTACTGAGAATTGAGTTTTTGAAATGTTTGAATTAATTATGGCATTGTAATGATTATGTTTTTTTGGAAATAGACGTTAAAATCAATTTCTCACAGCGGAGTAAAAAAACATCACGGGTAACCATAATTTATTTAAAAAAAATGTTATGATAACCAATGTTTTTTTTTATAATTTTGTTGAATTTTTTAAGAAAAAAATTACATCATTTTTACATCCGTCCATTTTCAGGACTTTTATAAAAAAATAAAAAATTTAATGTTTCACTTTTTTGTTGATTTTTTGTGACACTCACACTGAAAAATTTGCACAATTAATTTTACGAAAAGTTCTGATGGCAATCAGTCTTGTTCTATATAATCATCTGGATTGAATCGAATAAATACAAAGTTTATTCGATTATTACAAATGAAAAGATTACACTTATTTTTAAAATTATCATGTAATTTTTGTTGATGACATACATAAAAATGACACTGACAATTAATTACATCACGGGAAAAATAACACAATAAAATAATTTGACGTTATGTATTTACATGACAAAATACTTGAAATAACAATAAATTTGATGTGACCATGGATGTAATTTTGACGTTTTACAACTTTTCTATTTTCAGGACTTTTATAAAAAAATAAAAAAAATAATGTTTCACTTTTTTGTTGATTTTTTGTGACACTCACACTGAAAAATTTGCACAATTAATTCTATGAAAAAAATCTTACGATAAATGTGATAATTTAATATGTTGGATAATACAAGAATGAATGATCAATACGATGAATATAACGGTCCAAATAATGTATATACGTTCATTCCATGATTCATGATAATTCTGTTTCAACCAATATGTAATGATTCCAGCAATCACAATATTTGGTAAGATATGTGTAGTATCTTCCCATAATGGTGTATCTTGATGTTTTGTACCAAAGAATGTATCCAATAGATCTGGATAAATATTCTTGTCTATATTTTCATGATGTTTTTCATGGTATGCATTGATATGTAACCAACTATAATTGATATAATGAACACTTGTATAAATAAGCCAATTATACAAGAGAGACCATGGATTCAATGGAATACCAATATATCGTGGTAACAAAAGAAAAGAAGTCATCATGGAAAATTCAGATAAAATGTTACCTATGTAAGTACTCCAATGTTTATTTTCATGGTGATAACGGTGTAAGATAGAGTACGGTATAAAATATAAATAATCCTCATGTAGGTAAAGATGCCCTACGTATGTAAATAAAAAAGCATAAAGAAAAGAAAGAATACCTTCTTTTCCAAAAAAAGAAGATAAATAAATGGCAAAGATCCACATGATTTAAATGCTAGGTAAAATTGTAGACGTATGAACGGTGAATTGAATCGGAAACAATTGAATTAAAAACAAAATGGATATTTTTAAAATAAATAGACCTCCCATATTCATAAGAGTTTCCAAGGTAGCTTCATACTCGTGACAACATTGATGATCAATCCCCATGGTTTGTAATACTTGAAATCTTGTCGTGATCCATGTATTGCCTAAATATTTACGTTCTAACATGGTCAATGGACAATTTTTTAAAATGATACAAGATAAGGCATCTACTGCTAATAAATTAAACATAATGATAAGATGAATAGGGTTACTGTCAAATAATAGAACAGTTGCACTACAAAGCATAATGAGGATGTGAAAGGTAGCATAATAAGCACCTAGGATAGGTTTTAGGTAGGATTTTAACCATTTGATTGTTTTTTGGAGTTTTGTTTTAGACATGTAAGAATGGTATCTAATTTTTTACTATAATGAACGTGTGCTTTTTCTAAGAAAGAATATAAAACATAACTGAATGCAACCATATAAGCAACTAAACAGCAACCTAAATAAAAAGTGGCTTCCATTTATACTTTTATGATTTTAATAAATCCATAACCATCCCAATTAAAGTAATCTAAAACAACTAAAATATAATTATCCAAATTATATTTTAGTACAAGTATATGAAATAAATGACCGATTTACAAAAATTATATCATCCTTCGACCAACCATAAACCATAAGATAAGGGAAAGAACACTTCCGACAACATAACCATTTCCTGCACTAGCTAACGTATTTTTCCTATAGTAAAATAAACCTGGACAAATGGCATAAGTTAATAATGCATAAAATGCCATAATTGCAAAAAACAACTGATTCTTTGTCATACAATTGATTTTTATTTTTTTCTTCTAAAGTTACATGTTGTTTTATTTATTCTTTCTAATCATTCTTTTGACAATGTTTACAAAAGTAGTAGAAGGTCATGGTGGACGTGGAGGTTATGTTGGAAATAGAGATCGTGGACGTGGAGGTTATGGTGGAAATAGAGATCGTGGACATGGAGGTTATGGTGGAGATGGAGGTTATGGTGGGCGTGGAGGATATGGTGGAGATGGATATTATGGATCTACTTATTTAGGGGATATTGATGTGAATCCTCTTTATCTAGAATATATTCCGCGTTTTTTGTATATTCAATGAAATATTGTTCTATGACATAATCAATATTCCTTAAGACCATATCACGAATCATTAAATATCTATATTCGTTGAAATAATCACACAAATTCTCTTCATTTACAATAACTTCTGGTAAATATTCTTCATTTTCATCATTGATGTTATTATTTACATAATTTATGACGTGAATCAAATCGGAAAAGGAATATCCTTCCAAATCTTCATATGAATTATACTTGAACCAATTATACCCTCTAAATTTATCTAAAAACAATTCTTTTTTTTCATGTAACATTTCAAAATAATCTTCCTTACCACTAAACAAACATTTATCTTTATTCAACTCATACAAAATATCTGGAAGTATATTCATTTAAATGAATTAGAAATTAATTTGAAAACAACGAAGTGTAATTATCTATATTCATGCATTCACATGGTTCACATTTAAATTGTGCAAATTGTGGTCTTGTTAATTGTGTAACCGGTGTATGATTATGTACGGTGCGTGCAATCATTCGATACAATTCAAATTCTGGGTATCTCTCGATACCATCTTTGAAAAGAACACTTTCTCCGGCGTCGTCATGTGTCCATTCTTCTAATACTTTGAAAATATCTTCATCTTCTTCGTAACCTTCCAAGATGGAACAAGCCAATCTGCATAAATCAAAGCTTGGATTTGGATCAATGGGTGGTTCTGCGCAATTAAAGAATGGTTCCAAGTTATATTGAGTACCTGCATCTCCTTCTTGATGAAAACTATCAGAGACAAAACGATTTCCTTGAAAACTGTAAATAGAACGTCCATAATCGATAATTTTGTATAATTTTCCAAAAGTGGGAACTTTATAATAAGTTCCTTGAAAACAATAAGTTAAATGTGTCAATTCTGTAGAAACATACATGATATTGTTCGTATGTAAATCATTGTGAATAAAGGCAAATACTTTTTGATAAGTAATCAGCATCATAATGATTTGCATCAAACATGATGTTAGTTCCTCCGTGTTCATATCATCCAAATATGAATCTAGTGTATCTTCATATTTTTCCATTGCAATGATTTGAACAGGAAATTGTTTGATGACGGCATGTAAGTTGTAACAGAGTGAATCTTTACTAGATTGTATAGAAATATCGTCGAGTGAATCAAATTCAAGTTCGACAATTTCATCACTCAGTATAACTGGTTCTTTGTTTTTACGAGAATCAGAAAAATGATACTCTTGATCCAATTCAAAAAGAGTACCTCTATTTTTATGAAAAAAATCAGAATCTTCTAAATGATCTATTTCTTCAGAAATATCGTATAAAAAATCTTTTTTGATTCCTAAAAAGCTACCATGAAAAAGTGTTCCATGAATGAATCCTTGATTCAATAAAAGATTTGAAAGATAATAGAAAAACCCATCTACATAAGAAGAATTGTTTACATCTGCCATTTTTGGATGTGGAGAGGTACGAAGTGTAGGTAAAGTGTTATCATACGATTCATAAGAACCGGTTAAATATTTAAGAGGGTCGAGTAAAGGTGAGAATTTGAAAAAAAGTGGTTTACCATTCATGTACAATTCGTCATCTTTTTCATCGATTTTTTTCATAGGTGGATGGTCTAAGTTGATAGAATTCCAATTGGTATCATTCATTTTAAAAAAACGATTATACAAAGGTATATAATTTTGAATGTTTTCAACACCAATGAGTTGTTCTAATTGTTCACAAAAAGATGTATTTTTATTTTTTCTATAGTTCATAAAAGACCTTTCCTAAAAGTTTGGCAAGATTAAACATAAATGATTCAAGGTTGTTTTTTGAGGGATTTTTGTATTACCTAAAATTAACTAAATTAGTTAAAAATTGATTTTAAAGAAAAACTATATTGTTATACAATGCCTACTTATACTTGTGAAAAATGCGCTACAACCTTTGATCAAAAGAGTCATTATGATAATCATATGAAACGTAAAAAAGATTGTTCTAAGAGCACTAAATTGAAAGAAGTCATTCAAACTGTTGTAAAAGAAACCATTGCTTCTCAGTCTAAAGCCGACATTACCAAAGACACGTTACCATCTTTCTTTGAAGATTTACATAATTTATTGTGGAACAAAGCAGGACTTAATCCTGAACGTGCATTAGAACACATGACTTTCTTCTTTGCGTATCGTTTGATAGAACAACAAGCAGATGCATTAATGCTTCCGCAAGAATGTCGATGGTCTTATGTTGCAAGTATAAAAAATGAAAATGATTTATTTGAAACAATCAAAAAAGGTGTTGCTTCTTTTCGTACCAAACCAATTACAAAACCATTTTTCAAACCACATGAAATACAAAAAGCTGATATTGTGTATGAAATTGTTCGTCAAATCAATCGTATTTCTATTTCAATTCTTCAAGAGACAGACACGTTAGGTGATATTTTTGAATATATGATAGGTCGTGGTATGAGTACCATGTCGGATGAAGGTCAATATTTTACAAATCGTGCTATTTGTAAATTAGCATTCAAATTAGCCTTTCAAATCAAAAAAACATTACGTCGTGAAGATGGTACCCTATGTACATTTGCAGATTGGTTTTGTGGTACTGGTGGATTTCCTGCAGAATATGTGAAAGGTGTAAATGAAAATACCATTGTAGATTGGGATGCGGATTATGAATCGATTTATTGTCAAGATATGAATGTAAGTAGTATTACTACTACATTATTGAATATGCTTATTCTTACAGGTGTACCATTTGGTGATAAAATAAGATCGTCCAATTCTTTCTCAGATCCAATTATTGTTGGTAATGGTGCACCTTTTCCAAATTTGACTATAGACTATTGTTTTATGAATCCACCTTATGGGGGTGATAAATCCAAAGGAAAAGAATATACATTTGCTTATTCCAAAAAAGTAGACGGTGAAAAAAGATATTTTGTAAATAAGGAAATACAATGTATTGGTATTGAAGATGATGATAAAGTATCTGCAGGTGTTCAATTAGCCATGGCTACGTTATCTCCTGATGGTGTATGTTGTATTGTACTACCTCAAGGGTTCTTCTTTGGTATTTCTAAAAAATGTGTAGAATTACGTAAAAAGATTGCAGAGGAATATAAAATTTGGTATATTGTAGATATTGCGTCAGGTTCTTTTCTCAATACATGTACAAAAACATCTATGATGGTCTTTCAGAAAGTACAAAAAGGTGATACTACGGATAAAGTATCCTTTATTGGAATAAATGAAACGGTAATTACAGAGACAACGTTACAAGAACTAAGAAAGAAACAATATTCATTCAATTATAAACAATATTTACCCCAAAGTGCTACCACAGTAGAAGGGTTTGATAGAGTAAAGTTGGGAGATTTAGTTCAAATTTCGGGAGGAAAATATACTTCGGGATATGCAACAGAAAATCCAGGTGCATTTCCATTCTTTAGTGGAAAAACAATACAACCAGATGGAACATGTAAAGAGTATTGTTTTGATGGAGATGAATATTTAGTAATGATTAAAGATGGTGGTAGTGGACTTGGTAATTACAGTGATAGTATAGGGTTAGGAAAAATATTTTATGTAAAAGGAAAATCTGCGGGAACTTCCCATAATGCGGTTCTTTATAAAAAAAGTGAAAAAGTCATAGTAAAGTATTTATATTATTATTTAACATCGATACGACCCGTCATTATGGATTTAGCAAAATATACAACAGGGTTAGGCGTTATTAATCAAGAAGATCTTCGATGTATTGATATTCAGTTACCATCTTTAGAGCGTCAACAACATATAGTAGATTCGATTGATGGATGGTCCACTTTGATACATCAGGAGGAAACATCACTTAAGTTACTTGAAAAACAAATGATGTTTTATGTAAAAGAAATGGGTCGTGGACAACCATATATAAAATTAAGTGATATTTGCGAATTTAACAGAGGTAAAATGATTACAAAAAAAGATTTCCAAGATGGTAACGTTCCAGTGATTGGTGGTGGAATAAAACCAGTAGGTAATCATAATGTTCATAATCGTGAATCATATACTATATTGATATCACAATCAGGAACCGCTGGTCATATATCCAGATATTCAGTACCCATATGGGCATCTGATTGCTTTTCTCTACATCCTAAATCTATTATTACAAATGACTTTTTGTATTATTCTGTTCTTCATTTGAAAGATAGGATTGATTTCTTAAAAGATGGAACGGCTCAAACACATGTTTATCCCAGTACTATTGAATCTCTTGAAATACCTCTACCACCAATTTCTCAACAACAAACACTTCAAGAAGACTTTGACGAAATAAAGCATAAACATACAAAAATTGCCATGTATAAAGGCAAAGTACAAGAAGCAATTGAACGTTTGATACCAGACACGAGAACAAACACAGATAGAACAATAACGGTTCATCCTGATGCACATCGAGATGCTGTTATAAATGGTACTGCTAGCATAATTCAAGAGAGAATGATACATCTAGAAAATGATGCCGTATTTGCAGAGGCAATAAAAAGTTCAATTTGATACATAAAAGTGTTCAAAACCTACCATATAATTTCTTCTTCTATTCCCATTTCTTTATCCCAATTTGTAAAATCATCATACATTTCGCATGGATTCAATGGTACTATTTTTTTTTCTTTGTACTCTTTCCAAGATTTTATACCTTTTTCTTTACACATAGAAATCCATTCTTGTTTTGTTGGTGGAAACAAACTAGTATCTACACCTAAGAAATGATACCAAGAAATCCAGGATTCTTTGAAATATTCTTTTGGATTTTCTATTTTTGGGGTTTCTTCATATTCTTCTTTTGTTTGCACATTCCTTTCTTGATTCCATAGACGTATCATACTGTATTTTTCTTTCTTTGGTTTTTCGCGTAGATACATCCATTGAATACGATCTATTGTATCTTCTACATTGTATATTTTACCGCAAATAGATACTTCACCGAAGAATTTTGTTACCACATGTCTTACTTTTTCTTTCGTGGGTGTATCATTCATAAATACCATGATTTGAAATAGGATAGAATCAAATACTTCATCTTCTGTAGTTCCTTCTTCACTTGGTCTTACAATAACGCACCATCCTTCTTTACCTTCATAATCATTACGTAAACCACGTCCTGCAATTTGTAAAATAATATGCGCACCAATCTTGTCACCCATTAAAATCATTGTCATTTCAAGACCATCAATATCAGATCCTTCACGATATCGCTCACACGCAAATAAGATACGTATGGTTCCATCTGCTACATCAGACACAAACATAGAATCTGTTTTATTTTCTGTAGAATAAATCACCGCTTCAGGAATAATTCGTCTTGCTATTTTTTCAGCTTCAATCACTTCTGCTCGTGTTGGTAAATAAGCGATACATTTACCGCCTTTCCAACATATTGTTCTTTTTTTTTCTATGTTTGATTTCACAATAGTTATAAATTCATTCAGTTTGTTTTGTTTAGAAATGACATGTACAGCAAAACGTGGTTTAGCAATCCATCCTTCTTCAATGGCTTCATCTACATCACACCGATGAATGATTTGTAATGGATTACCAAATAATCCACATAATTTTTTATGTTGTTCTTCATCACATGTTTTTGGTGTAGCCGATGTTCCCGTCAAATAAGGGTTCCATTTTTCAACATGTAATACCAAATGGTCATAAAATTCATTCCCTGTAATACGGTGTACTTCATCATAATGAACCATTGTCATGTCTGGTAGTTTATCCCAATGATCACCCGTTAATGAAGCATGTGTTGCAGTAATCAATACGTGTTGATCCAAAGGAATAGATAGAGAAGAAAGACCAGCATGATGTCCTCTACATATTTTTATACCAAATTTTTCTAATTTCAAAATAGTATGCATCAATGTATCAAAAATGTCATTGGTTGGAGCAATCATGAGACATCGAAATAATTTACCATTTTTCTTACATTTTTTAAATGTAAGAAAGAAAAGTATCATCATCGCGATGGTTTTACCTGTACCAGTTGGCCATTGAATAATACCTTTGCATGTATCACCTATATTTTCCCATATGTCCCATAGTTCAACTTGTATACGTCTAGGTGTTTTGTTTGGTAAGAAAGTAGAAAAGAACTCTTCTTTCCATTGTATTTTTTTTTTTGTAAATTTTTGTATATTTTGTGTAAACAAATGTTTTATAGTTTTGATACGTTCACATCGATTCATAGATAATATTTCTTCTGAAGTCAATACTTTACACTCCATGTTCATTTTTTTTAAATAAGGAACTAATAAATCAATCATAGATCTGTTGTAAAATTCAGTTCCACCACCTTTATAAATATGATATGGTTTAAAATACTTTTTCAAACAACTATCCAACAATCTCATTTTGTCAAGTGGTATTTCAATGACACATATGTATTCTCCACGTTCTACTTCACCAGTAATATAAGTACTGCTTCGATCTTTTGCAAAGGATGCAATACCCATTTTAATAACGTTTTCTCTTTGAAACCATGCATTGTCTCTAAGATAAATGGTTCCGTTCATTTTACTTTTTATTATTGATATAGTTTCAATTTTTAAGTCAATGTATAATAATTCGGTTGTACTTGTTTTGGTACTTTAATAGAATCTGGACGTAACATTGTGATTTCAATCGTAAAACTAAAATTGGTTAATCCAAAGTCTACCAATCGTCCATCATGATAACGAAATTTGAATTGAAATTTTTGAACTCTTTCTAAAGGTGGATCACTGAAAAATAAATTATTTAAAAAGTTTTCTTTGCTTACATAAACAGGATTTCCTGAAAGAGAAATACGTGGTATTTTGGCAAAAGATGAATTATGTTTACCACTATATTTAGCGCTCATCAATTGACTGCTTCTCATAGTATAAGGTGTAATCTCATCGATACTGTTGTAAAGGTCTAATTCCATATAAATATAAGGTTCACCTTGAATAGACGCAGGATAAGGAGAAATGACCGATTGTAATGAAGATGGATTTGTAGTTACTTGATAATTTACATTGGTACCAGATACGTACTGTTTCTTTTCAAAACCAAGATAACTTCCTAATCCCCATTGTGTAGATTGTGTATAAATGGTAGAATCTAATGGATTTGTAAAATCAAGTGTAAAGGAAGACGTATTTGAAAATACAAATTTCAAAGAAGCATGATCGTACTGAACAGTAAATCCACTAAAGGAAGCATTCAATTGACCTTGTAATTCAGTAGCTAAGTGTGTTCCCGTATAAGTTCCTTCAGAAATGGTAATGGTCATTGTTGTATCAACTATTACGGACATGGATATGTTTTGATTTTTTTCAGAAAAAACATACATGTTGATAGGAAGATTGATATCTGCTAAGCGCAAGCTTACTACATTCTTGTATTCAATGGGTGGATCTACTGCAAAAACTGCAGGAGTAGGCCATTTGGTAATATCTCTATCTTCTGTATGAATCGAAAAATTTTTTTTTTGAACGACAAAGTTCTGCATGTATTAATTGTTTATTTTATCTCAATAGTACATGACGAATTTATTTCAAGTAATAATGATAGTAGGAGGGTTTGCTTTAGCTGGTCTGTTGGGATGTATGATGAATATACGTAAAGCCATGGTAGTAGGAATGGGTGTAACATGGTTAACTATTAATATATTTTTGTTTCTTTCTTTATCTGAATTAAATTCTGATTCTTTGTTTACTGAATTTATAAATAAATCTGGCAATACGTTTATTACATTTCTTTTAGTAGGTTTTTATTTATTTTGTGTTGTCAAAAACAAAGACTATATTCAAGATGGAATGATGCCCGATTTATGGTATTTATTTTCTTATTTTGTAGTAGTTTGTACAGGGATTAATATTTTATCTATGGTAAAATTTTTTGAGAAAAAATCTTCTTTCTGGAATTCCATGGCATTGTTGAGTAATACTTTGTTATTTTCTTTTGTCGTGATTGAATGGATTATTTGTTCATTTTATAAAACAGATGGTTTTATAGCGTAATAGTATGTATACATTAATACTTATTGGAATCATATCTGGAATTCTTACAGGAATTACTGGTATTCAGTATGGTATTTTAGTTCCAGGATTACTCATTACAAATACAATACCAAATATAAAAACTGCGATAGGCACTGTATTGTATACTTTTTTACCTCCAACAGCAATTTTTTCAGTCTATCATTTGTACAAAAAAGGACATGTAGATGTAGGTAAAGGTAACATATTGATAATAGTATTGTTATTTTCTATTTGGATTGGTTCAAAAATATCTAGTTATTTATCTAAAAAAACAATTGCATTCATTACATCATTGGTCATGATGTGTATGTCACTATTTTTCTTTTATGAATATAAAAAAATTGAAACGCATCAAATGATTTTATAGTTAAAAAAAATGTCCCATCAAGACAACATGCGTGCCGTGTGCGAGGAAATCCATGAGATCAAACGTATTGCAAAAGAGGCAACGCAACAATTAACGAACAATGAAAAGAAGAGGATACGTGAATATAGAAAGAGTATTGGAGAACGCATCGGACAAATGAATGATCGACCAGATGTCTATGATACATTCATTACAATATGCCGTGGTATGGAAAGATAACATGAAATTATATAAATTTGAATACAATCCCATAAGATGTTTCACTTTCCCATAATCCAGATATCTTTACATGTTTTGGTTTATATTGTTTACCAATAGTAAAACTTTGTTTTTTTGTCGTTGTATACGAATCTAAAATATCTTTTTCCAACAGGATCAATTCTTCTAACGATGGTAAATGTAAAAATAAACCATTTAAAATAATGTTGTCCGTAGAATAGTAGATTCGAATAAAGGAACTATTTTCCATCATTATATTTTTGACAGGTGGATGAAAAATAAGAAATTGTTTGTTATAAGAAGAATAAGGGATGGATAACAACATAATGTCTATAGTTCTTATCTATTTATATTATATGAAACAATATATCCCTATTTTTATAGTTAGTTTTGTCATTGGTATGGTTTGCGTGTACTTTTCACCAATAGAATATAAAACCATCATGGTATATCCTTCACCTACTAATATAAAGAAGATACAATACAAGGATAAAGCAGATCAATGTTTTGAATTTTCTGCTAGATTAGTAGATTGTACCAAAGATGCAAAAAAAATTCCGGTGCAATAATATGAGGGCATTCTTGAAATCAAAGTATGGTAAATTTATTTTAGCAATTATTTTAGGATTTGGATTATCTACACTATTTAGAAAAACATGTAAAGACAAAAAATGCATGAAATTCAAAGGACCCTCTTTAGAAGATATCAAAAAACAAATGTACCAGTATGATAAAAAATGCTATAAATTTGATACAAAAACAGTTGAATGTAATCCGAACAAACGTATTGTATCTTTTACAAATGCGTAGAATCAAAAAATGAAAAAAGTATAGGAATCCTATGGCTACAGAAATAGATAAATTACCTTACAATGGTACAGATTTACCCGTAAGAGATATACCCAGAGAAACAATAGACCATACTGTAGATCCAGAAATTAGACAAACGTATGTACCTTCTGCTCCTAAATATATAGAACAACCTATTCCAGAAAAATGGGAAGAGTATAGGTTACCAGTATTGTTAAGTATTTTATATTTTTTATGGAATATACCTAGTGTTCAACAAACGGTAGAGCGTATGTTTCCGAGTATATTTTCAGATCCATCAATGGGACTTTTAGCAAAAAGCGTTTGTTTTGGTATTTTATATTATGTTTTTACAATAGGGTCTGTTTATTTAGGAAAGTCTTAATTTTTTGAAAAAAAATCTCGCAATAGCTCAGTTGGTAGAGCGACGGACTGTAAATCCGCAGGTCGAGGGTTCGATTCCCTCTTGCGAGAAATATTTGTAATAATGGAAAATCAAATACTTCCTCCACCATTAAGAAGACAAAATGCAATTAGTATAATCATCAACCATATAATGTTATTATAGAAAATGGTGTACAAAGAGTATTGTATGAAGGTGTGGAATATAACATTGAAAATGATGCAAATGGTGAACGTATAATTGTAAATAATATACCGATTCATCGTGGAGGAACTAAACGTAAACTTTCTAGAAAGATAAAATATGTTTAAAGGAAATACATTTAGTTAAAGAAATGAAAAAACGAATGATTTTCAAAATCATCGTACACCGAACTATATTTGATCCATATGCACCTCGTATCAAAGATATTTATCAAACCGTACGTAATATTTTGGATGAAAAACTTGAAAAAGTAATTTTACATCCAAATGATTTAAATCGTGTATTCAATGCATTGAATTATTTTGTTAAAGAAATTGAACCTCAATATAAACTTTCAAAATTATAATTTTTCAATTCATTTTTTTAAAAAATTGAAAAGAGCATTTCATAAATAAAGTAAAATGGACGTTACTACTCAATCAAAGCTCACACGTGACGAATGGAACAGTATTGAATTACCCGTTCCTACCGATGAATTGACTATTTTGAAATTTATTCAACAAGGATTTCATGATATAGAACGAAAAGAAAATGAATGGAAAACAATGTATACTTATTTAAAAATAAATCCAACACCAGCTTTAGATATTTATTTGTGTGAAACATTTACATTTGTACCTGTAAAAAAAACAAAAATACCATTAAATAAAGCCGATCAAATACGCATTCATTCCAAACAAATGCCAGATACTGTTTATGAAAAAGTATTACTTTCTTTGTATAAAAAGAAAGAATTCTTTCATTTAGAATGGATGTTGAATCTTAGTGTATCAAAACCAAATCCATATGTAATGAATTATTTACGAGAATGTCTCGCAAAACATGTAGATACAGTACCGTGGAAAGAGTGTGTTTCACTATTAGAACGTAACCCGTATGTTTCCTATAAAGATCGTCAACTGTACAGTCATCAAAAAGAATTATTTACCATTGCTAAAAATGAAGGTCCCAAATTGATCTTGTACATTGCACCGACAGGTACTGGTAAAACTATGTCACCTATTGGTTTGTCTGAAAAATATCATATATTGTTCGTGTGTGCAGCGAAACATGTTAGTATGGCGTTGGCAAAAATGTGTTTGTCTCTTCAAAAAAAAATTGCGTTTGCCCTTGGATGTTCTTCTGAAGAAGACATCAAATTGCATTATGCTTCTGCAGTAGACTATATCAAAAATAAGAAAACGGGTGGTATTGCTAAAGTCGACAACACCAATGGTACAAAAGTAGAATTTATGATTTGTGACGTTCAATCCTATTTGTATGCCATGCATTATATGTTACGATTTCAACCAAAAGAAAAATTATTAATGTATTGGGATGAACCTACCATTGCAATGGATGTAGAAGATCATCCATTGCATCCTATACTAAAACAAGTATGGAAAGAAAATATTATTCCTAATGTAGTATTGTCTTCTGCTACATTGCCTTCACTAGATTATAGTGAATTTACAACGTCTACGATTTATACCATTCGTAACGATGAATCGAATAAAACAATACAATTGATTAATCCAAACCATCAAATTATCTTACCTCATCATTTACCATTTGATCAATTGCCTTCCGTAGTAACCCATCTCAAGAAACATCGTGATTTATTGAAATATGTAGATTTAGGTTCAGTGATTGAATTCTTGAAAAAAATACCTTTTACCAAATCATCAGAACTTACTATACCTGCAATCAAAGAATATTATTTGTCTGTATTGGAAACAATGACAAAAGAAGAATGGGAATTGTCACAAACAAAACGTGTAACTGTACCTTCTACTATTCGATTTTGTTCAGAAGATGCATGGAGTTGTAGTTATGGACCATCCATTTACATTGCGGAAGATGTACAAAAGATAGCTTCGTATTGTTTGAAAACGGCTTCCATTCCAGCTTCCTTGTTGCAAGATTTAACAAAACAATTATCCTACAATCAAAGTTTAACAGACAAAATGACACAATTAGAAAAAGATTTGGAAGATAAAAATAAAGATTCTGAAAAAGAAAAAAAAATGTCAGACAATCGTGTATCGCCTGAAGTGAAAAAAATTCAAGAAGAATTGGTACGTTTACAAGCCTCCGTACACACGATTGCATTGCCAAACAGTTATATTCCAAATAAATATGAACATTTGACAAGATATGATCAAATAGATAAATTGCCAATTGCATTTACTTCGGATGTAGATTCATCCGTGATTGAAAAAGTATTGACAACAGATATTGATGCATCATGGAAAATATTATTGATGATGGGTATCGGTGTCTTTTCCGCAGAAGCGCCACCAAGATACATGGAGCTTGTGAAAGAACAAGTCATGAAACAAAAAATGTACATGATATTGGCAACATCGGATTATATTTATGGTACAAATTATCAATTTGCGAATTTATATTTAGGTAAAGATATGCATTTGAGCCAAGAAAAGTTAATTCAAACACTTGGACGTGTTGGACGTGGGAAACAGGTTCCTTATTCTGTTCGTTTGCGTGATGATGCATTCGCAACCTTACTGTTTACGCCACAAGTATCTATTGAATCACGAGTGATGAAAAAAATATTTGTATAAGTATTCCTTTTGTGAATATTATATTGTATTGAAATATGCGATTTCTATTCATAGATTGCTTTCATTTGAAATGGAATGGATACACTGCTAGATATGAGAATGGTATTTCAGGATCACATAATGCATTATTGTATTTAGCAGAGGCACTCGCAAAAATAGGACATATCGTAATAATAACTTCTACAAACAATAATATTATTGAAGGAAATTATTTGAATGTAGAGTATGTAAATTCATGTAATATAAAAGAGACAGACTATCATTATATTGTTACTCACAATCTGTTAAGTGGATTATTTTTTTTACATAATATATCTTTTGTAAAGTTAATCATATTAACCCATAATGATTTATGTGATTATGATAATTTATTTTCTATTCCAAAAGAAAAAGTAATCATTGGGTATATCTCTGAATTTGCAAAAATGAACATTTTGAATCTACAGCCTTTTTTGAAAGACTATGAGAGTATGTTACTTTATAATTCTATGGACATGAAAGATTTACCAATTATAAAACCAAAAAAAGATCAATTGTGTTATTTTGCATGTTTAGATAGAGGATTTAAAATGGTATCTGAAATTTTAAAACAATTGAATTATACATTGGTTACAAATACTTATTCACCAAATTATAGAGATTTATTACAACCCAATACACAACTATTTGTTTCCAGTAATACATCAAAAAAGTGTATTCACGAACATATTTCTGAAAGTAAATATTTTATTTATCCTCTTATTAATTTAGATAATAATTGTATTCATTATGATACATTTGCTTATTGCGTATTAGAATCATTGTTGTTAGGTGTAGTAGTTATTGCTCCAAAAATAGGAGTATTTGAAGAATTATATGGAGATTCAATCTGTTATATTGATACGGATGATATTATTCCAAAAGAGGATTTGTTATATTGGAAAAAACAAAATTCAAATTTTGGGTATCCTTTGATAGATCGGTATGTATCCATGATACACAGATTAGATAATGATGATGAATTACGCAATCGTTATATACAAAAAGGAATTGCATTAAGAGAAAAATTTAATTCAGAAGTGATTACACAAAAATTACTAGATAAAATAAATACCACTACCAAATACGATTTGAAACATCTCAGTACATTGAAACCGATGCCAAATGAATTAATCCAATATTTGAATAAATTGAAAATTTCTGGATTTGAACCAAAAGTCATTTATGATATTGGCAGTTGTGTGTTACACTGGACAAATGCTGCAAAAGAAATATGGCCAAATGCAACTTATATATTGTTCGATGCATTTTCTGAAGCAGAATTTTTATACAATGGATATAATTATCACATAGGTGTTCTTTCTGACAAAGATAATCAAGAAGTAAAATTTTATCAAAATGAAAAATTTCCTACAGGAAATTCTTATTATCGTGAGATTGGTTGCACTGGTTATTTTCCAGAAAATAATTATATTCGTAAAATAACATCTACCTTGGACACAGTTGTAAAACAAAAAGGGTTTCCCTTGCCAGATTTCGTGAAAATAGACGTACAAGGGTGTGAAATAGATATTATAAAAGGTGGTATAGAAACATTGAAACATGCAACTAGAATGATTGTAGAATTACAACATACTGATTATAATTTTGGTGCAATGAAAGCAGATGAATCTTTACCAATCATTGAAAGTATGGGATTTAAATGTATTGATCCACAAATTACAAATACTGGTGTTGATGGTGATTATGGATTTGTGAATACACATAAAGATCCCTTACACATATTGACTATATTTGCAGGTAGAAGATCAAATTTAGAAATTTTGACAAAATATCTTAAAAAAGCTTTAGAACAAAATATAATTCAAGAAGTACATTTTTGGAACAATACTCGAACAATAGAAGACGAAGAATATTTAAAAACGATCAGTAATGTGAAACGTACATCTTCTACTGGAAGTGGAAATTATATACTTATCACTCCTGAAATAAATGATAGTTCTTTCGAATTGATGATTCAAGCAACGAATGATATTCATGTTAAATTGGTGGATGTACATGAATATGAAATTGTATTAGGTGGATGGGGGAATACAAAATCTGTCATACGAAAAAATAATCAAGAAATATATAGTATAAATGGTCCTATGGGTAATGGAATATACAAATTCGAAATGAAAAATGGTATTCGCATTTACAAAAATAGTGTACTCGTATTGAATCATTACATTGATCTATCATGTAAGGACATTTATGTAAAAACGGGTCATGGTTGTGTAGGGGAATTTAAATATAAAACTACACACCATCATGGTTTTTATTTTATGGATACATGTGAAAAATCATGGAGAAATTATTATCAATACTATGAAAATAATCTATATGATGTAATTTTGAAATGTGACGATGATATTGTATTTATGGATTTGAATCAATTACCTTCTTTTATACAATTTGTCAAAGAAAATGATTATGATTTAGTATTTGCCAATACAATCAACAATGGTGTTTCTGCCCATATTCAACAAGAAAAATACAAATTGATACCAAAAAATTTAATGGAATTAGAATATCCACATGAAGGTATTTATGGTTCATTATGGGAAAATGGAAGTAAAGCAGAAGTATTACACCATTATTTCATAGATAACCTAGATACATTTTTGAAGTATGATTACAAGAAAGAAATTATACCAATTACAACAAGATTTAGTATAAATTTTTTTGGTTATAAAGGTTCACAATGGAACAAAATAAAAGATTGCTATGTCGATGATGAATACAATTTAACCGTAGATTATGTAAAAAATGCTAATTTTAAAAATGTGTACTATTCTGATTTTTATGTATCTCATTTATCTTTTGGGCCACAACAAATGAATTTTGATTTGATAAGACAAAAATATAATGAATTATGTGACACTATAGTTAAAGACATGGCTTAAAGACATTCTATCATTTATAGTAATGGCTCTCATTCAAGAATATTTTGAGCTTAGTCACAAGTATCAACAAGAGTATGGTATTCATACCATACTCTTGATGCAAGTGGGTTCTTTTTTTGAAGTCTACGGAAACAAAACATACCGTACTATTGATGATTTTACACGTATATGTGATTTAAATATTGCAGACAAGGGAACTACACAAATGGCTGGATTTAAAGATATGCAATTAGAAAAATATTTGAAAAAAATTCAAGAAGTAGGATATACTGCTGTAGTGTATGTTCAAGATGAAACCAAAACAAAACGTGTACTAGCTGGTGTATTTTCACCCGGCACTTATTTTTCAGATTCACCAAAATTGTCGAATCACATTACATGCGTATGGGTAGATCAAATCAATCGATTGTTTCCTAAAGGAAAATCTATCATAATAGGCGTAGCGAGTATTGATATTTATACTGGTAAATCTTCCATGATGGAATATACGGAAGAGTATCATATGAATCCAACCACATTTGATGAATTAGAACGATTTATTTCAATTACAAATCCTAGTGAAGTAATTTTTATTTCTAATATAGACGAAATAGACAAAATGATACATTACACCGGAATACAATGTGATTTGATACATCGTATTCTCATTACAAAAGAAGATACCGTTATCATGAAACGTATACGTAATTGTGAAAAACAAACATACCAAAAAGAAATAATTACGTTTGATAGTACAGAATATCCTATTGCAACACAAGCGTACTGTTATCTGTATGACTTTGTTCGTCAACACAATCCACATTTGATACACTCTTTATCAGAACCAGAATGGGAACATCCAAATCGTTTAGTGTTAGCGAATCATACATTGAAACAATTAAATCTTATTGATGATGGAGCAGTCAAACCAAACAAATATTCGTGTATTTCTTCTATGCTGAATGAATGTTCTACACCAATGGGGAAACGTGCTTTTTTACACTTATTGCTCAACCCCATTTATGATCCAGTTTTACTTCAACGTGAATATGATATTACAGAACATGTCATGGGAAAAACAATTCTATTGACGGTAAAAGATTTATCGAAATGGGAAAGAAAATTATATTTGAAAAAAACAACGATTTCATCTTTTGTTACATTAGGAATTGATTTAGAAATGGTACACAATCAAAAGGTAGACGATACGACATTTACTTATTTACGCCATTTTGATGCAAACATAGACAAAGTGTTTTCCTACAGTGATGAAATTTTGCAATTTATTCATGCACATTTTGACTTGACTACAGAAACAATTCGTGATGGTGTAGATGAAGAATATGATCGTCAGCGTAATCAATTGAACGAAGCAGAAATGAATTTAAAAAAGATTCAAGATCGATACAATCAATTGTTGGAACAAAAAGAAAAGAAAAAAGCAGATTACGTTAAAATACATGAAACGGAAAAAAATCATATTGGGTTAATTTCTACGAAACGTCGCGCATCTTTATTGACAAAGATGGTTGATTTGACATTGGAAGTACAAAGTGGTACGAATGTATATTTGATCAATCCAGAGATACAATCATTATGTAAAACAATTACAACATTACGTATGTCTATTGAAAAAGAGAAAGAACGTGTTTTCTGGACAATCGTAGAAAAAATGGAAACGTATCAATCAAAATTAGACACCATTATTGTATTTGTTACAAGGTTAGATTTGATTTATACAAGAGCCAATCTTGCCAAAAAATACAAGTATTGCAAACCAGTTTTAGTTGAAGCGTCTAAATCTTTTGTAGATGCAAAACAATTGAGGCATGCTTTGATTGAACAAATACAAACGTCGGAACTGTATGTAACCAATGATATGAAATTAGGACAGGGTACGGATGGTATCTTATTGTATGGTACGAATGCAGTAGGAAAAACAAGCTTTATACGTGCATTAGGTATTGCTGTGATACTAGCACAATCTGGTATGTATGTCCCCTGTAGTTCATTTCACTATAAACCCTACCAATCATTGTTTACGCGTATTATTGGAAATGACAATTTATTTAAGGGTCTTTCAACCTTTGCAGTAGAAATGTCGGAACTTCGAACCATTTTAAAATGTGCAAATGAAAATAGTTTGATATTGGGTGATGAATTGTGTTCAGGTACAGAAACACAAAGTGCCATTAGTATTTTTGTAGCTGGTATACAACATTTTCATTGTAAAAAAAGTAGTTTTTTATTTGCAACTCATTTGCATGAAATTGTAGACTATGATGAACTACAATTAGATACCTTATCGATGAAACATATGGCGGTGGTTTATGACAAAGCATCTGGTGTCCTTGTGTATGATCGAAAATTAAAAGATGGACCAGGAGATAGTATGTATGGATTAGAAGTATGTAAATCACTTGCTCTTCCTTCAGAATTTATTAGCACTGCCTATGCCATTCGACAAAAGTATAAACCAGACTCAATCCTTTCTTTAAAAACATCACGATACAATGCAAAAAAAATAGTGGGGGCCTGTGAACAATGTGGTAAGCCAGGTAAAGAAATCCATCATTTACAATATCAAGAGGATGCGGAAGATGGATTTATTACTACGGTGGATTCGGTATTTCCAAAAAATCATGTAGCGAATTTAATGTCATTATGTGAAAAATGTCATGATAAAATTCACAAAACAAATACGAGAATAAAAAAAGTAAAAACATTCAAAGGAATAGCTCACATAAATGTATGAATCTATTTATTTTATGGTTCCAAGGGTTTGATAAAGCACCTGATGTTGTCAAACATTGTGTACAATCTTGGTATCATTACAATCCGTCATGGAATATTGTATTGTTAGACAATACAAATTTACATGAGTATGTAGATTTAACCGTGATCCATTATTCAGAAGACATTGAATTATGTCATTTATCAGATATTATTCGTATGTTGTTGTTGAGAGATTATGGTGGATTATGGGTAGATGCTACATGTTTTTGTAACAAACCATTGAATGATTGGTTACCTTTTTATATACATGAAGGTTTTTTTGCATTTGATAAACCATATTCTTATTTGATGATATCCAATTGGTTTTTATATTCTGAAAAAAATCATCCTATTCTAACCAAATGGTGTGAAGAAACACTCTATTATTATCAACTACATGGAAGAGCTGAAACTTATTTTGTACATCATTATATCTTTGAACAATTGTATCGTGAAAACAATACATTTAAACAATGCTGGGATAATGTTCCAAAAGTATCTGGAGATATACCACATTCATTATCTATTACCAATTTTTTTAAAAAAGATTCTATTTCCGACATTGATTCGAAACGTGTCCCCGTGTACAAATTAAGTTACAAGTGTAGGTTTCCTCCATATGATCCCAAAATGAATATATATTATTTGTATAGTACTATTTTAGGAAAGTGAATTGTTTACTTGATTTGTAATTTCATTCATTTCTAAAGTAGTGTGGGTTGTGTTATTTTGTGTATGTGGACTTAATCTAGTAAGTGGTATATGTGTAGTGATCTTAGAATGTGGACTTCGTGTAGTAGTATGAGTAAATATGGGTTGAAATTTTGAATACCAATGTTCTTCCACAATATAATGTGGACTGATTAATGTATCTTTGAAAATATAATTTGTTACTTCACTATCTTGAAAATATGTTTTATATTCTTCTGTACATTGTTGTAAAAATTCTTCTTTGTAAGTATCTAATAATAAAGATTGCTTTATTTTAATTGACAATGTATAAAAATTACGATAGCAAAGTAGTGCATTATCTAATCGTTTGTTTATTCCTAAATACAGTTCTATTGAGCTGATCAAACTAACTAAAAAACTAATCAAACATGTTAATAAAGAAACACTTGGTTGTGTCATGTAAGAATTCAATGAAACTGAAAAAATACTGTTTACGGATGAAAAAAATATGATGGGTATTTTGAAGTACTTGATGTGAGTAGATAAATTTATATAATTTCTACGATTTAATTCAGCTAAATTAGCTGAATTTTTTTCAATATTTTCTAATTGTATTTTTATGTTGTCTCTATCCATATTATAAGTTCACATTCAATACTCTTGATACTTCACGTAATCTTATTTTTTCACGTTTATCTTCATATTTTTCATGATCTTTCCACGTTGCTATTTCTTTTTCTATTGTCTCTCGACGTATTTGATATTCTGGTACTTCGTCGAGAACCAATTCAATCACTTGTTCAATGGGTTTCATCAATTGATTCGTAATGTAATGTTCATAATCGGGTTTTAATCCTTTTTCTTTCATGAATTCGGGTGTCTCTATCTTCTCACCTTGTAACTGTTTCTTATTCCCACAAATGTAAGCAAATTGAATTCTATCTCCCGGTTTTGGTTTGTTTCCAGGGTCACGTTTTCCAATACGATCCGCTAATACTTTGTGTGCAATTTGCTTTGGATTTTTATATCCAGATCGTAATGATTTTGTCAGTACAAGTTTTTCTAATGGTACTTCACCACGTCTTACCTCTTGAATACGTTCTTTTACAAAAGTAACTGCTTTTACTGCATCTCCATCTTGCATCAATATGTCAATGAGGCCACCATAAACATCTTTTACAATCGGGGCATTGTCACGACGTTTTAAAACAATACCCATACTTTTCCGTGAACAATTTACTGTATCATTTTCATACAACATACCCACATATCTTTTCTTAGACAATAATACCAATGGGTAAAATGTTTTTTCATATTCTAATTCATGTGGCAATTTGAGAAACATGGTTGCCAAATGTCCAGCTTCTTTTGCCAATTCAATAGTCAATGCAAGTGCATCGATTCCTGTAATTTTTTTTCCATCTTTGATTAATGTAAATTTGAAGAATACTGAATCTGTATCTCCATATACATATTCAGCCGTTGTAAGAATAGGACCCATCGTTGTATCACACATTCGTTCATGGTATACTTCTTCAATCAACGTTTTTGCATAAATTAATAATTTTCGTCCAGTAGCCGTACAAGATGCTGCCACATCTTTGTCGTAAAAGGTACTGGTTCGTGCACCACATTGACCATATAAAGAATTTGCGGTTACTTTGTATGCGTTTTGTCTCTTGTCCAAAATATTTTTCATAAATTCATCTGGTTCTTTCGCCATTTGTTTTCGTGTTTTACTACGTGCTTGTAACAATTCATCCAGAACACATGGAAAAATGGCTTTGCCATTTGGAAACTGTGCAAAACGACACACTTTTGTTCCCATTTTTGTTTTTACTGCTTTTGCTTTTGGTGTTTTACGAACATAATGAAACGTATCATATTCAATGTCTACATATTTATAGTCTGGTAAATTATCATAAATGTATACACCATTACGTTGTACACCACTTTCACGCAACATGTTCCCTTCTAAATCATATTCTTTAGTCCATACTTTACTACTAGAACAGATATTTTCGGAAATCATTGAAGAAGGATAAAGTGATTTGTAATCACAAACTGCTACTGGATCTGTATAGAGTGCACATTTTGGATCTAACACAATTGCACCTTCATAACCACTATCAAACTCAAGTGTTTTTAGAACTGGCATCAATGTGTTCAATTTGCGACACTGTTTTGAAATGTAACTGGTTAATTTTATACCTTGTCCTCGAAAGATGAGAAATTCAATGGGTACACTACAAATGGATGCCATTTCAATAAAACCTGTTAACATGTCCGTTTTTTGAAACAAGTTTTGAACAAGATTACAATCTTGTATACAATACTTTGCGATAATGGAACGATCTGCATCCGAACCTTTGGATAATCGAAAGATATCATGATGATCCACATCATCTTTTGCAAGACACCATCGAGATGGTTTTTCATTCAATGTTTCGCCCAATTGAAAATAATCTGCTTGAATATCCAATACTTTATATTTGGTTTCATCAAAAGCAATGTAGTTTCCTATTTCTAATCCTTGAAAGTTTTTAGTATAAACTCGTGTTCCATGAATATGTTCGATTTTTTGAACTTTGTCTCCAATAAAATAAGACGATACAGAATCTAATTTGTACGATTCAAAATTATAATCTCGACGAAAGATTGTATACAAATCAATATGAATTCGACCATCCATTTTAAAATAATTCAAATCATATTCACCACTTGCAAGAAATACTGATTTTTGTTCTATATTCCATTGACCTTCTACTTGTTTTCCAGCCATTACATGTTTGTTTCTTGTTAACTCAAGAAAATCTTCTACACATCCCGTTTCTAATGCACGTTTAAACATAAATTGTTCATCAAAACCAAAAATATTGTAGCCAATCAAAATGTCTGGATCTTCTTTTTGAATGAGTCGTGTCCATGCCACAAGAACGTCCCTTTCTTCTTCATAACATTCTATTTCTGCATTTGTCACTGGTTCACACCCACCCAATACAATACAATGATTCAATACGTTTTTGCCGTTCTTGTAAAACGTACTCCCAATGAAGGTTACTTTATCACCTTCCAAAGGCGGAAATCCACTATTCAAAGCTTTACGTAGTTCGACCACTTTACAAGGATGGTCACTTTGCAGGAGTTGCTCCACCGTCATAAGGGGTGTATCCATAACCACTTCTTCATCCGAATCCGATTCGTAGTCATCTAAAATACTTCCACGAATGATTTCTTTTTTCCATTTAGGTAACATATCTTTAATGAATTCTCTGGTAATAGGTGTTTTCGGATAAACCAAATCAATATTGGGAAGAGTATCAAACCCAAATGCAGCATAAATACATTGGTCCAAATCTTCATCGGATTCCAAAATTTGTTCTGCTAATCGTTTGTAATCTTTCACGGGTACTGGAAAATCACCGTGACTACTACTAGCTTCAATGTCAAAACTACAAATGTTGTATGGAACAGGCGTTTCTTTTTGCAAAGCTATGATATCTTTGGTTTGAACGATACATTCATAGGTACACGTAGTGGTACGTTGCTTCACTTGTGATACTTTGGGTAATTGAATCCATCCAGAAGGACTAATTTCTTTGATGTGAAAGAAACGAAGAAGTGGTGGAATGTTTGCTTCATACAAACGAATCAGTTTTCCTTGATAATAATAACCTTGTTTTAAAACTTGTTTGGTTTCTACTCCTTTTCGTATTTCGTCATACCATAAATTTCGAACTTTGTAAAAAGCCGACATTCCGCGAAATTTGAAACAAAGAAAGAGATGGTCAGATTGTGCATCAAATCCATCTAATTTTTTACGTTTTACAAATACACAATCTAAAATAGAATCAGCATAATACCTTCCCACTTTTTGTTTGACATGATCAAGAAACATACGTTTGTCACCAGAAGTAAAATTCGATGGTACGAGACAATAAAAATAAGGTTTAAAATCATGTGCTTCAATAGAAAATGTTTCTCCTTTTTCATTGATACCAAACATTTGAATCACAAATAAGTTGGCATCAATTTGTGCATCCTCGTCAATCATCGGATCACGACGATTTACAGTTTGAAAATCAAACAAACGAACTTCCATTCTTTATTTAAAATAAGAAAACAAATCAATTTTAATCAATATTAAAAAAAACATTACATCTATACTAATGTCCATAGTATTAGTTTATACTGCTTTACCTGCAATGACATATACATTAGCTGTAACTGGTACTATTACTGCAATGAATTGGGGTGATGGTGGAACAGCTATTACTACAACACATACATATTCAACC
>Ga0164296_1001262_pt1 | contig 27361 bp, 24 predicted proteins | sample GEODES057metaG_FD_113533 | JGI IMG/M metagenome (GOLD analysis project Ga0164296, IMG submission 113533) | Dystrophic lake water microbial communities from Trout Bog Lake, Wisconsin, USA - GEODES057 metaG | ecosystem: Environmental > Aquatic > Freshwater > Lake | place: USA: Trout Bog Lake...
ACCTGCGCATCCGGCGGCGCACTGACACCGTGATTCACATACACCGCACCTCCGAACTGGGGGCACTCGATCAGTACATGATCGGGCTCATCCTCGATGAGACGGCCGTCCACCATGTTGACCGACCCGATGAAGTCAGCCACGTATCGCGAATTTGGAAACTCATAAATATCGGTCGGCGAGCCGACCTGCAAGATCTCACCGGCACGCATGACGCCGATCCGCGTGGCCAAGGTCATCGCCTCTTCCTGATCATGGGTGACGATCACAAACGTCACGCCCAAGGTCTCTTGCAGCTTGACGAGTTCGAACTGGGTGCGCTCACGAAGCTTCTTGTCGAGCGCGCCGAGTGGTTCATCGAGGAGCAGGAGCTTCGGCCGCTTCACGAGCGCTCGAGCAAGCGCGACACGCTGGCGCTGCCCACCACTCAGCTGGTGGGGCTTTCGTTTTTCGTAGCCGTCGAGCTGCACCATCGACAGCATTTCACCCACCTTGGCGGCAATATCGCTCTGCGGCAACCCATCCTGACGCAGGCCGAAAGCGACATTCTGGAACACCGTCATATGAGGGAACAGCGCGTAGGACTGGAACATCATGTTCACGGGACGCTCGTAGGGCGGCACTTGCGTGACATCGACCCCGTCGATAGAGATCGAGCCCTCGGACGGCGTCTCGAAACCGGCCAACATGCGCAGTAGCGTGGTCTTTCCACACCCGGACCCGCCGAGCAGACAGAAGACCTCGCCTTGCGCGATGTCGAGCGATACCTGCCTCACAGCTACGAAATCACCGAATCGCTTGGTGAGGTGATCTATCCGCACGTATGACTTGCCGCTCATTCGGTCCCTTCCTAGTGGCCTGTGCGGACTCGCGTCCAGGCCCGGTTCGCGTATCGGGTATAGGTCAACGATTCTGCCCGATGCCAAAGCAATCGGTCACGAACCTCGGCAGGCGGGAAGATGATCTCATCCGCACGCAACTCCGGCTCGAGGAGGGGGATGGCCGCGAGGTTACCGGAGGGGAACTTTCGCGCCCGAGTGAAGTTAGCCGCGGTATCGGCACGCAGCAGAAAATCGATAAATTTATGGGCATTGTTGGGATGCTGCGCATCGGCAGGTATCGCCAGCATGTCGTAGGACTGCAGCAAACCCTCCTTAGGCGCCACGAAACGGATCTCGACCCCATTATGCGACTCAGCCGCCCGGTCACGTGCCTGCAGTACGTCGCCGCTCCAGCTCAGGGCAATGCAAATTTCGCCATTCGCCAGATCATTGATGTACTGAGAGCTGTTGAAATACCGCACCGCGGGCCTCACGGCCTTCAACAGGGTCTCCACGGCCCGCAGATCTTCCAAACGCTCCGAGGCGGGATCGACGCCGATCCAGATCTTGGCTGAGAAAAACACCTCGGCCTCGGCATCGAGCATCGTGAAACCACACGCTTTCAGCCGCTCCGCGTTCTTTGGATCAAAGATCACGCGCCAGCTATCGATCGGCACATCCCCCAACACCTTCTTGACCGCAGCGACGTTATAACCGATACCGGTCATCACACCGGCATAGGGAATCCCGTAGCGGTTGCCGGGATCCACGCCCTCGAGATGTGTCATCACCACCGGGTCAAGATTTTGGTAATGCGGCAACTTCGCGCGATCGAGCGGCAAGAGAATCCCATGCTGTGCTTGCCGTTCCAGAAAATAATCGGTGGGAACAACGACGTCGTACCCGGTATGGCCGGTCAACAACTTGGTCTCCAGGACCTCATTACTGTCGAAGACATCGTAATTGACCCGGATTCCGGTTTCGCGCTCGAAGCGCTCGATGGTGTCGGGCGCAATGTAGTCGGTCCAGTTCAGGACATTGACCACGTTGTCCTCGCCCGGGACCGCAATCTCCGCCTTCATCACCGGCGGCGCCTCCGGCGACGGCGCGCGAGCACACGCGCCCACCAGAGCCCCGGCGAGCATCACGAGGCCCAGCGCACCCAGACGGTGAACGATCATCGGTACGCTTCCGACTACACGTTGAGCAGGAGGTGTTCCCGCTCCCAAGCCGAAATCACCTGCAGGAAGGCTTCATGCTCGCTTTCCTTCACGGCCGTATACGCGGCTACGAACCGGTCGCCGAACATATCGACCAACGGGCGGCACTCCCGAAGCAATCGCAGCGCCTCGGCCAGCGTGCGCGGCAACTGGAACGGGAGGTCGTAAGCGCTACCCGTGATCGGCTCGGTGGGCTTCAAGCCCTCGACCATCCCGAGGTATCCACAAGCCAGCGAGGCGGCCATCGCCAGATAGGAGTTAGCGTCTGCACCCCCACAACGATTCTCGACGCGGCGCGCCGCCGGCGTCGACACCGGCACGCGCAAGCCCGCAGTGCGATTGTCGTATCCCCAATGGACGTTGATCGGTGCGGCGTTGTGAGGCGTCACGCGTCGGTAACTGTTGACGTTGGGCGCAAACAGCGACATCGCAGCCGGCAAATAGCGCTGCAGTCCAGCGATGTGCGAGAAGAACAGCGGTGTGGGCCCGCCCTCGGCGTCGCTGAAGATGTTCTGGCGAGTATTGACGTCAAGGACGCTCTGATGGAGGTGCATCGCGCTCCCCGGCTCCTTGCCCATGGGCTTTGCCATGAAGGTCGCATACATCTTGTGACGGAGGGCCGCTTCACGCGCCGTACGTTTGAACATGAAGGCCTGATCGGCCAAAAACATCGCATTGCCATGCAGCAGATTGATTTCCATCTGGGCTGCGCCCGCTTCATGGATCAGCGTATCAATCTGAATTTCTTGCGCTTCACAAAAAGCATAAACGTCATCGAACAGCGGATCGAACTCATTGACCGCCGCGATCGAGTAACTCTGGCGACCGATTTCCGGCCTTCCCGAACGACCGACCGGCGGCTTCAGGGGATAGTCGGAATCGATATTCGGCTCGACCAGGAAGAATTCCAATTCGGGCGCGATCACCGGCTCCCAACCGTGACTCGCGTAGAGATCAAGCACGCGTCGCAGTACGTGGCGCGGCGCCATCGTCACCGGCCGACCATCGTGATAAAAGCAATCGTGAATCACCTGCGCAGTAGGCTCGGCAGCCCACGGCACCACACGAATGGTCGTCGGATCGGCTTTCAGAACGATATCGATCTCGGAAGGGCTGATCGCACTGTCATCTTCCGGATATTCGCCTGTGACGGTCTGCAGGAATATCGATTCCGGCAAACGCATCCCCTCCTCCTCGACATATTTCTCCGCAGGAACCACCTTGCCCCTGGCGACGCCCGCCATGTCGGGAATGATGGCCTCGACCTCCGAAATGCCATGGTCTCGGAGAAATTGCCGGATCGGACTCGTTTTCATACCGCACCTGTCACTTTGGTCACCGTCTTGCCACTGGCGTACGCACGAACCGCATCGCCGAATGCTGAAAACAATGACTTGGAAAATTCATTCTGCGTGGCGCGCCACTCGGGATGCCACTGAACACCTACTGCGAACCGACGGGCGTTCGTCACGCGCACCGCTTCAATCACGCCGTCCGGTGAGCGAGCCTCCACGCTCAGGCCCTCGGCAAGCCGATCGATGCCTTGCGAATGAAGCGAATTGACGCGCAGCACACTCTGCTGCGCGATTTTTTCGAACAACCCACCCGGAGTCAGCGCCACCTCGTGGGCAGGACCGTACTGCTCGTCGAGCGTTTTAGAATCGTCCTCGCGATGACTGCCAAACCCCGGCACCTCATGGAGCTTCTGGTGCAAGGACCCGCCCAACGCCACATTGAGTTCCTGGAATCCACGGCAGATCGCGAGCAACGGCAGCCCCGCCTCGATAAGGCGCGGAATGAACGGCAAGGTGGTCGCATCGCGCGCCGGGTCGTGCCACGTGCCTGGCTCGCTCGGCACACCCGCGTAATGATGCGGCTCGACATTCGACGGACTGCCCGTCAGCAACACGCCATCACAATGCGCGAGGAGTTCATCGGCAGCCAATTGGCCACCCATCGACGGGATCAACATCGGCAATGCACCGGCCACGTCAATGATGGCGGCGATGTATTTTTCACCGACGCAATGAAACCAGTGACTACCCAGTAGCCGTCGATCTGCCGGAATACCAATCAAGGGTCGCTGCTGACGCATGTTTAATATTTTAAACGACGGCGGGTTCAAGACACCCCAACACCGAAGGCTCATTTAACCACATCAGCGGGCCCGACGCCTCGCCAAAAAAGCCTTAAATTGGGCTCGTCACGCTCATGAGCCTCGTTGCCGCGGACGCTCGTCAGCGTTCCCCGCACCGCCGTGGCTCGTTAAGGCCGCGGCTCATGACACGCGCCGTCAGCCGATTGCTATTGGTATTTTAAACGATTCCGCGCGGCTCAGCCGACCTCCTGCCGAATCAGAAAGCACCGGTGAATTCGCGCGTTGCGCTCAAAGTCGCGCGGAATCGTCGCACGACTGATGTCCTCCACCGTGAGACCACCGAGGCTTGAGGCATCCATGTCGAACCGCGTGAAGTTGGTGGAGAACACCAACACGCCCCCGGGCGCCAACAGGCGCGCTGCACCACGCAGCAGGGTCACATGATCGCGTTGTACATCGAGCGTTCCTGACATGCGCTTGGAGTTGGAAAAAGTCGGCGGGTCGAGAAAGATGAGATCCCAGCCGCCCGCCGGTGCGCCAGCGATCCACTCAAGCGCATCCGCTTGCAGCAAGACATGCTGACGACCGCCGAAACCGTTGAGCTCGAGATTGCGGCGGGCCCAATCCAAGTACGTCCTCGACATGTCCACCGTAGTGGTCGAGGTCGCACCTCCGGCTGCCGCGTAGACCGTGGCCGTACCGGTGTAGGCGAACAAATTGAGGAACCGTCGACCGGCGGCGAGCGCACGGATCCGAGCCCGGGTCAGACGATGATCGAGAAACAGCCCCGTATCCAGGTAATCGTCAAAGTTCACCAGAAAACGCAGGCCGCCCTCGGAGACCGGGTGGAACACTTCCTCGGACGCCACCTTGGTGTACTGGTCGAGACCCTTGCGCCGCCGCCGCGTCCGAAACCAGATCTGGTCGATATCAAGCCCAAGAACGTCCGGCAGCACCGACACCGCTTCCGCACGGCGGTGCCGAACCTTCTCCTCCTGAACGGTCGCCGGCGCCGCATACTCCTGCACAAACGCATAGGTAGGCCGCACACCGATCTGCTCATCCAGCAACCCGTAAAGGTCGATCGCGAACGCGTACTCCGGCATATCGGCATCATAGACGCGATAACAGGACACGCCTTCACGACGCGCCCACTTGCCGAGCACATCGATGTTCTTGCGCAGGCGATTGGCGAACATCTGGGCTCCGGGCGAAGCACTGCGACTCGCCTCTACCGGCGGCAGCCGCCCAGGTCTGAATTCCCTGCTGAAGGAGTCCGGACTCACCTCAAAGCGCAACAGTTGGGCCTCGATGGGGCCATTGAACAAGCGATGCTTTCGTCGCGCCTCAAGCTTGAGTTCCCGGCACAACATGGGATTGCCGGTAAATACTGCGGCCTGCCAACCGAGAAATCGCTCGCGCAACACCACGCCGATTTCGGCGTACAGGGCGCGCAGCGCGTCGGCCTCGCCAAGCCGCTCGCCGTACGGCGGGTTGACGATGAAAAGCCCGTCGGTGCCGTGTGGTCGTACGGTCGCCAAACTGCGTCGCTCGAAGGTGACGAGCGCACCGACACCTGCCTGTTCGGCCGCCAGCTTCGCCGCCTCGACCGAGCGGCTATCCTGATCGCTTCCGAAAATTCGGCCGGGCGGAAAACTGCCGATCGCCGACATACGCCGGGCCTCCTCGACCAGCGTTGCCCACAGCTCGGCATCATGGCCGGCCCACCCGAGAAACCCGAAGTAATCCCGCTGCAACCCGGGCGCCACCGAGGCGGCCATCAATGCGGCCTCGATCGGCAAGGTACCGGAGCCACACATGGGATCCACCAGATCACCACCACGACGCGCAATTTCCGGCCAGCCCGCCCGAAGCAGCAAGGCCGCCGCGAGGTTCTCCTTCAGCGGCGCCGCCACACCGGCGCCACGCCAGCCGCGTCGGTGAAGGCTCTCGCCGGCGAGATCGATCGCGAATACCGCCTCGTCATTCACCACGCGCACGTTGACACGTACCGACGGTCGCGCCGTGTCGACGTCGGGACGGGCGCCTCTGCGGTCGCGCAGCTGGTCGACGATCGCATCCTTGACCTTGAGGGCGCCATAACGGGTGTGAGTGATCGCCGAACGCGCCGAATCAAAATCCACCGCGAGCGTAGCACCCGGCTTCAGATGCTGGCTCCAGTCGATCTGCATCGCGGCGTCATAAAGCGCTTCGGGCGAGGGCGCGGGCGCCGCGTGCAGCTTGAGAAACACGCGACTCGCAACGCGCGACCATAGGCACGCCCGATAGCCACTCTCCAACGAGCCGCTCCAGGTTGCGCCCCAACTGCGCTCACGCACCTCGACGATGCCCTGGGCCGCCAACTCCTGACACAGCAGATCCGCGGTACCCAGTGGGGTGGTCGCAACGAAATCAGGCACGGGACACCTCGATGATACGGGCGGAACCCGGTGCTGCAAAAAAGCGCTTCAGAATACGATAGATGTCGGCATCAAAGCGAATGTCACCGCCACGGAAGGATTCCGCCTCTTCCCACTCACGGACGGTGCCCAAGTACCGCCACTGATCGAGTACATGACAATTCTGCTCACCACGCCAATCGCTTTCCACCACGACGACACGCCCGGGATACGGCCATTCTCGCAACCGGACACCCGCGAGTGCCAGACGGACGCGGGTGTCATGTAGCAATGGAGCCTCATTACCCACACAGGCGCCCCGACACCGTTTTAACTGGTAGGCGAAACACGAGCCGGCCTGACCGACTGCGCCAGCACCCCGCTCAAGACCCAACACCCGAGCGCAGAGTCCGTGCGCACGGGCAATCTCCTCCATCGCGTGCTGTGCGGTGCGCCGATCCTTGTACAACCCGTAAGCTTCACGCCTTTGCTCATCGGACAAGGCGTCGATGTCATGGATACCGAGCCGCGCGGGCGACGATCCTGACGTCTCGAGCAGCACCGTCCAAGCCGGTTCGGTCTGACGCAGTCGTCGATTGTGGATCGGTTGCTCGGTCTTGATCGCCTGACATTCAAGAAGCAGTGCGCCCAACTCGCCGGCGGTCTCGGTCCAGCTGACGCGACGAACCAGCCTCGCCAGCCGCTCTTCCGCACTGGAGCGATGAGAGGCAGCAAAATGCTCGAGGACACGCTGCCGGATATTTCGGCTCTTTCCTACGTAGAGCAGTGCGTCGGATTCTCCATGAAACCGGTAGATGCCCGGGCTCTCCGGCAGATCATCAGCGAGCGTTGACGGCAACTGCGACGGCAGGATGGTTTCCTTGAGAATCTCCTCGATCACATCGCTCAATCGAGCGCCATCGAACCGTCTTTGCCATATCCCCATCAAATCATGCAGCACCTTCGCATCGCCAAGCGCCCGATGCCGGGCGGCACAGGCCACGCCATGACGCGCCATGACGGCGTCCAGATTGTGCTTGGGATGCTCGGGAAACAATCGTCTCGACAGCTTGACGGTACACAGCACTTTGGCGGTAAACCGTATATCGAGCCGCAGCAACTCAGCGCGCACGAATCCATAGTCAAAACGCGCGTTGTGGGCCACGAACACGCGGCCGGCCAGTCGAGACAACAACTCTCGGTGGACCGCTTCGAACGAGGGGGCATCGGCCACCATCTCGTTCGTGATGCCGGTAAACGCCTCTATCCCCGCTGGAATATGCACGCCGGGATTGACGAGCGTGGACCACTCATGGACCGCACCGTCCTGATCCCACTGGACCACGCCGATCTCGATGATTCGATGGCGCGAGGCATTGCCGCCGGTGGTTTCCAGATCGACGAATGCGAAATCACGACGACCGACCAGCGGGTCAATCAATCCGCATTCCCCCACGAAGGGCGGTCGAGAGCGCTGAGCGCGCTATAGAGATCCGGCCGTCGATCACGGAAAACACCCCAGTTGCGCCGGCATGTCGCGATCTCAGCGAAATTCAGCGACTGCACGAGCACCGATTCACCCGCACGCTCCGCCGCCTGGAGGAATGCACCGGTATGATCGGTGACGAACGACGACCCGTAGAAGGTCAGCGCGTTGGCGTCGGACACCTCGACACCAAAGCGATTCGCTGCCGCCACCGGGAGCACATTGGCCGCCGCATGACCCTGCATGACCCGCCACCACTGATCGCGCGAGTCGAGCTTCGGATCCTGCGGCTCTGAACCGATGGCCGTGGGGTACACCAGCAACTCGGCGCCTGCCAAGGCCATGCTGCGTGCAGCTTCAGGGAACCATTGATCCCAACAGATGCCGACGCCCACTCGCCCATGACGCGTCGACCACACCTTGAAACCCGTATCTCCCGGTGCGAAATAAAACTTCTCGTGATACCCGGGACTCTCAGGAATATGGCTTTTTCTATAAATCCCGAGCTTTTCGCCGTCAGCGTCGATCATCACGACCGTATTGAAACAGAGATTTCCGGCGTGCTCGAACACCGACACAGGCAGGACGACACCAAGCTCCCGCGCCACGATCGACAATCGCTTGACCGCAGGATTCTGCTCCACGGGACAGGCCAGATCCAACCACGCGTAGTCATGCTCCTTGCAAAAATACGGTGTCTCGAAAAGCTCCGGCAACACGATGATTTGTCCACCACGCGAAGCGGCCTCTCGCACCAAGCGCTCCGCCGTCGCCAAGTTGTCACGACGATCTGACGACATCGCCATCTGGACAACCGCAACGTTTACGCAGGCCATAGTCATTCACTCCACAGAGTAGACGTGCATCTTGGCGCCCGCTCAGAGGCGACCGGCGACGTCACGGGCAACGCGCTGCCGGCTGCACGCCGGCACCACTTATGATCTCACAATGCTCGGCGCCGCGATTTCTGATCCGGTAGGCCAATCCCGCCGGAAAGCAAAACGCGTCACCGACACGCAGCGTGCGCGTCTCACCCGCCGCACTGATCTCGACCTCGCCACGTGCAATCACGCCGATGCGTTCGGTGACACTCACCACCGGCTCGGGACCCGTATCAGCCTCCGGCGCGAACTGTTGATAACACAGCGTTACGGTAGGCGCGGCACGCTCTCCCGCCACCGCGCGCGTCTCGATGCGACCACGCGCGGCCTCGCGAAGCGGCCCCTCGAGGTAAAACACCGATGGCTCGCTGCGACCCTCACGCGCGAAGAACTCAGACAGGCTCATCGGGATGCCGGCGAGCACCTTGCCGAGCGAGCTGATCGATGGACTGACTCTATTCTGCTCAATCAGCGAAATCATTCCATTGGTGACGCCGGCGCGCTTGGCGAGCTCACGCTGCGACAAACGACGACTGATTCGGATCTCGCGAAGCTGAGCGCCTACATCCATCGTGCTCATTGGCATCCACCCTGATGTTTAATTTTATATACAAAAACTATATATCGTTGATTTTTATAGTCAACCGGATTTGATCCTGACCAGCTCACAGCCGCCCCCCGCCGCACCCTCGGAGCGTATCGGCATTTACCACGACGGCGCGGCACCCTCGCAGGCCTAGCATGAGACCCATCAGCAGCTTCTTTGGAGCACGCGATCATGACATCACGCACACCGCCTGAAATCGGACAGTGGTACCGCCAGGAGAGCAAGGGAACGCTGTTTCAAGTGGTCGCCGTCGATGACGACAGCGGTGCCATCGAGATACAAGACGCCGACGGCGATGTCGACGAACTTGAGGCCGACACGTGGCGCACAGGCGAATTTCAGGAGGCCGCGCCACCGGAGGAGTGGATGGAACCGCTCGAAGAACGCGACAACGACGACGGGGCCGGGGGCAACTCGGCGAGCGACATCGAGAAACTTGAAAATCCGCTCGACGACGGATTCGATATCGATGAACTCGAGTGAACCTGCCAAGCCTCGCGCCACCGCAAGCCTTCTCGGCGTAGCGCAGGCCCAAAGACGGCTCTACTTCGGGCACTCCCGAGAAGCTACAGAGGCGGCAAGACCATCGGCCGAGTGAGCGGCGTTTCGGAAACAGTGGTCTTGAAGCCCACCGGCTTGACGATCAGCACATCACACGAGAGTTCATCGATCACCCGTTCGGCCGTCGAGCCTATGAACAGGCGCTGCAGGCCGGTACGAGACACGGCACCCATCACCACCACCTGGACGTCAAGCTCCTTCGCAAGGTCAGGCAGCTCACTTACCGGCACACCCGCTCGGACATGAGTCTGCTTGCGGGCAAGCTTGAAGCGTTGCACGAGCGCCTCGAAGGCATGCTTCACTTCGCGTACATGCCGGGCGACGATATCGGCAGGTAGCGGCAAGGGCTCGACCATGAAGCCGGTCGGCATCGGATCCGCAACCATGTAGAAATGCGCCACATGCAACTGACCATTAAAGGTATTCGCCAGCGATTGGCCGGTGGTGATCAAGGCCTCGTCAAGGGCTGCCGGCTTTGCATGCTCATGCAGCGGATCCACGCACGTCAGTACCCGGATGTTTTCGTAAGCCCGGTCTTGCTTCGTCAGCAGCAACGGACACGGACATAGGCGAATTAACTGCCAATCGGTATTGCTCAAGACCATCCGCGCTGCGAAGCCATGTCGATGACTATCGGCGATCAACAGGTCGACTTTTTCTCGTAGCACCTCACGGACGATGCTTTCATGCGGCGGATAGTCCCAGCGACAACGAACGTGGATCGACACGCCGGCATCCACAAATTCCTTGGCGAGGACATCCAAAGCCGCTTTGCGCGCCAGTACCGCTGCCTGAATGTCTCGCTCGAGCTCGGCCGGTGTGTAGAACTGCTCGCTCGCGAGATAAGGACTGTAGAGACTCGTGAACAACGTGACCCGAGCACCTGTTTGTTGCGCGATCTCGAGTGCCCGCTTCAGCGCCGCGGTTTTGGGCGCGGTAGGGTCGGCAATCGCAACCATGATATGTGAGGCGTCAAACATCGGTATCCCCCGTGAAAACACTACCGGAGAGACTACCCCGACGGCCAACGGCACAGGATCGCGGCTTAGACCTAGGAAACTGCGCGGATTACCTAAAGACCCGCGTGCGGCACCGCGCCACCACCCCCACCGACGACTCGGGTAGACTAGCCGACGAGCCCGTGGCGGCCGCGCTATGGCCCGGGACATCGCAGCAACGAGAACAATCCGCCCCAGGGGAGCCTGCCGAATGACCGACACCACCGGAAGCCAGAGCCTCAGCCGCTCGTTGCGCCCACGTCATATCTCGATGATCACCATCGGCGGCATCATCGGCGCGGGACTTTTCGTCGGCAGCAGCGTCGCCATCGCCGCGGCAGGGCCGGCGGCGGTCATCAGCTACGCCATTACCGGCGGACTAATCCTCTTGATCATGCGCATGCTCGGTGAGATGGCCGTGGAAATGCCCATGGTGCGCTCCTTCACGGAATTCACCCGCGCCAGCCTCGGTAACTGGGCAGGATTCTCGATCGGTTGGCTGTACTGGTACTTCTGGGTGATCGTGATCCCGGTGGAGGCCATCGCGGGGGCCAAGATCCTCGATCGCTGGATCCCGCTGCCGGATTGGGAAATGGGCGCCGCGCTCATGGCGCTGATGACCTGCGTCAACCTGATGTCGGCACGTGCCTATGGCGAATTCGAGTTCTGGTTCTCCTCGGTCAAGGTTTCCGCGATCATCGTTTTTCTGATCGCCACCGCTTCCTACGCCCTCGGTTTCCGATCACCGACCGGTCCCACCTTTCACAATCTGGTCGATTTCGGGGGATTCGCCCCGCACGGCGCGATGGCGGTGCTCACCACGGTCATCACGGTGGTCTTCTCGATGATGGGCGCCGAAGTCGTCACCATCGCTGCGGCGGAGTCCGAAGAACCGGCGCGCGCCGTCGCAAACATGACCTCCTCCATCATCGCCCGCATCCTGTTCTTCTATCTGGGTTCGATATTTCTGATTGTCAGCGTCGTGCCCTGGACCAGCATCGTTCCACCGGAATCACCGTTCACGGTGGCTCTGTCGGCGCTGCATATCCCGGGCGCAGACACCATCATGAGCGCCATCGTTCTGACGGCTGTTCTGTCCTGTCTCAACTCATCCTTCTACGTGGCCTCGCGGGTCCTGTTCGTGCTGGCGGAAAAGGGTGACGCTCCCCGCTGGCTGGTACGCACCAACGCTCGACATGTCCCGGCCCGCTCGGTGTTGCTCGCCAGTGCCGGTGGTTTTGCCGGCGTGATCGCCAACGTCATTTCACCGAACGGCGTGTTCGCTTTTCTGGTGAATGCTTCGGGCGCACTGATACTGTTCATCTATCTGATGATCGCGGTGTCACAGGTGATCTCGCGAAAGGCCAGAGAACGTGCCGGCTCCCCCCGCCCTGCGCTGCCGATGTGGTGGTTCCCATGGCTTAGCTACGTAGCGATCGCCGGCATGCTCTTGGTGATGGTCGCGATGGCCTGCTCACCCGCACACCAAGACGAGTTTTGGGCGAGCACGGTGTCGATCGCGGTCGCTCTCGTCGCCTATGCACTGTTCCGACGGAAAGCCTCGTCGGCGAGCTAGACCCCGGCAACCTGGACCCTGATGACGCATTCCGCCCGCGCGAAAATCCCGCGCGGGTCATCGTCGCTCAGGTCCAGTCCGTCAGCCCCTCGCTGTCGTTCACAAGCTTGAACGAGGGGCGCGCTTTCATCCTCGCAACCCACGCCGCGACCGCGGGCCAGTGGGTAGCGGGCTTCGGCATCGTCCTGGACCAGCGAGCGAGCATCACGCCATGAAAGTCCGTCGCCGAGGGTGCTGATCCGGCAAGGTACGGTCCACGAGCGCTCAGATGATCATCCAGATACTGCCACGCGGCCTCGATACGAGACCTGGCCGCCGTGGCCACCGCGGCCTCGGATGCCGAGCCCGCGGCTTCATGAGGGTAGAACCAGGCCCGAAACGCCGGCTGGAGCGTGTTCGCGAAATACAGCATCCATTGCAGATACGGCACACGCCCGACGGATCCCACCGGAGGAGCGAGCTCGCCCTCGGGATGGCGCTCCGCCAGCAACAGCGCGATCGCCGCAGCCTCGCACATCGGCTCCCCGTCGATCAGCAATACCGGTACCACACCACTCGGATTGAGCTTGAGGAACTCGGGCGTCTTGTGCGCCTTGGCGGCCAGATCCACGTGACGAAACTCATGCGGCACCTGCAACTCGATCAGCAACCAGTGCACCACCCAACTGGCCGCGCCGGGAGCCCCCAAAAGCGTGTACATCACTCACCTCCAAGTTCAGATCGGGATAGTCGACATCAAGCGTGCAACGACACGTCACACCAGCGATAATAGCGCGGCATCACCGCACGCAGGAACCGAGTCTCCGCCCCATGTCTTCAGCCCCAAAGATGGATTCCGTCGCCGAAACCAACATCGCCAGCAACGGTGCACCGAGCATCGCCGCCCTGCGTGATGCCCTGACGGCCTACTGCAACCGGTCGACGTTGCTGGCCGTGACGCTGCTGTGCGCGGATATCGCGCTGTTCGTGGCGGGCAACGGGCTGGTACTTCGCGGCGGCTCTTGGCTTGCGATCCTACTCGGCACCGTGGTGGTCACGATCGCGATCGTCAGGCTGTTCATCATCGGCCATGATGCCTGCCACATGAGCCTGACCGATCACGCGTGGCTCAACAAGCTGATCGGGCGCATTGCCTTCATGCCATCGCTCACGCCTTTCGCGCTCTGGCGAGTCGGCCACAATGTGGTGCATCACGGCTTCAATAACCTGAAGGGCCGTGATTTCGTCTGGCAACCGCTGGATCCCGCGGAATTCGCGGCGCTGTCGCCGGGTCGTCAGTGGCTGGAACGTGTCTATCGCAGCGCGATCGGACCCTTGCCCTACTATCTGATCGAGATCTGGTGGAAAAAGCTCTACTACCCGGGGCGTCAGGATGCACCGGGACACCGCGCAGAGTACTTCTGGGACTCGACCCTGGTGACCGGCTTCGCAGTCGTGTGGGTAACACTACTCATCGCGCTGTCCCCACACACCGTGACGGCGATCAGCACGGCAGTGTTATTCGGTTTTGTGGTGCCGATTCTCGGCTGGAACTGGACGGTCGGCTTCGTCATCTACGTCCACCACACCCATCCGGACACCATCTGGTACGCGGACAAGGCGACCTGGATGAAGGCGCAAGGCATTCTTCATGGCACCGTTCGCTACCGCGTAAAGCCCATCTGGAATGTACTCCTTCACAACATCATGGAGCACGGCGCACACCATCTCGATGCGCGCATTCCGCTGTATAGACTCAAGGCGGCACAAGCCGCGCTTGCGCGGATGGTGCCGGACATCAAGGTCATCGACCTGTCGTTCAAGACCTACTGGCGCACCATGCGTGAATGCAAGCTGTTCGACATCAAGAACCAGCGTTGGGTCGGGTTTCCCTGAGGCGGCAACCCGCGTTCCCCCCGCCGGCTGACGGAGTTCTTCGGCGGCTCGAGCACCCCACTCACGGAATCAGCCGCTCCCCGTGGGCATAGACCACGTGTCTGCCGGGACGGGCAAAACCGACCAGCGTCACCCCCATCTCCTTCGCTGAACGTATCGCGAAGGCCGTGGGCGCGGAGACCGCAACCACTGCGGCGACACCTAGGGTCGCGGCTTTCTGAACAATCTCGTAACTCGCTCGACTGGTGATGAGCACGTACCCGCGGGACAGATCCTCGCCCCGTCGCACCAGCGCGCCCAGCAGCTTATCAAGCGCGTTGTGTCGACCGACATCCTCGCGAACGAGCATCACACCATCGTCGGGTCGCACCCACGCGGCCGCATGAATGCTACCGGCGCGTGCGTTGAGCGTCTGGTGATCGACCAGCGCATTGAGTGCCTCGTGCAGCATCGAACTCGAGATGCTTAACGCCGATGTCAGGGTCGGGACGGGCCGAATGGCATCTTCGAGGGTCTCGGCACCACACATCCCACAACCCGTACGGCCGGTCAGATTGCGCTGTCGCTGCAGCAACGCCGAGAAGCGCTCCGGAGCGATATCAAGATGCACCTCCAAAGAGCCTTCAAGCACATGGACGGACACCGAGCGGATTTCCGACGGCACACGGACAATCGCCTCGCTCAACGTGAATCCGACCGCGAGATCCTCGAGATCCGTCGGACTGGCCAGCATCACGACATGAGAAACGCCGTGGTATCGAAAGGCGACCGGTTGCTCATCGGCGACCTGATCCTCGACGTGGCTCAGCACACCGTCCTGCCACCGATCCACCTCGACGGTCACGACCGGCGGCGGCAACGTCTGTTGTTCGGGGAATGGGGTGGTCATGACGGCACTATACTTGGCCGGAACACTCGGACACCACCACCGGCCAAGCGGCGGCTCCGCCAGCCTCAGGCGGGGAAGAAATCCAGCGGTTTGGTGGTCGTGATGACCTCCACGTCCTTCGCCTCGAACCTGAACAGCTTGATACGCATGACAAGCTTTCGTTCAAGATCCTCGTTCTTGAGCTCACTGGACAATATCTTGCAGTCGGTCACCTCGCCACCCGGCGAGATCGTCAACTGCACGACCACCTTCCCCTGCAAGGTCGCATTGTCGCGAAGCGCCCGACTGTAGAGCGCATAAATGGCCGCTTTGTTGCGATCAAAGACAATCTCTATTTCCTCGCGACTGCGCGCAGCCTTGGTGCTTGCGCCACTACGGCTCGCTCCGGCACCCTTCATGCCGTCGGCAAACGAGCCCACGCCCTTCATCGTGGAGTGGCCGTGCAATGAGCCGGAGCCGCCGCCAAACCCGGCGCTCATGGCCGCCGTATTGATGCCGGTGGTCCCGCCGGCCACGTTGGAGGTGATCAACGATCGCTCGGCACGCGCGGGGCCGTCCACCTTGGCGTCCAGGGGTTTGGCACTTGCGAGCTTCTCAGGCTTCAGTGCCGCCCGCAGATCTGCCAACTGATCCTTGGCCACATCCAGCGCTGCCTTGGCCTTTTGACGGGCCTCTTGGGTCTTGTCGACCACCGGCTTCGGCGGGACAGGCACCGGCTCGATTTTCTTCTTCGGGACCGGTTTGGGCGGAGGCGGCGGCAACATCAGCTCCACAACCTCAGGCGCCACGGGCGGAGGCGGCGGACTCGCGGGCGTCGGCAAGAGCTGCGAGCTCACCACGAGCAGCAACCAGACCCCAAGGCCAGCCAACAGCCCGCGCTTGAAACGCCGCTCCTGCGGCCCGTCGGCCGACCACGGCAGATCAAACACTCGATAGTTGGTCGCCAACTGACTCAAGACATTCGCTCCGTTCACCTAACCGGCACCAGGCCCATGATAGGCCTGCTCTTTTTCCATCACCGCCAGGGACAATTTGCCGACATCGGCCGCGACCGCCGTACTCATGATGGTCTTCAACAGGCTGTACGGCAGTGACTTGTCCGCCATCACCGTCACCTCTCGGGCGCTGGCATCGGTCGGACTGAGGAGCGTTTTTCGACGAGTCTCCTCGGCAAGCGCCGCCTTGAGCGCGTCGACCGCCTGGGGTACCGCCGCCGTGAGATCGGCAACCGACGCGGTGGGTCTGCCGTTCACGAAGACCGTGTCGCGCGTGACCATCATGACCGTCGCCTCATGCGGCCTGGATTCGGAAATAGACTGCGGGATGGATATGTTCTTGCTGTTGGGCAGGATTTCGTAATCGGCCGTGTGCACCAGCATGTACACCACCAAAATCACGAGCATGTCGATCATCGGCACGAGCGCAGGCATGCCGTGCGCTCCCCCGCCGGAGCGCCGTTTACCGCGCCTGCCGCGTACCCGCGACATCATGTTGGCGCATCCCCCAGAGCCACCTCTGGGAACAACTCGCCGCGCGCCACTTGGCCATTGCTGACGCTTTGGAAAAAGCGCATCGCATCCATGGTGGAGACGATCGTCTCGTAGGAGACGTCGGCTTCGAGAAGCAACGTGGCATTTCGCATGTCAGGGTATTGCGACTTCACGCGCGTCAGAAAAGCCGTCAGTCCGCCAAAATCATAACCACCATCGACATTCGGCAGCGGCTGCAGTGGCCCTGTGTTCTTGTCCTGCACGACGATGCCGTCTTTGCGAACGACCACCTCGAGAATCAAGCCCTCCGGCAACTTGAGCGGCTCGCTACTCTGGGCAGGTAGGTTCAACTCGACGATGTGCGTCTTCGAAAAGACCGCGGTGAATATCAGAAAAAACAGCAAGATCGTGAAAATATCGAGCATCGGCACGATGTTGACATCGTTCCGACCACGGTAGCGCGAGTGGTTGCGCGACTGCCGGCGAGCGATACGAGATCCGATCATCGACCGGCACCACCCGCTGCGGCAGCCCGCTGATGGGACTCGGATACCGCGTTCAGGAACTTGACGGTCGCCACTTCCAGACTGTCGACGATCGTCGTCGTGCGCGTCTCCAGAAACAGATGCAACAGAAGCAGTGTGATGGCCGACAACAAGCCAAGTGCCGTGTTGTTCATCGCGACTGAAATACTGGCCGACAGCAGACTGGCCTTTTCGGCAGGGTTCGCCTGGGCGACCGCCGCGAAGGCATTGATCAGACCCAGCACGGTGCCGAAAAGACCCATCAGCATCACGATGTTGGCCAGCGCCGACAGATAATGAGTACGACGCTCCAGATTGGGAATCACTTCGATCAGCGACTCTTCCATCGCTTTCTCGATGTCATCCCGACGTCTGGCGGTCTCGATGCGGCTCATACCGTAGTGGAGCACCTGACTGAGCGAGGTCTCGGACCCTTTGGTGAGCTCCATCGCTTCGGCGAATTCGCCACGCTCGAACAAGGGCTGTACCTGCGCCCACAGGCGCTTGTTGCCACTGCCGGCTTTCATCAGATAGACAAAACGCTCCACGGCGATGACAAGGCCGATGATCCAGATCAGCGCAATGGGGTAGAGAAAGAAACCACCCTGCTTGAAGAAATTAACGACCACATCGAATGCATTCATGTCTATCGCTCCTGAAAACCACAGTCAGTCAACGCCGACCCCTTCATCCTCGCATCCACCCACCACATAATCTCTCTTTGAGATGGTAAGCGCTAGCGTGCGGTCGACGTCGCGGGGGCGTGTTTGCCGGCCGCCAGTATTTCGAAATACTGCGTCTCGGTCTTGAACACCTCGCGATCCACGCCGCGGAGCGCTTGATCCACGAGCGTTGAATAGCCAAGCTCGACGCCTGGACCCGCCTCATCCCCCTTCCAGGGGACGATCGCCATGACCTTGGGAAGTTCACGCGTGCCCGTGATTCTCGAGGCATCGAGATCGAGTCTGTCCAGCACCCGAGGTGCCGCCGCGGGCCGCGGGCTGCGATCCCCACCCGAAGCCGCAGGCTCCGCCATCGACTGGGCGGACACCAGCAACGCCCCGGTCACCATCAACAATCGCAGCTTCATTTGAGCTCCGGGGCCTCGGAGGCCTTGAGTACCGACGCCAGACGTTGCTTCACTTCGGCAATGTATCCGTCCAACACGCCGGGCGCCACGGCGCGCGCGACCAAGGCATCACGGGCCGCCTGATACTGGACCAGCGCATCCTCTGGCTTTTGCAGATAGAGATCAAGCAAGACCCCGTAGTTGCGATGCGCGGTCACCTGATCCGACTCAGCGGCGAGGGCCTCGCGATACACCCGCTCCGCATCCGCGAAGCGCCCGGAAGTGCGGTACGTGACGCCCAAGACGATGTCCGCCGCCACGCCGGTTGCCCGCTGCCGCGCAAGCGGCGCCAGCGCTTTTTCGGCCTCGCTCACACGTCCGAGCTCTAGCATCAAGACGCCCTCGTTGAACCGTACGGCCACGCTGTCGGCGCGCTCGGGCGCGAGCGCCGAGAAGGCCGCCAATGCCTCCCCGTGCTGTCCGGCGCTTGCCAGAGCCAGGGCATGCTCGAACGCCACACGATCTTCGGAATCCAGCGGCTGCCCATCAACATCCGCCGCCCCCATCAATGCGGGCAAGACTTCCACTTTGGCGAATCTCGCCGGCTTGAGGCGCGCCAACGCCTGGAAGCTTGCCTTGACGGAGTCATCATAAACGCCTTCGCGGGCCCGCTCGATGTTGGCGAGATGAAGCTCGATCGCTCGCTCCTCGAACGGAAACGCCTGCTCCTCGAGCAACAGATCATATTGCTCGAGGGTGTCCGCCGACATTTTTTTCGGTCGTTCCGATTGCTGAAGGTCCTTGGCCAACGCGCTGTACAACTCCGCCATTTCATAGGTCGCCTTGGTCGAGACGTCCGCGATCGCGTACTCGTCGGCCGTCTCGAACCCCTTCAGTGCCTTCTGCATGGCCAGCCGCTTCGCATCCAGCGAGCGCTTGAGCGGCAACGTCAGCCGTATCCCGAGGAACACATCCCGCGCGGGTAAGGCGAGTTCCAGCGCAGCGTGCGCCGCGAGGTAACGCATCCGATCCGACCGCAAGCCACCTGCCGCGGCCTCGGCCCGGACCATCTCGTGCCGCCATCGATCCGCCGCAGCGCCCTCATGGCGGGCGAGCGCAAATTCAACCAGCTTCTGTCGGGATTCCATACAGAACTCAGCATCGTCGCCGAAACGCTTGAGGTACTCCTCAAGCATCGCGCCGGCGGCCCGACTGTCCCCGGAAGACTCGTAGTACTGCGCGGCGAGCGCCAAAGCCTCCCGCTGGAGCGACGCAGCCACCGTCGGACTCGAGGAGATCTTGCGGAACTCCCGCGCCGCGTCCGCCGAACGACCGGTTTCGGAATACGCCACGGCGAGCCGACGGGTGACCTCCTCCTGCAACGAATTGTTCGGGAAGTCACGACGAAAGCGCTCCAATACCTCGATCGCACGCGGCCAATCCTTCAAGCCGATCAACAACGACGCAGCATCGAAGTCGGCCGTCGCCCGAATCGCTGCATCGGGGGTCACTTGTGCCACGCGCAAGAGCTCGCCCGCCGCATCCGCCTCTTGTCCGGAGGCACGGCGTAGCTCAGCGCTCTTGTAGATGCACGCCGCGACACGCTCACGCATGGCGCCACGACGCGGATCGTCCGCCGGCAGCAGACGCAGCACACCGAGGTAAGCCGCCTCTGCTTCCGTGAATTCACCAAGCTCGAATCGAGCGTTGGCGATCACCGTCCAGGCGGTCTGCCGATCCGCCAAGGACACGGCGCCCTGACGCTTCTGGGCCTCGGTGGCGGCCGCCAGCGCCTTGGCGTAATCCCGGTCATCGAACCAACGCCGCGCCGCACGCACCAATACCGCCGAACTTTCGGGATGGTCAGGAAACTCATGAGCAAAGCGCAAGGCCTCCACGAGGCCCTGTTCACGCCACGCGGCCTGCTCGGTTCCGGCGAGTTCGGCTTCATGCTTGTCGTAGGCGACCAGCGCGGCATACGCAGCCACGGCGGAGCGCTCGTTAGCCAGATACGCGTAAGCGGCTCGCAGATACTCGGCCGCCGCTTGCGGGTACTGGCCGCTTTCGAACAGCACCTCGGCAAGAGCGTACGTCATGCTCGGCGCCGCCGAGTCCGTGGGAAAGTACTTGAGGAATTTCTGATACCAATCGACCGCTTCCGCATAATCCTTCGGCAGCTTCGAACGCTGGGCTTCGGAATGATAGTAAGCGGCAAGATCCTGTACGGTCGCTCTCAGATCCTTGAACTCGACCGAATCGCGAGACGCCGGATGTTCGGTCCAAAACGCCGAGTCTGGCGCATAACGACTGACGAAATCACGCTTGGCATCCACCACGAGCGAGACGAACTGGCCGCGTTTTTGGGCGTCCACCGCCCGAGCCAGCAGGGTTGGTGCGCCTGAATCATTCGGGGAACGATCGGCGAACGCGTGGAACACTTGCGCGGCGTCCGTGAAACGCTCCTTGCCGATATACAGATCCCCCAAAGCCTCGTACAACAATCGATCGTAGGGCTTTGCACCTTGGCGCGCGGTCAGCTTCTGGATGCCATCAGCACCATCGTCGAAGGAAAAAATGATCGCGCTGATCCGCAGCGTGTCATCGACCAGTTCTCGCTGCGGGGGCGTGAGTTCCTCGCGAGCACGTAGGCGCCGGTCCATCGTCACGAGATATCGATCCAACAACAGCGCGAACGGCTCGAGCGCCTGATCGACGTCCCCGCGCTTGTAGCGAGTCCAGCCCAACTTGTAGAGGCTCTGTTCGTGGAATTCCGACCGCCCTCCTTGAGCCAGGACGTCACGATACGCACCCTCGGCATCGTTCCAACGCTGCGCGCTGAAATACATCTCGCCGCGACGAAAATGCGCCTCTGCAGCGTAGCGACTCGTGGGATATCGCGCCACGAGCTGCTCGAGAGAGCTCAGCGCCTCCGATCCACGCCGTTCCGCTTCATAGGCGCGCGCGAGCTGATACAGCACGGCGTCGTTGCGAACGTAGTTTGGGAAACGCTCGAGCGCCTTGTTGTAAATGGCAATCGCAGCACGCGTATCGGCCGGCGAAGCGGCCAGGGAATCCGCTTCCGCCCGCTCGAATTCACCCAGCTCGAGGCGGAGATCGCCAAGACGCCGCATCGCGTCCATCAGCACCTCCGTCGAACCGCCGCCCACCTCGACGTAGCGCTGATAGTTGGCGATGGCCAGCCGTGTGCTTTCGATCACCGGTCTATCGGGCCGCACCTCGACGTTTCGGTGCGGGAGGGCCCCCACCGTCTCGGGCTCCGGGGCTCGGACCACTGGCGGATGACGCGAGCCGCCGGCACAGGCCGCCAAAGTGCCCGCGCACACCATCACGCACCAGTACCGCCGACGATTCATCTCGGCTCCTTCGACGGCGTGGTGGTCGCATGATCATAGATCACGGCAAGGTTGTAGCGCGCTTGCTGCTCGTACTGCAGGAGATTGTGCCGTTGCGCATCCAGCGCCTCGGTCGCGACCGTCTGCAAAACGTGCACTTGCGCCAGACGCAGATCCGAAAGCCGACGCAGCAAATCGGCTCTGCGGGCCGACAGACTGTCGAGACGTGACGCCAAACTCTCATTCCGGCGATGCGCCTCGATCAACGTGGCGGATGCGAGATCGCGCTCACTCGGCGGCGCAACCGACGGCGCGGTCACTGCCGGCAACAGCGCATCGATGCGCTGCGTCCCAAGATCGAATGCCTCTCGCCGAGTCGTCAGTATGTCCGCGGCTGAACCGACATCGTCGTTCCAAGCGCCGAGGAGCTTTTCGAGAAAACAGAGTTCTCGGTAAACCTTGAACCCCTGCTGGAAATCGGGTCCCGCAAAGATCGGGAACAGATAGCGGGATTCCGGTGCATCGGGCTCGGCGACCAACGGGGCGAGCCAGGCATCGGCACCGTCATCCACGGCAGCCGCAAGTATTGCCGTGAATTGCGTGGGGTCGGCCGTACGGCCGATGGCACGATCGATGCGCTCTCGCTCCTGCGAAAACATCACCAACGAGCGCTCGTAATACTCGGCAGCCTGAGCCTCGGCATGCAAATGTTGGAATGCACGAGGCACGGCGACCGCACCCTCCAACACCGCGGTATCCAATTGCGGGCGCTCCATCAACGCAAGCCATGGCGTGAGCGCAGCCGGGTAGTCGCCAAGCTTCGCGTCGACCCAGCCAGCACCGAGGAGCGATCGACTCGCATAGGGGCCTTTGAGGCGCACTCGATCGAAGAAGGGCTTCGCATCGGCGGGACGATCCGCCTCGAGGAGTGCAAAGCCCAGCGCAAGGTTGGCCCGGTCCTTGAGGGCCAAAAGCTCTGGATTTGTCGACCTGAGGGCTCCGAGCGCGTCGAGGAAACTGCGCCCAGCCGCCAGTTGACCATCCCGCAGCAGCGCCACACCCAGGTTGAATTGCGCGTAACCCAGCCACTCACCCGACCCCTGCCACCCCCGCAGCAGATCCGCCGCCGCTGCGTAGCGCCCGGTGCGCAGCAATATGTTGGACAGCAGATGCACTCGTTCGGCATCGTCATCGGCCGCTACCGCGGTCATTTCACGAAGGACGCGCTCGGCCTCCTTGTCGTAGCCGCGGTGATACCAGATACGCCCCAGATACAGCCGCGCCCGATTGCGCTGCGTCTCCGACAACGGCGCTTGGAGGAGCGTCTCGAGGCGAGCCGCCGCCTCGTCATGAAAGCCAAGCTCAAGCCAAAGCCCTGCCTCCAGCAAGCGGGCATCCGCCGGCTGCTTGCTGATTCGATCAGTACGGCTGTACTGCAGGTCACGCGTCAAAGCGTCGAAGGCATGACCCTGATAAAACTCATAGAGCACATCACCAAAATGCAGATCCTGCACCGACATGGGCACCGTGCCGGCGTGATGCGCCGCCATCGGCTCCGGCGCCGCCCCATACGCAGTCAGGACTGATAAGAGCCAACCGCCCAGCGCGCACGCCAAGGTCGGGCGCACGAACCAAGCTCGCGGTCGCTCAGCGATCATTCCCAGTCCTTGATCTCGAATTCAGGCTGCGCGCGAATCTTTCGATCGGTGATCTTGAGTTCGATGTACTTGGGCACGACCCCCTTGAGCACATGAACCGTCGCTGCGCGGCGGTAATCCCGATGATGCGGACCGCGACCCTTGAAGACCGCAATCAACTCATGGTCGCCCGACTTCAGGTTACCCACATACAGTCGCTGGGTGCCGCCCTTGAGCAGAGCGGCCGCTTCACGCGCCGTATAGAGGTAGTGGGTCACCTCTTTGTTGTCGATCTTGAGTTCGACGGAGTCGAGCGCAAGGAACTCCCCAACGTCGATCGACACGAAGACCGCCACCTGGTTGCTCGCCGGGAACAGCATATCTTCACGCAACTGATCGAGCTCAACCCGCAGATCCACCGCGTCTTTCTTGAGTTGCTGCAAGCCTTCGTCGAGGTTTCGCCGGTCGGGTGCAGCCGCCTCGACCTCGGGCGCTAGCGACACGGCGTGCCCGGCCGTCACCAGAGGCACAAAGCCGAGGAGCACGAGGCACCACCCCATCAGCAGGGGTCGCGGGCGTTTTGGCACACGCATCGATCGGGCAATCATAAGCGGCATATCAGGCCCCGCAAACACCTTGGGTCTATCGTCTTGGGCACAGACTGTCATATCGTACTTCACATTGACGGTGATGGCAGTCAAACTTCCCCCAAGTGAACCGTTCCAACGATCGGCACGAATCGGTGATAATGCCGCGTCGGAATCTGAGCGAGCCGATCGACCCGAGAGTTGTCGTATGTCATTCAGCCCCCCCAAGGCGGACCGATGCCAGTCTGCGGCGAACGCGAGGCCTAGACGCGGCTATTCCGGTGCTGTTGGGGTGCTACTGCTCGGCTGCCTGCTCACCGCGACGCCCGCGCTGTCGGATGACTCTGCCGACACGCCGCTGCTCAGTCACAAAAAAGTCATCGTATCCGCACCTTACCTCGACCTTCGCACCGGACCGGGGCGCGGCTACCCGGTCACCCAATCGGTCCTCCGGGGCGAGCGCATCGAGGTGCTCTATCAGCGCACCGGCTACGTGAAAGTACGTACCGAAAGAAAGTTGGAAGGCTGGGCGGAAGCCCGTGCACTTCTCGAAGCCCACCCCGCCCCCCTGCCTGACAACTCAGACGACCAAGGCCGCCCATGACACCTGCCAACACGGCGCTTCCCCTGCTTCTGGTGACGGCCAGTCTACTGGCCGCGTGCGCAACCACCCCACCCCGTGCCGCTGACACCGTGACCAGCGACAGTGCACCCCCCAAGATCATCGAGCCCGAAGTGCCACGGCGGGTCGTCCACCGTTTCATCCCGAATCAAGGCAACTATGAAGTGGGGGCCTGGCTCGGCGGTACCAGCGTCGACAGCTTCGACATGAATCCATCGTTCGGCGTGAATGTCGGCATCTACCTGTCCGAGGATTTTTTCTTGAGACTGGACGCTGGCCAAACCAACATCAGCAACAACAACTATGGCCGAGTGTCGCAGTATGGCTTTGTGCCACTCACCAGCTCGGATGCCCGCAAGCTCAAGGTTGATTCGGTGTCACTCGGCTACAACTTTCTACCCGGCGAGGCGTTCTTCGGCCGCAACATCGCCCTCAACACCGCCTTTTACGTGATCGGCGGCGTTGGTGAGGCCACCTTCCTGACGAAAAAGAAACTTGCTGAAAACATCGGCGCTGGATTCAAGGTATTCGCGACCGACCATCTGAATGTCAACTTCGAGGTCAACGATCGTCTGTTTTCCTCGGAGGCGCTCGGCTACACCAAAAACACCAACAACCTCGAACTTCGCATCGGTATCAACAAGGTGTTCTGACCCGCTGGGACGAGGGCGACGTCCCTCGCGACCCCACCGTCAGCACCTTCAGAACGCGACCCGAAAGAATGCCTCAGGACCTTTGGCTGCAAAGCCAAGCGCCCCTATCGACGACGTCGACGGCGTCACGGTTTGCACCTCGGCCGTCACTCTGAAATTGGTGTAGCCAAGCCCGAGCGAAACATTGGGCGTCCAGCGGTACTGTAGATCGGCGTGCAGGTTTCGCGTCGCGCCGAATTGCTGCGCCTTGTAGACGTAGTACAGTCGTTGCGTATTGAAATAGTCCCCGCGACCCACCAGTGACCAGCGACTGTTGGCGCCGAACAGCCAGGTCGCCTCCAGGCCCACCACGGGCATGACGCCAGTCGCGCTCACGGAATTCTTGCTCGACCGCAGATCCACCTGCAGCAGCGAGAGCGTCTCCTCCACCTGAACGCCGGCCAGCAGGCTAACCGCGTAGCGATCACCATGCAGCACATCGATCAGGGCATTCCCCTTCATGACCCGCCAGTCGAGTTCCGACTGGAGACGGCCGGGATTGTAGGTTCCGTTGAGATAAGAAATCTGACGCCCCAAGATGACGGTACCGACACGGTTCGACTGTAGGAACGAGAAGTCGACACGGGCGCGACTGCCAAGTCGCAGCATCACGGAAACATCAGGGAACATCAGTTTTCGATCGCTGAGCCCAAGATCACTCTCGGCACCGAAAGGCGTTCCGGCACTAAAAGGGTACCCCGACCTATCAACCTGCCCCCCCGATCGAAGATGGGCCGCAAAGGTCCCGATCGACACACCAAAACGATCGGTGAGCACACTGGGTGGCGGCGTTGGGACGGGTTCGGCGAGCAGTTCCCGCTTTGCCTCGACGGGCGTCGTCGGCAATGGCCACACCGTGCCAGACTTCGGCAATTCAGGCACCGGATCCTCGAAGTCGAATACCGGCCAATCGGCACGCGAACTGCCCGACACGAACCAGAGGCACACGCCGAGCAACCCCGCCAAACCTCTCGCCCGACGACGGCATGACGCACTCAACATGTGGGCTCCATCACCGGCATCTGCAAGACCTGCAGCCCCTCCAGCCCATCCTCTCCCTCAAATACACCGCTCACATACAGTGAGCCATCGCAGGTCAGTGCGGCTGCCAACGCGCGGGATCCCGGCACGAATGCCTCCGACGACATCGCAAGCGCGCGGGACAGCGTGCGGGTATACCGACCGACGACACGCGGTGTCGGGATCGCCATCCTCGCGGCCAGCCGATAGACAGTGACCGATTGCCGGGTGGTCGAGGACACCTCGGCCCGCTGCACCGCCACATACCAAACATCCGCCGAGCGTTCATAAACAGCCGTCGCGGCCAAATCGCTCCCCGCTGACGCGTCCGTCCACACCCGCGCCGTGGCATCCAGGGCGATGAAGCCAGACGGCCCGGCCACAAACCGTTGCATGGCGAAACGACTCACGCCTTGGGCGTTCGACGTCGGCTGGAACTGCAGCATCGCCTCTGGTGCGCGAAGCATCATGCGTTCTTCATAGGTCGACGCGCGCTCAGGCGATACGCCAACGAGCGCCGTCGGCAGCACCGGCCCGGCCGCACTCAATATGAGTTGCCGCACAATCCGATCCGCAACGGGATAGCGTAGCGCCGCGAGGCCACCCTCTAGCGCCTGCAAGGTGATCGAACCGTGCTCTGCAATCGCGGGAATCTTGTTTCCCAGAGGAATCTCCTTGAACAGCGCCGGCGGCGGCGAGAATGTCGCTCCCGGTAGCTGACCAACGACTGCTGGCACGACCGGCGCTTCGCCCACACCGAGTAGCGTGATGCTCTGGATCCCGTAAGACGCGCTGCTGGCTGCAGGACACAGCGGATTGCTGGCCTGGCCGTAGGCTGAATTACTGGTGAAACACAGGGTGGCTTGTGCCGTACCGATAATGCTCGGCGCAAAAGTGATGGTGATCGAGCACGTGCCGTACGCTGGCACCGGGCCCGCGGTGCAATCACTGGTTTG
>Ga0164296_1001264_pt1 | contig 27335 bp, 12 predicted proteins | sample GEODES057metaG_FD_113533 | JGI IMG/M metagenome (GOLD analysis project Ga0164296, IMG submission 113533) | Dystrophic lake water microbial communities from Trout Bog Lake, Wisconsin, USA - GEODES057 metaG | ecosystem: Environmental > Aquatic > Freshwater > Lake | place: USA: Trout Bog Lake...
ATCCATACATCTTCGCCGATACCAACGCCGCCTGCAACAATCAAGGCACCTGTATTGGTACCTGTAGAGTTTGTGCTTGTGGTGATAATTTCACTGACCGCAGTAAATGGATCATAACTAGTAATTCCGCTAACTATTGCCCAGCCGTTACCGTTCCATTCCCATGTACGGGTTCCTATGGTATAGGTCTGACCTATATACGGGTTTGAAGGAAATCCTAATGTTGCCATGTCTTATACACCTGTAAATTGAATCCAATAAAAATTTGTACCATCCTGTATCCACTGATATTCTATGCCTACACTAGGATCAATCCAAAAATCACCAACGTTATTTGTTGCTGTAGTAGGCGGAGTTGTTTGTACTGTAATTTTAGTGTTATATAACGGGTGTCCTTGTGCGCTGTACACATTTCCGTTAACATATAAATCTCCAGCGATGCCAACGCCGCCTGCTACTGTCAATGCACCTGTAGTAGTACTTGTGCTTGATGTTGTGTTTGTAATACTTATTGCAGATGGAGTTGTTGATCCTCTGCTAGTAACTGATTGTAGTGTGCTGGTATTCCAAATTGTTAAAATACCACTGGTAGTACTTACCGCAGTATCGGTTCCTGCAAATATTGTAGCAACGCCGTACTCTTGTAAGTTTGCATTGGTAACAACTAACTGCCCATTTATGATAGCGTTAGACGCATAAATTGTACCGCCTACACCGATGCCGCCTGCAACAACTAAATCGCCTGTGGTTGTACTAGTTGCATCTACACCGCCAACCAATCGTCCACTTTCTGCCCATATTCTATTCCATGGAAGTGTACTACTACCAAGATTGTATGTACCAGATGATGCAGGAATAATATCTGAATTAACTTCAGCATCTAATGTTAGCGTATCTGTACTAGTTGATCTGCCTAATACAATATTACCGTTGGCAATAATATTACCTTGCGCAGTAATACTGCCGCCAACATTTAAATCTTTTGCAACACTTACTCCACCACTAACTACCAATGCACCTGTTGTAGTCGATGTGGTATTAGCAGTACTGTTAAAATTAACAAGACCTGCAACAGTCAGTGTTCCGTTATTTGTCTCGCGTGTAGTTACTGTTAAATTGCTAATTGTAGCAGTGGAGATACTTGCTGTGGTAATATTTGAATATACAACAGTTGCAGTGTTTATTATTGCGGTTGTAGCAGTAAGGATAGTAGCAATTAAATTTCCACTTATAATTGCATCGCCTCCGATGATCGCATCACCGCCGATAGTTGCTGTACTGCCAATCGTTGCTGTGCTAGAAACGTTTAGATATCCGCCAGCAGTTAAATTACCGCCAAAATTACCGCTTCCGCCTACATTTGCGTCACCGCCAAACCCTACACCGCCACTAACTACTAATGCACCGGATGTTGTACTAGTTGAAACAGTGACATTAAGTACTGCTAGAGTACCCGTATTAATTTGATTTAATTGAACAGCTAGATTGCCGCCTACATACGTATCGCTTTGTATGGTAGCTTTGCCGCCTACAGAAAGATTTTTACCGAGAGAAAGATTACCAATTGCTCCGATACCGCCGTTGACAATGAGAGCACCAGTGGTTGTACTGGTTGATTCGACACGTTGACCATTAAGGACTACTATGCCGTTCTTAACGACGAAATCTAATTGTGCCATGCAGTTTCCCTTTCCACGTGCTAGCTGTATTTGAAGTATTTATTCAAATACAGAATTATGGTTAGTTACGCTGTAATGGCCATTCTTATGGACTGTATGTCCATATTATTTGGAATATAGTTAGGAGTGAATACTAACGTAACAAATCCGCCGGAATAAGACACATCAAATGAGCCTAATTCGCCTGTATTTGTCACTAAACCGTACTGACTTATGTAAACTCCAGAACTTGAACCGCTTCCATCGTATGCTACTACAACTTCAGCAACGTGGAATAAGTTTGGAGTACCTTGATCTGTAATTTGTACAAGGTATTTTGCAGTTCTAAATGTGTTACCAACAAATACATCTAATGCTTGCGGTACATTTGTTGTAATACCCGACAAGGATGGTGATGTAATTAGATTTCCTGCTACATTAACTGCATTGGCTTTAACAGTATTTCCAGATGTAATATTTCCGCTTACACCAACACCGCCAACGACTTGTAATGCACCTGTATTTGTTGTTCCGTTATTAACAGCAGTTGATGCAATCTTTACTTGTCCGTTATTAACTAATAGTGACCAAATACTTGTTGCGGTCGCTGATCCGCTAATTACAGGAGAATTATCAATATATAAAGTAGCCGCGTCACTCCATGTAGGAGCATTTGACCCAATAATGGTAGGCTGGCCAACTGAGTGAACAGCAATTTTACCTGCACTGCTACCTATAGATGTTAAATCTGTATAAGTCGATGGTGCTAATTGTAGGCCTTGACCTGCAATACCCCAAGCCGGGCTTGTTACATTTCCAGTTCTTACTATGGTTCCAGCAACATATAAATTGCCAGCAATGCCTGCGCCACCTGCTACAGTTAATGCGCCCTGTGTAGTAGATCCTGAAGTTGCTGTTGAACCTATTGCAACATATCCGCCAATGTTTACATCTTCGCCAATGCCAACACCACCGGCAACTGTTAAATCGCCCGATGTTGTTGAAGTAGAATCTACACCGCCAGTAAGGTGTATTGTGAATAAATTTGCAGTTGTAGCATTTATGATACCGCCTACGTTTAGATTTTCACCAATACCAACACCGCCAAATACAACCAACGCACCAGTAGTAGTGCTTGTTGAATCTTGTGTACTTACAATGTCAAAACTATTAGGATAGAATAATCTACCACCGATATAAACGTCACCGTCGATACCAACACCGCCGTTAACAACCAATGCACCTGTTGAAGTACCTGTTGAATCTAATGCGGACCATATATAAACTGTACCAGTAGTGCTTAAATTGCCGCCAATGTTTACATTTTCACCGATGCCAACACCGCCATTAACAACCAATGCACCTGTAGTAGTGCTTGTTGAATCTAAGGTAGACCATACATATACAGTACCAGTAGTTTCAAAAGAACCGCCTACATTTACATTACCGCCAACACCTAGACCGTGTTGAATAACTACAGCACCTGTAGTTGTACTTGTACTTTCTGCGCCATTGATAAATGTAAACGATGCTGTAAACACACCACCAATATTGCCGTTAGCAGTAGCGGTAGTAAGAATATTTGCGCCATTTATTGTTGCAGAAGTAGCAATAAACAAATATTGTGCGCCAATTCCGCCATTTGGTAACTCAATGGTATTGCCAGCAATACCTTGAAGATTAAAATTTGTACCTACAAACGTGCTAGTATTACCACCAACGTAAATATTTTCGCCAATAGTAATACCACCTGCTACAGTTAGTGCGCCTGTGCTAGAAGTTCCGCTAGTAGTATCTGAAAGATTTAATGTTCCTGCATCAATTGTTGCATAAGAACCTGTGTTTAATAAATCTGTTACTGGGAATTTTTCAATACCACCTGGATAGATATTGTTCTTGAACATGAACCTACCTTGAGTATGTTCATATCCCATAAATGCGTGATTATCAGTAGCAGAGGTTGCTCCATTATTATAATGGATTATGATACCTTTATCAAAAACATCAAATGTTGTTAATGGGGTATTGTTTACGTTTGTACCAAGATCGATTACAGGATCAACAATACTTGTTTGTGTACTGTTAACTGTTAATTGTGTTCCAACATTTAATAATGTTAAACTACCTAAAAGTACTGTATCGCCGCCAACTACTAATGATTCGCCGATACCAACACCACCTGCAACATAAAGAGCATTAGTTGAAGTTGTACTGGTACTTGCTTCTGTGCTGGCAATAATAACATTACCGCCAATTCCAACACCGCCTGCAACAGTTAATGGAGCATTTGACACCGATGTAGCAGAAGATGTGTCAGTAATATTAACGTCTGTTACGTTTAATGTACCGCCAATGTTTGTACCGCCTGCAACATTTAATGCAGAAGGTGTAGAATTTGTAATAACTACTTGGCCTTGAATAAATGCGCTACCGCTAACACCTAGGCCGCCGCCGTTTGTAACTTCTAAACTGTTACCTGCTACTGATCCAGTAGTAGCACTGCCGGAAACAAAATATCCGTTGCTGGCATATAAATCTTGTCCAATCCCAATGCCGCCTGCTAATATCAATGCGCCGGTAGTTGTACTTGTTGAATTTAATAAAGAAGAAAATGTACCTGTAGTAGCACCTAATGTACCACCTACAAAAATGTTTCCTTGAACACCCAAGCCGCCATCTATTTTAACTCCGCCTGTAATAGGAGAAGTAGATTGGGTACTTGTTGTAAATTCAATGTTACCAGAGAATGACTGATTACCTTGATTTTGTGTAGCCTTAGTTAAAACAGGACTGCCATTTAAACTAAAATTACCAAATAATGTTCCACCTCCGGTAATATATAAACCTGCACCGCTAATACCGCCATTAACAACTAACGCATTTCCTCCAGGAGTCAGTGTGTTTACACTTGTACCACCTAGATACATGTTTCCGCTGTTTACATAAACAGACCAAGTATTAATAATTGAAATATTATTACTACCAGTATTAACTGATCCGTCAATATATAAAGCAACTGCGTTGTTGATTGTGCTTGTGTTAACAACGTCTAGAGTAGCAGTACCTAGATAATTAATTATAGAAAAATTAACAGTGCCGTTTGTAACAGGATCTAAATAATATGCACCAAGAGACGAAATGCCGCCGCCAAGTTGAAAATCGCCATTGGGGCCGCCGACGATTTTATTGCCAGATCTAACAATAGAATTGTTGACATATAAATTCTGCGCTATGCCAGCGCCGCCACCAACTATTAACGAGCCAGAGTTTGTTGAATAGGAGGTAGCAGTACCTTCAATTACTATGCCTTGCTTGACAATAAAATCTTTATTCAATGCCATTATTATTCCTTGATATTACCTACTGATACTCTGTCTTACAACTGTAATAGTTTTATTTGATGCACTTGTAGGGGTGAATAGCAATCTAACTAACCCATTCCCGCCGACATTATAATCAGCGTCGAATTTACCCATTTCTCCTGCTCCTGTACTAATGATACCGTATTCTGACAAGTAAACGTTACCTATATTATCTAATAACACTACAGTTTCTACCACATTAAACGATGCCGTAGGACCAACTCCGCTGGCAATTTGCACTATACTCTTAGCAGTTCTGTAGCTTGCGGCCGGATAACTGTCAATAACTGTAGTACTTGTGTTATTTATGCTGGTTACTTGCGTAAACAATTGGCTGGATCCAAATTGTATACTGCCAGCAACTTGCAATTTATCAATACCGTTGTCTGCTTGCTGTCCTAATAGTAAATTTCCTGTTGTTTTTGCCACAGCAAGACGATAGGTACCAGCAGTATCGCTATAAAGGGTCAAGCTACCTTCGTTTAGTGCTGTGCCGCCCTGACCAGCCGCGTTGTTACCGCCAACGTTCCATGTGTAACTCTGACCGTTTGTAGCAGTGTTTCGCATGGTAAATGCAACACTACCAGTTAGAGAACGACTTTCTAAAACAATTTTTTCGCCTACATATAATGCGCCGCCAACACCTACACCGCCTAATACGATCACAGCACCCGATTGTGTAGTTGTAGCATCGGCATTGTTTTGTACGTTAAACGGATACGAAATGGTACCGCCGTTCCAGTATAAATTGTTTAGTGGTACGCCTGCTGAATAAAAGTGATTTGCGTATATATCGCCTGCAACACCGACACCGCCTGCTACAAGCAATGCACCAGTAAACGAACTAGTTGCACTTGTAATACTTAAAATTTTAGTATCACCGCCGACATTTAACTGTTCTCTAATTCCTGTACCACCGTATACTTGTAAATCACCAGTATTAACATCATAAGATTGAGCGCCGCCTGTAAGTGCTACGTTAAGAAAGGTTGCAACAGATGCAGAGTTTAAACCGATAGGACTGCTATCAATAGACTTGTTAATAATCGATTGATTCAAAGTATTTGTAATTATTTCATACCAATAATTTGGATCTGTTCCTATCACATTTGACGGAGTAAAGGTAGTATAATAATATTTTCCACCATGAATAGTACCGTACTCTACGTTAACGATCGCGCTTGCAAGTTGAGCAGATGAACTAGCATCAGGACTTCTAACCCAAGTACCATTTGCACCAACACCTACATATGAAACAATGTATATTCCATTGTCGGCTGGACTAACTTGATCTAACACTAAAATACGATCGTTGGGCAATAAAGATACACCGTCAACTATATTAGGTGCACCGCCAATTAATGTAATGCTACTAGTAGTAGCGGCCTTAACTGGGCCTTTAAAGCCGCTAGACGTCTGCAAATTAGGAATATATACTGGACCATTTAATGTCAACGAGCCAGTTCCATTCGGATTGTAAACAACATTGCCGTTGGTAATATTACTTTCGATAAATGAAGCAGTGTTTGTGAAAGTAAAATTAATTCTTCCTAACGATGACGCATATGACGTTTGAGAATTTGATGTTATAATGGTATAACCCGTGCTAGTAGTTGGTGAATTACCCAAAGCCGCCTGTGTTTGGTTAAGGGTAATATATCCGCTAGTCGAGCTAGGGTTTTTAGAAGCGCCGCTTATTAAACCAAAACTCACGTTACGCTCCTATTACTAAAACAAACGGTGTCATTTCCGCATACAAGCTCTTCTGGAATGTTCTTCCACTTAAAACGCCCGTTGCCTGACTAATAACTAACTGCGGTCCAATACGGAAGTCACCGTTTTGGTCAGTTGATGTATAGAACACCTTACCATTGTTTAATTGTACAACCTCCTTGCTTTGATCTGGGTCAGCGGTACCAACTTGAGGTAACGCACCGTACTGTGTACCAGCACCCACGTATTCAAATAAGTAGCCCGACGCTGAAATATAACTTTGTTGATAGAAGTTAACTGTAGCACCATCTATAAACAATGTTGGATCTAAAACGTTTTGTTCTAGTGTAATAATGTGATACTGACCATTTCTGTAATAGTATCCGTTACCTACGTTAACAGAACGATAATTTCCGCCATGTGTTAAGTCATAAATTACAGCATCAACAACTGATCCCATATCTCTATAACACTTGTTGTTATTAAATGGTGGATAGTATGTATATGTGTAATTGATATAAGCAAGAATTTCTGCTTGTATAAATGCACGGTTAGCTTCTAAGATATTAAATGCGTTAATAACATTTGGACTTGTACTTGCTGTTAGACTGATTGGAGTCTTAGCAGGTGCCGCAGTAGGTCCATTCTCAATAATGCTTGTTATCAAATCAACACTTGCTTGTACCGCAGTAACTTCCGATCCTGTACCGACTGGCATGTCAGTAATTTGACCTACGATATCATTGCTGTTTTGGTAAACAAGTGTTTGATATGATTGAGGAACTGGTGTACCTGTAATGATATATGGTACAATTTTTCTAATGTAATTATATGCCGCGGCCACTTCAGGAATTTCACTAGGAACTGCTGAAGATTCGCCATCGTAACTATAATAATAAACACCTGACTGAATTGCTTGACGGTTACCGCCATACAACAAGTCAAAACTTACAGAGTCAATTATATAACCTACATCGCGGAAACATGTTGCTTGGTTAAATGTAAAGTCTGGATTATCTAAATTAATTCTTGCTACTACTTCTGATTGTAAGAATGTTCTGTTAGCCTGTAATACTTCATAAGCAGTAGTAATTCCGGAATCAGTTAGTGCAGTTGTTCCATTAGGTATAATATTATCAGTTACACCAGCAGGACCGTTTAACAATATGTTAACGATTGTTGTTATATCGTCTGCAACAAACGTTGCGGCCGCTACACTACCGGTTCCAATAACTTGTGTACTTGTATTACCTGTACTTACAGTTACTGGCTGACCTAAAATAACTTGTTGAGCAATTTGGCCTAAGTAACGTATTGCATTTGTAGTAGTTGTTGCTTCTCCTGCAATGTTGCCAGTGTAACCATCTTGGTTCCAATACTGTAATGCCGCAAAAGTTGATTGACTTTCGCCTTGAAATAACAAGTCAAATGCAATCGCATCAACAATTAAACCAGTATCTCTGTTACATGTAGTTTCGTTAAACGAAAACTCTGTATCATAAACAGTATTAATGTAAGCAATAGTTTCTGCTACAATAAACGCACGATTGTCTTCTAACAACGTTGCGGCCGCTAATACGGAAGTAGTTGTTGAAGCAGTCAATGGTATCGAAGTAGGAGCCGGAGCAACACTAGGACCGTTGTTAATAATGTTTGTAATAGTTGACAAATTAGCTTGAATAATATTAACTTCTGCAATAGTAGCAGTAGTTGTTGTACTGATTACTTGAGTTACATTATTTTGATAAGGAATAACTGGTGTATTTGTAACAATGTTAGCACTTAGTTTAGAAATAAAATCATAAGCCGCTGTAACTTGTGGAACTTCGTTGTCAAGACCACTTGTAGCAAACGTATCAGTATGACCATAATAGTAAACACCTGACTGAATTGCCTGACGATTACCGCCATACAACAAGTCAAAGCTCACGCTGTCTAACATATATCCAACATCACGGAAGCATTTAGCTTCATCGTAATTAAATCCACAGAATGTATTGTTAATCCAAGATGTAACTTCTGCTTGTATAAACTCTCTGTTGGCCAACAATAAGTTAAACGCATTATCAACATTTTGATTTGTACTGCCAGATAGTGCAATAGGTGTCTTAGCAGGCACAGCACTTAATCCGTTGTTGATAATGTTAACAACATTATTAACTAAGGTGTTCAATGTATTAACTTCGTTTGTTGTTGCAGGTAACATATAAGTTACTTGAGCTACGTTATTTCCTGGACTAGGAGTTACTGTCTTACCTGTTACAATTGATGCAATAATTTGTTGCATGTATTCGTAAGCCGCTGTAACTTGCGGAAGTTCATTAGGAACAACGGTAGTAGCATCATAGGTATAATAGTAGGTACCCGCTTGAATTGCTTGTCTATTACCGCCATGTAACAAGTCAAATGCTACGCTGTCAATAATATATCCCACATCTCGCATGCATGTACTTGTGTTATAGACAAATGTTGGTGCAGTTGCATTAATATATGCTAATACTTCAGCTTGCATGTAATCGGTATTTTCTAATAACAAGTTGTAAGCATTGTTTGTAGAAGTCGTATTGCTTGATCTTCCGTTAGGAATAATAGCTTCTGTTACGCTTGCAGGACCTGTACTTAAAATATCTAAAATAATACCAAAGTCAGTGCCAATTGCACCAGCGTCGCTTGGACTACCTACGTTTGTACTTGTTGTTTGCACCACAGCTGATTGATAGCGTGTACCAGTTTTATCACCAACAGCAATCTTCTGAGCCAATTGACTTAGATAGATAATAGAGTTAGTTGTTGTAGTAATTTCGCTACCAATTGCACCAGTATAACTGCCGTTGGTCCAGTATTGGATGGCCGCAAATGTTGTTTGGCTATCGTACTCTGTAGGGTACATTAAATCAAACGCTAAACTATCAACAATCAAACCAACATCGCGATAGCATGTAGCTGTATTATATTGGAAGTTGGAAGTTGCATTTACATAAGCAACAACTTCATTCTGAATATAATTTCTATTTGCTTGCAAGTTTGCATAGGCATTTAATACATTAGGATTGGTACTAGGAACAATACTGTTAGGAACAATTTGATCAGTAATATTAGCAATACCGTTTTCTAATATAGTTGTAATCCATCCAAAGTCTGCAGATATTGCATTAACTTCATTTGAAGTTGCCGCAGTAAATGTATTAATTTGGGTAACTGTATTTTGATAACGGGTACCTGTTGTAATATTTTGAATAACATTCTGAGCCAATTGACTTAGATAGTTAACTGCATTAGTTGTAGTTGTTTGCTCGCCTGGAATAAGTGAACTGCCTTGGCTAAAGTATTGAATACCAGCAAACGTGCTTTGGCTTTGACCGCCAAAGATTAAATCTTGAGCTAGTGCATCAACAATCAATCCAGTATCGCGAGCACATAATTCTTCATTGTAGGAGAATTTTGTATGGAAGTTACTACCAATATAAGCAATAACTTCAGCAGTAATAAATGCCTTGTTTGCTTCTAATAAAGAAGTAGCATTAATCACATGAGTACTTGTACTTGGCGTTAATGTAATCGGAGTTGCTTCAGGAGCAACACTTGGGCCATTAGTAATAATGTTTGTAATATTATCAATTAATGAATCTGCAAGAGTTACTTCAGTAGTTGTACCTGTTGATACAGACAATACTTGTAACACTCTATCTTGTTGTGGGTTAACAATTTCTGTTCCTCCAACAATATCTGCAACTAATGTTTTGATAAAGTTGTAAGCCGCAGTAGTTTGTACTTGTTCGCCTGGTATTACTGTTGAAGTACCAGTATGTGAATAGTAGTAAACACCACTTTGTGTTGCTTGACGGTTACCGCCGTATAGTATATCAAAGCTCACAGAGTCAATTATATAACCAGTGTCGCGATAGCAGTATGAAGGACTGTATGTGAAGTTAGCAAAGTTATCATTTACATACGCAACAATTTCTTGTTGAATAAATGTTCTGTTAGCTTCAACAATATTAAATGCATACAACGCATTTGTACTTGAGCTTTCTGTTAGGCTGATTGGGCGTAAACTATTTGCATAACTTGTACCGCTATTGATAATAGTCAACATGTAATTGATGTTGTTGACCATTGCCTGTGCTTCTACACTTGTTGCGGCTGGTAAGCCTGTAACTTGAGTACCGGTGTTGCTAGTGCTCTTGTTTACAGTTCCGCCAGTAACGATTGTGCTAATAACTTTTGCCAAATGATTGTAGGCCGCAGTAACTTGTGGATATTCTGTAGAAATTACGTTTGAACCAGTGTAACCATAATATGCTACACCACTTTGAACTGCTTGTCTATTACCACCATGTAGTAAGTCAAACGCTACGCTGTCAATCATATAACCGATATCACGTGAACATGTATCTTCATTATAAGAATAGATGCCATAAGTTTGATTGATCCAACCAGTTACTTGTGCTTGAATAAATGCACGGTTTGCTTCTACTAAATTAACTGCGTTCAACACGTTAGCATTGCCGCTCGGTGTCTTAGTGATAGAAGTTTTAGCAGGTGCAACACTAGGACCGTTAGTAATAATGTTAACCACGTTTGCTAATTTAGCTTGAAGTGTTGTAACTTCAGAACTTGTAGCAGGTGTTAAATTCATTACCTGAGGAACTGTTGATTGATATAATGTAGCAGTTGTTCCAAGAACAATGTTGCTGATCAATGATGACATGTAATTATAAGCGGCTTCTGTCTCAGACTGTTCGCCTGGGATTGCAGATGAGCTAGCATTGAAACTATAATAGTAAACACCTGACTGAATTGCTTGACGGTTACCGCCATACAACAAGTCAAAACTTATGCTATCAATCATGTAGCCAACATCTCGGTGGCATGTAGATGAATCAAATCCAAAGGTAGGATACAATGCTTCAACATATGAAACAATTTCGCCTTGTAGATAGCTTCTGTTTGCTACCAATAAGTTGTAAGCATTAACAACAGAAGCAGTTGTGCTGGCCACTACACCATTAGGAACAATTTGATCAGTAACGCCAGCGGTGCCACTTGTTAAAATGTTAACAATCGTAGTAAATTCTTCTGCAACAATAGCCACTTCGTTAGTTGTGCCTGCCGCAATTGGATTAGTAACTTGCGTACCACCACTATAACGTGTACCACTTGTATCGTTAAGTATAATTTTTTGTGCTAATTGACTTAGGTGATTAATTGCGTTTGTAGTTGTAGTAATTTCGCTACCAATTGCACCGGTGTAACCATTTTGGTTCCAATATTGTAAACCGGCAAATGTAGTTTGACTTGTACCACCAAAATACATATCTTGTACAATCGCATCAACAATTAATCCTGTATCACGTTTGCATTTTTTCTCATTGTAAACAAATGATCCAGAACGAGTTGCATCAATGTATGCAATAACTTCAGCTTGCAAATATGCACGGTTAGCTTCTAGCAAATTGTAGGCATTTACAACGTGTGAACTTGTGCTTGCGGCTCCGTTAGGAATAATGCTGTTGGTTACATTAGTAGTACCTGTTGATAAGATATTAATAATTGTAGTAAAGTCTGTGTTGATTGCAGATGCTTCTACACTTGTAGCCGCAGGCAAGTTTGAAACTTGAGGTACCGCAGTTTGATAACGAGTACCTGTTGTAATATTTTGTACAATTTCTTGTGCAAGTGTATTCAAATAACGAACTGCGTTAGTTGTTGTAGTAATCTCGCCCGGGATAATTGCGTTAGTATTAGTTGCTTGACTCCAATATTGTAGACCAGCAAACGTCGATTGACTATTTGTAGGAGTTGGATATAACAAGTCAAATGCTACTGCATCAACTAACAACCCTGTATCGCGATAGCAATTAGGTACGTTGTAAGTAAACGATGTAGTTGAATTTACATACGCAATAATTTCATGTTGCATGAAACTTCTATTTGCCTGTAACGCATTAAATGCCGCGATAGTTGCAGTATTTGTACTTGAAGTTAAACTGTTAGGGACAATGTTGTCAGTAACACCTTCAATACCGTTTTGAATAATATTTAAAACAACATTAAAGTCCGATGCTATCTCAGCTACTTGAGCCACAGTAGCAGTAGTACCTACGACTACCTGAGTTACTGTATTTTGATAACGGGCCGCAGTTGTATTTGTTACAACCTGTTCTGCCAATGTTTGTAAGTATTTGATAGCTTGAGTTGTTTGATAAGACTCATTAGGAATGTTAGTATTACCTTGACTCCAGTATTGAATAGCCGCAAATGTTGTTTGACTTGTGCCGCCAAATAACATATCTTGAGCAATAGCGTCAACAATTAGGCCAGTATCACGTGCGCAGATTTCTGCGTTGTATGAATATGGTTGTGGCCATAATGTTTCAGCATAGGCCGCTGTTTGAGCTTGAATAAAGTTTCTATTTTTCTCTAACAGTTTTGCCGCGGCTAATACACCAGGATCAGTAGTTAAAAACTGTCCGTTGATATTATACTCTAGTTGAGGATTTCCGTTGGTAATAACTCCAATAATATCATCAAATCTTTCAATAACAGTACCTGTACTTGCTTGACTTGCTTCAAATGTTGGATCAATTATTTGAGATACAGTAGTCTGATATACCGTAGCAGTTTGATTATTAATAATCTGAACTGCTAGATCTCGAGCGTAGGCAATTGCTTGACTGGTTGTTGTGACTTCTCCTGGAATAACTGAAGTCGCTGTATTACCATGTGATAACGTTGTGTCTACTTGACTTGACAATACTGTGTAGTATGCGTTACCACAGAAATATAAATTCAAATAGTTAGGATTTAGTCCTGTAGGATCTCCTCCGCCATTAAGGATTGGTTGATCAAGTGTAATCGATTGATAGTTAACATCAGTAACCTGCGTTCCTGTTGTAAAGTAAGGAGCACCTTCACCGTTGGGGCTTTGATTACCGTAGATATCAACAATATACAATGTGTGTCCAATTGCGATATCTGTTGTATCAATTCCAGTAATTGTATAACTACCGGTTGTAACTGATCCAGTATTAGATGCCGCTACTAGGTATCCTGGGAAGCCTTCTTTGTTAACGTAAGGCACACGATTACCACTGTAATCTAAATATGTATCAGGCGGAACAACTTCCATTATCAAACCAATGTGTGGTCGATTAGTTGCATCTGGAATGAATACTTCCATTCGTTGGTTTTGTGGCCAGTATCCTAATGGATAAAATTCTCCGTTTGGTCTGTTTGTTGGATATGCTGGATTCCAAACAATACCAGAGAAATCTAACTTACCAATACCTTTTGATACTAGGCATAGGTCACCAAAGTTTGCGTTAGAGTTGGTAATAGAAGCAATACCGCCATTCTCTGTTGTAACCGCTTGGTCACAGAACAAGGTAAACACAGAAACTAACTGTGCATAGCCATTATTAATAATATGAATACCGTGACCGCCTTGAGAAACTTGAGTAAACGCATCGAACACAAAAGATTGAATAGGTGATTTTAAAGATGGAGCATTTCCGTCTACCAAAGCGCCGCCGCCTGCGCCATGTGGGTCAAGACGTCTATCTGCGTTTGTACTAGTAGACCAATATGAAGGAATATCTGCGTCCAATGAAGGATAAACTGCTGTATAACCAAAATATAGTGTAGCATTATCACTAGCCGCTACTGTAGGACTACTTAATGTAATATTAAATGTACCGTTTCCGTTGTCAACAATGTTAGTAACTGTACTTGCATTATTAACTTGATTAGGACTAATGCCAGTTGGATATATCAATGCTAATAAATCATTCATAGGAGCTGGTGCCGATTTAGGACCGTCCTGAATAATACCGGTAATTGTTGTAATTAAACTTGCAATTCTAGTTGTAACAATCGCACCGTCTGGCAATGCGTTGTTAATAATTTGTGAAACACCGTTTTGAAACGTTGGAGAATACAAAGAATTTGACACTACTGATGCCATTAGAGTTCCAAGGTATTCAATTGCGGCCACACAAGGTGCTAATTCTTCTGAAGTTAGTACACTAGTAGCACCGTCCCAATATGAAAGTCCAGTAATTAAACTTCTTTCATTTCCGCCAAATCTTGCGTCAGCACCTATAGCAGTGATTATAGTGCCAACATCTGAACTAATATCAAACCCTAAACTAGGATATGTTGTTGTAAGAAATGCATTAACTTCTGTTTGTAAAAAGTTTGCATTTTCATTTAGCAATGCTTGTGCATTAAAATATCCTTCGTTGGATGCTGAATCTACTGCCATACCTACTACAACAGAACCTGTGTTCAATGTAACAGTAATAGTACTTACTTGTGCTACCCATGAACTAGTACCAGCCGCTAACGGAACTTGAACTGTTTGATTAGGTACAAACATTGAGCCGTCCATTAACCACGGACCTGTTTGATTTGTACAGTTTTGAATATAAGGAGAATAATACAAATCGATCGGATTGGTTAAGCTAGGAGGAAACGCCACGCAGTATGCACCGGTTGTATATGTTCCTGCACCGCCTGGAGCATAGCGTTCTACGCTACCTCTACGCAAATTACGCATTTGCATCTGTGCAATATATACACCAGAATTAACGTGGAACAAATCTTGATCTCTGTTCAACGGTTCAATAAAAACTGTTCTTAAGTCGTCACCGATAACGCAGGTATAACCTTTAAGTGGAATAGGATTGTCTTCATAATAGTGTCCAGATGATACCTTAATAACAGTACCTTCTTGGTAATAAGGACTGCGCACAGCGCCACTAATTGTGCGGCAAGCGCGGCTCGCATCCATTGCACGACCATCATTGCTATCGTCACCATCCATTGTAACATACAACACATTACTAACAACAGGAGCAGTACCTAAAGGATTATCACCTTTAACATCGATGTTGCCTAAGACTTCGAAGTTACCGGTTACTTGTGCCTTTACTAATGGACTAATGACAATGTTACCATTGGTTGCTGTAAAAACCATATCGCCTGGAATGGTAGTACTAACAACTTGATCTAAAAATTTTAATTCGCCTAGTGTATTACTAAAAGTAGCCTTGCCAGACGCATCCGTTTGGATTGTATAACCTTGATTAACTGTAGGGGCTTCGCCTAGTGCAGGCTGAGCTTGACTTAAACCCAGATATTTAAATCTATCGTCGGTTAACTTTGCTGGAGGAAATACTGGTTTTCTGTTACTTAGTAATTTAGGCATTTTTTATCTCTTTACAAATTATGAGTTAGCTGTTTCTAGGATCGACAATACTAGTTTCATTGACGATGTTGTATCAGCAAACGCAATCACACTATCTTGACTTTCTACAATCATCTTTCCTGAGATCAATGATGCCGCGTCATTACTAGGAACGCCAAACCCTGATACAATTTCTGTACTAACGTTCGGCGGTTGCCCATTGTTACCTTGTGCATTAGGTAACACTCTAAAGTTTCTGTGATGTTGCATTGTTACATAATGCGTGTTAACGCTGTCAATGTTTGCAACCTGCGCCATCAATATAATACTTGTAACACCAATTGGTGCCACATAAACAGTAGCAGAAGTACTTGTGTTCAATACCGCTGTTATTGTTCTAAACGTGTTTAATGGAATTAATGCCATTTATTTCTCCTTAATTTTTATTCACTACTGCCTGCTTCAACTGCTAAAATAAACGGAGTCATTTCTGCGTATAAACTCTTTTGGAAAGTTCTACCACTTAAAACGCCTGTCGCTTGACTAATAACTAAACCTGGACCAATTCTAAAGTCGCCATTCTGGTCGGTTGAAGTAAAGAACACCTTACCATTATTTAACTGAATTACTTCCTTAGTCTGCACAGGATCCGCTTTTCCAACTTGTGGAAGGGCTCCGTACTGTGTGCCAGCACCTACATATTCAAATAAGTATCCGCTAGCACTCATATAACTGCGCTGATAGAAATTAACAGTAATTCCATCAACAAATAATAATGGATCTCTTACATTTTCCTCTAATGTAACTATATGATAAGTTCCATCTTTAGAATAATAAGTTCCACCTGCTTCAACTGCACGGAAGTTTCCGCCAGTTGGTAAATCTGCCGCAATGGCATCAATAATTAATCCTACATCTCTGTGACATTTACGTTGATCATAAGAGAATGGCCCTGGATAAGTTTCATTAATCCATGCAATAGTTTCTGCTTGTATAAATGATCTGTTAGCCTCTAAGATATGGTAAGCATTAATAACAGTAGCAGTTGAGCTAGCAGTAGAACCAATTGGGTATGTTGAGCTAACAACACTAGGACCATTATTAATAATGTTTGTAATCACATTAATATTATTCTGTGCAATAAGAACTTCAGCAGTTGTACCTGTGCTTAAATTAGTAACTTGAGGAACTACTGTCTGATAAGGATTTGCTATTGATATACCTTGAATAATGTTTGGAAGTATGCTACTGATAAATTCGTATGCCGCAGATGTCTGTGTTGTTTCATTGACAATAACTGTGCTAGATGAATCATATTGATAATAATAAGTACCTGCTTGGATGCTTTGTCTGTTACCGGTGTGTAATACGTCGAACGCAACAGAGTCAACCATATAGCCAATATCTCGTCTGCACTTAGTTTGATCGTAACTAAAGCCTGGATTATTTCCATTGATCCATGCAATAGTGTCATCAATAATAAATTGTCTATTCGCCACTAATAGGTTATAACCGTTTAGAACAGTAGCATCACTTGATGCATTTCCGTTAGGTACAATAGAATCAGTAATTCCTCTTGTACCTTGTCCTATAATATTTGCAATTAAATTAAAGTTTGATTGGGCCGCACCTGCCGCAGTAGTACTACCGGCTGTGCCAAATACTTGAGATGTTGAGTTACCTGGGCTAGGCACAACAGTTGTTGCTAACATGAGATCGTGTGCGATGTTTGCAATATGTAAAACTGCTTGCGTTGTTGTTGTTTGTTCGCTTGTTACCCCGTTCACTAAACCTAAATCTTGACTCCAGTATTGCAATCCTGCAAAAACACTTTGCGTATCGCCGGTGTATAACAAGTCAAAGGCCAAGCTATCTACAATTAATCCAGTATCGCGAGCACACTTTGTTGAATCGTATGTAAAGCCTCCCGAAACATAAGAGCTATTAACATAAGCAATTACTTCGTCTTGAATAAATGTACGATTTAATTCTAATAAAGTAGCCGCGTCTGTTGCGCCATTTACAATAGTACCTGTAGTAGTTACTGCGGGCGCATTGTTTGGTCCTGTTAAAATAATATCAGTGATGATATTAATTTCTTTGCTAACAAAAGAAGTAGCACCACTTCCATTTAATGTTTCGTTAATTACCTGAGTTGATGTGTTAGTGCCTGTTTGTAAACTGGTGATAGTCTGATTTTGAATAACCTTCTGTGCTAGTGTGTTAATGTAATTAATCGCACCGATAGTTTCAGTTTGTTGACCGCTAATATTACTTTGTCCTGCTGGCTTAGGATCCGGAGCAACTACGCTAGATAATATAGAATAATAAGCATTACCGCATGTGTAGATATTAAAGTAACTTGCATTACCTGGTTGACCGCCACCTGAATTAATAGGATTGCTTAATGTGATCGACTGATATTCTACTTTAGTTACAACAGTGTTTGTGTTTAGGTATAGATTTCCGTTATTATCATACTGGCTTCCGTATTGATCGACAATATAAACATTTTGTCCTACTGCAATATCTGTAGTATCAAATACAACTCCAGTTGAAGAATTAGTTGTAATGATGTGCGAACCGGTAGTTAAGAAATCCATACTAGGAGTTCCGCCTAAGAACCCTGGGAAACCTTCTGCATTAACATATGGCACGGTATTTCCGTTATAATCTATATAAGTTTCAGGAGGTATAACTTCCATTACTAAACTGATATGTGGACGGTTTAACGGATTAGGTACAAAAACTTGTACTTCTTGTTGATATGGATAAAAGCCTAATGGATAATCTGTAACAGAAGGATTGTAAATTGTTCCACCAAACTCTCGTGGACCAAATCCTTCTGACACTAAACACAAATCTCCAAAGTTACTATTACTGTTTGTGATAGAACAGATGCCGCCGCTTTCACAATGAACCGCAACATCGCAGAAAATTGTAAACACAGAAACTAATTGAGCGTAACCTTTGTTGATAATATGAATGCCATTACCGCCTTGGTTAACTTGTGTGAACGCATCAAACACGAAAGATTGAATAGGCGATTTTAATGACGGAGCATTTCCGTCTACTAACGCACCACCACCCGATCCGTGCGGATCAATTCGTCTATCAGCATTGGTACTTGTTGTCCAATAGATAGGAATTTGTTCATCTTGCAAAGGATAAACAGAAGTGTCACCAAAATATAATTTGTCATTGGTAGCACCTGCTACAGTAGAAGTACTTAATACAACAATAAATTGTGTCAATGTTGAATTTGTTGTTACCGGTGCGGCTTCTGGGCCATACTGAACAATGTTAGCAATATTATCAAATGCGGCTTCAACGGCAGTTGTTGCTGTTGATCCGCCCGGAAGTTGCATATTGATTACTTGTGAAACAATATTGGTGCCAGTTTGTTGTAGGTTAGTAACTTCAACGTTGGCAATAACATCTACTGCTAATTGTTTAGCATATTCAATCGCATAATATGTTTGAGGAATTTCGCCTTGTAAGGAAGTATATTGACCTTGCCAGTATTGTAATCCAGCATAGGTTGTACTTGTATTTGTTTGATGAATAATATCGTTTTGTACAGCATTGATAATATAACCAACATCTCGATAGCAAATATCTTGATTATATTGGAGTCCAGTTGTTGGGAAAGTTGTATTAATAAATGCAATCGTTTCGCTTACTAAGAAATCTTTATTTGCTTCTAATAATGCAAATGCCTTTACAACATTAGGATTAGAACTTGCAGTTAAACCAATAGGAGTTTTATTGCTTACAACTGCTGGGCCATTAGTGATAATATTTTTAATTAAATCTATTTCACTTCTTAAAATTGCTACTTCTGCTTCTGTAGCAGGAGGCAACGAGGTATTTTGTACAGAAGCAGTTTGATAAGGATATTGAATAGGAGTTGCTGTAACAATATCTTCAACTAAATTTCTGATGTAATTGTATGCCGCAATAGTCTGTAATGATTCGTTTGGAATTACAGTCGAAGTTGAAGAATAACCATAATAGTAAACACCAGATTGAATCGCTTGACGATTACCTCCATGTAAAATATCAAATGCAACGCTGTCAACAATGTATCCTATATTTCGGAAACAAGTTGAAGTATTATAAACGAATCCTGGATTTGCTCTATTAACAAATGCAACAACTTCTGATTGAATAAAATTCTTATTTGCTTCTAATAGATTGTAAGTGTTAATGGTTGCGGTAACTGTGCTAGCAATACCATTAGGTACAATTAAATCAGTAACACCCACTGTACCAGAGTTAATAATTTTTACAATTAAATCAAACTCACTGGCAATAGTAGCGGTAGTTCCTGTGTATGCTTCTATTACTTGAGGTACAGCATACTGATATCTAGACGAAGTTGAATTTGTTACAACTTGCAATGCTAGTGTTTTTGCATATTCAATTGCATTAGTAGTAGTTGTTTGTTCGTTTGGAATAATTGCATTAGTATTAGTATTTTGACTCCAATACTGTATACCTGCAAAAGTTGATTGGCTAGTACCTTGATACAATAGGTCAAATGCTAGACTATCTACAATCAGTCCTGTATCTCTAGAACATTTTGACTGATCATAATAAAACGGTGCGCTGAAATTATTGTTAACATAAGCAACAACTTCTGATTGAATAAAACTGCTATTAGCGGTTAGCAAACTTGCCGCATTTTCTACTCCAGCCCAGTTGGTAACAATGTTATTAATGATGCTTACACAATTTAAAACATTAGAAAGTGCCACAGTAGCAGTAGTACCTGTATTGAAATATTGAGAAACAGTACCCCTTACTTGATAAGATCTTGGAGGAGCACTATTGTTAAGAACATATTCTGCAAGTGTTCCTAAGTAAGAAATTGCACTAGTGGTGGTCGAAATCTCTCCAGCAATGGCGCTGGTATTTCCTTGCCAATATGCTAGACCAGCCGCAACAGATTGTTCGTTTCCGCCTAAGACTGCATCGTGTGTTATTGCATCAATAATAAGCCCTAAATCTCTAGCACATTTTGTACTATCATAACTAAATCCAACATTATTAGTCGTAATATATCCTATTGTTTCTGCTACCATGAAGGCTTTATTATTTTCTAATAAATCTCTAGCGCCTCGGAAGTTAGGATCTGGATTTTGTACGTCAACGACCATTGCTACTTCTGAAAGAGAATCGATTAGTATGCCAGCACCGTTAACGGTGTTACCTATCTCAATCATTTCATTTGTACCTGGAACAACATTAACAGTTAGAGTTAATGTTCCAGCAACGTAAGTACTGGTAGCAACAACATTAGGAACCTGTACTGTTTGATTAGGAACAAACATTGTTCCGTCTTTTAACCAAGGTCCGGATTGATTAGTACAATTTTGTATGTATGGACTATAAAATAAATCAATGGGGTTTTCTAGTCTAGGAGGAAACGCTACGCAGTATGCACCGGTAGTGTATGTACCTGCTCCTCCTGGTGCATATCGAGTTACTTCTCCTCTTCGAAGATTTCTAAATTGCATCTGTGCAATATATACACCAGAGTTGACCCAAAATAAATCAACTGTTTTGTTTAGTGGTTCAATGAATGTTGTACGTAAATCATCGCCAATAACTGAAGTATAAGGCAATAATTGAATAGGATTGTTTTCGTAATAATGGCCGCTACGAACTTTAATAACTGTACCTTGTTTATAGAAAGGACTATTAACAGCGCCGCCGATCGTACGGCAAGCACGGCTAGCATCTTCTGCTCTGCCATCATTGTTGTCGTTGCCGTCCATTGTAACATACAACACGTTACTAACAACCGGTGCAGTACCTAACGGACTACCGCCGTATACTCTAATGTCTCCATTAATTGTTAACGCATTGCCCGGTAATCCTTTACTGTTAGTAACAGGATTAGGGAACATTGTAATATTAGTTCCTGTATCAGCAGGACTAATAGTGTTAGCATACAAATCTTGGAAATATCCGCCAGCCCAATAACTGCTAGAACTACCAAAATTAAATCCAGAAAATACACTGGTGTTTGTTACAAAGTTTGTAACAGTTGTACCTGTATTAGTTACTGTAGATACAAATGTACCTGAACTAATAAACGGAGTAAGATCTGTATTAATCTCACCACCGAAAGAAATTGTATCAGTAGCAGTAGTAACACCTAATTGAATATTACCTTGTGCATAAAAATTACCAGTAGCACGTACATCGCCTGTAACAAATGTGTTACCAACTAGGTAGATGTTTTCTTGCCCAGACGGAGCAATGGAAATAGGACCAAGTGAACTAGAAATTGTACTACTAGATGTGGTACTTGTAAAGGTCATTAGACCTATAGTACCTGTAGTATCAACTATTAATTGTAGTGCGTGTAATGTTCCGTTTACATCTAGTGTGTATTGAGGACTCGCTTGTCTAATACCAACTTGGCCATTGACTACGTCTAGGTATAATAAATCTGTTTCGAATGCTAGATCAACGCCGTCACGAGCTAGATTGCTCGCTAGTAGCGGACCCGTTATGCGACCTACGGCCATATCAGCTCCTCAATACACCGTGTTTCACGGATAACCACCTTACATTGCGGGTTTACCACAGTATGATCGACTGCCAGAAATACTGGCATCGATGTATTTATACTAATTAAGCGTTAGGAGGAAAATAGCCGTCGAAACCAAGCAAAGCAACCACTGGCTTCATTGGAACAGCACCACTGAAACTAATATACGTTCCAGTTGAGTATGTAAAATCTATTTGTGTATTTGCTGTGATATTATCTATAGTTTCTGTAGAAATTACAATAGAAGAATTTGTCGAAATAATGCCTATAACTGTAGTATGTGCCGGTAATGCATCTGGTCCAGTCACTGTCATTCCTACAATAATATTAGTTAATGTTGACATAGGCAACACTGTTGAACCAATATTGACATTTGTTGACACACTTAATTGAAAGTCAGTGGGAGCGGTTAAAGATAAAGTGTAGTTCAATCCCGGAATTTGATAAACGTTATCAACATATACCATTACATTGGCATCACCTTTAGCATATGAAGGTTCCCAATCAGGATTTAAAGGACCAAAAAATGTGTTAAGATAGTTACCGCTTCCTAAATTTTGAACAGTAATAGGAGCAGGACGAACGGTTCTAAAACGTTCCCAAACTCCATTAATATGTCCTTCTGCTTCGCTTAGTGTTTGATTATAACGAACTTGCCCATCAACTACTGCCGAAGGACGTTGTGTTGTAACACCGGACGGCAATTCCATAGACACCGCTGAGGTTGTAACGATAGTTCCGTCAACATTAACGGCCCATGTATTACTCATAGGATTATGTTGATCGACTGGGGTACGTTTATAAAATTTCATAATTAGTGAGTCGCCATGCTACTGATGCAAACGCTGATAAGACTATTTTGTCCGGATTGTGCCTGAATAGTATCACCGTTTTCTAATACAAATCTTTCAGAGTCTAATGCAAAAGTTTCTCCCGCAGGAATCGATACTTGATTTATAACCATTCTACTTGTATCAAGAGGCTGACCTGCTGGAACGATCCAAACTGTAACAATGTCAGGAGTAGTTAAATCAGTATTACAAAAAATCATAGTTGTAATAGCTTGTTCACCGGTTGCTGTAAACACCACTGTAGGTGCTGTTGCGATTAAAATATTGTTTGTTATTGCCATTGTTTGTCCTTTACAGTATCATGCTAAACACCATAGCCCTACGTGCTCCAGTTAATTCGTCAGTGCCTAATGTATTTACATACAATAATCCCGAAGCACCTGCTCCTGGAGTAGATGTACTATAAACTTTAACTTGATTAGGAGTTGATGTTGGAGGAACGTCAGGAACTTGATATGAAATTGCCGCATTAGCAATAATATTGCCTGTACCGTTTGTTAATAAAATTAAATCTGTATTTGTTGTACTAGTTCTAATAGTGCTACTTGTGATTGCAATACCAGCAAGTGCTACAGTATCTGGTTCGATATAAACTGTTTGCACGTTATCAATAAATGCAATGATGTTACTTGTCTGTCCTGTTTTTGTATAATCGTTAATAATTACAGAACTGTTGCCTTCTTGAATAAATGTTGCAGATGTAGCAAATGCCACTTCTGTTGCTTGTGATACAACATGGTCAACATAGTATTTGTTAGGAATATCATTTTCATCAGTTACACGACTAGCATAACTTAGGCCTGTTTCATCACCTTGTGTACCAACGTTTAGCATACCCACTTGGTTACCGAAGATTATCAATCGACCATCTAGTCTAGAACCTTCACCGTCGTATTGTATTGCATTAACTTTAATTGCGGAATATGCTTGGGCAACACCGTTACCTACTGTAAATTCCCATATACCTTGGTGATTATTTACGCCATCGTTCCATGCTAATTCAGTTAAAACTAGATTACCAGTTAGAGTAGAACTTGCACCGTGGCCGCGATCAACTTGTATACCGGATTGTTGTCCGGACCCAATTAATCCGCCAATGCCAGGACCTACTTCTCCGTCATTTAATAAGATAACTTTATCTTTAACAGATACGTTTTGTGTTTCTACTTGTGTTTGGGCACCATTGATAACCAAATTACCGTTGATAGTAACTGTACCGGTTGTGGCAGAGCTACCAGTCGGATCGATTAAAACAGAGCCGCCAGGAACTGCTTGTATAATGTAATTGCCAGATAATCTAAGAACTTCGGTGCTCATGCAGGTTTCCTTTATTAGTCATATTTAGCCGTAAACTTGCATAGCTACCCAATGAACTTGCAGTACTTCGCTATGTGGATAAAACGGATGACTTCCAAATCTAAGTTGTACACCAAATGTAGGATCAGCTAGCATAGCAGGAGTAATTGTTGCTCCCCATAATTCGCTATCGCCACCGTAAATTGGGTTAGGAATTACAGCAATATGATTCTCTATATCTTGATGATAATAAACTAAACTATTTCCTATAACATTACCTTGATATATTAGCTGTACATCTTTTTCTAAAACCCTGCCTCGAGTGACGTTAAGTTGTACTGCAATACCTGTAATCGAATTAGGAATTTGATCAAAATCAAATCCTGTACAATTAAGATAATAAGTCTGCTGTCTTATATCGCCTGCGGTAGCATTAGATAAATGAAGAACATTTTTTAATGTTCGTAAATGGTCCGAACTATCAGGTGATAAAACATTTAAATTTCCATTTGAACTGTAAAATTCTATATCAGTATCGGAAAATTCTGCGGTTTGTGTAACGGTTAGAGGATAAGCCCAAGAAGTAGTCATACCAATATTTACCTACTTAGCAAGTAGGGTCATTAAATGATATTGTTCTATCTTTTTAAGTTCTTGATTGATTTTGTCGCACTGCTCTTTGCAAATTAATTCAGTTCTGCCACTACGTCTATTTCTATGATCTACTTCTAACTGCGATAATTTTTTAACTTCTTCTGATAGATGTTTTGATATTTTTTGAATATCGTGTGTAAACATCGGTAGTAACTTACCCAAGCGATGAAGCTCGGTGTTTACTTTACTCCAATCTAAAGAAGATTCGATTTTTAACATAAGAAAAAAGGGGGATTACTCCCCCTTTTATTATAACATAAATTAAATGCTATTTGTACTGATAGTAACTTGATGTGTACCGGTTGAAGCACTAGTAGTCCATTTTGCTGTACCAACAGTATAAGTACCGTCATTGGTTACAGTAATTAATGGTGTACCTGTACGACTAACTAGAGTAGCTTTACGTGCTGTTAATTTCTTAACCCAGTAGGTAGAACCTGCACCGTCTGTAGCGATGATGTTCATTGTACCTGCTGTCAAGGAATCTGTTGTAGCCAACTTAACACGGCCACGACCTTGTGTATTTTCAACTAGATAGCTACGTGAGCCTTCTTGTTTGATAATAGCAGAAGCAGTTTGACCAGAACCAGTTGTTAGATATGCAGTTGCCGCAATCTTATTTGGAATTAGTTCGTTTGAAGTTAAACTTACTGTAACTGCACCGCTTGTACCCGTATCAGAATAGCTAAATGTTATACTAGTTCCAGTAGAGCCACCTGAAGCAGTAATAGCTTTATCAAGTGTAATTGTGTTTGTACCTACGCTAGCAACATGCGAGAAAGCAGTTAATCTGCTCCAACCACTAACTAACATACCTGGATAAATTCCGTTTACACCAGAAACGTTTGTAAGTGTGAAACTTGAAGAAGTTGCTACTGCTGTATTACTTTGTGTAGCGGCTGGAGTAATTGTAACTCCGGGTGCTGTCAAATAACCTGTACCTACGTTACTAACAGAAGCACCAGTAATACCGCCTGCTGGAGTAATTGTTAAACTAATTGTTGCTGTAATACCTGCGGCATCTTGTGGAGCCGCAACAGTTGCGATTGCACCAGTTTAATAACCAGTACCGGCAGTGCCTACGCTAGGCGATGTAATACCTTTGTACTTAACTAAATCAGAAGCTGTCTTCACACCTTCTGCAATAAAAAATCTTGCTTTAATTGGACGTCCCATTTTGTTCTCCTTTGAATTATGAGCGTTCTAGGCCCTACGCGGTGGGAGCCGCATAATAATCTAGACACTGTATTTAACAAAAAAGCACCCGAAGGTGCTTTTTTTGTTGTAGTTTAATAAACTTTTTAAAGATTATTGGAAACTTACGTTTGCGCTAGTGATAGCAACCTTACCTAAGTAGTCAGCCGCATTACCTAGAGAAGAAGCAGTGTTGCTCAACTCTACATAACCGTAACGTGTTAGGAAGCCAACTACTGGCTCGAATGTTGCTGGATCAAGAACAACACCAGAGCTCATTAGAGGAATGTAAGGGCAATAGAACGCGGCCGCATCAGCCTCGCTAGAACCTTTATAACCTAACAATACTTGGTTAGCGTCATCGCTATCAACTTTGTATGCGTCAACATAAACACGCATAGCGCCATTCAATGTACCAACAAACTTGGTGTTTGTAGGAGCTTCGAATGTACCTTCTGTTGTACGAGCAAATGCGCTTGTAGTAGCAGATTGTAGAATTGTCAATGCTTGGTTAGAAACAACAGCCCAGTTAGCCGCACCACGACGTGTACGTTGAGCGATTAAGTTAGCTGTACGGTTGATAAGAATTGCCAATGCGGCATGTTCGTCACCAACGAATGTTGCAGTACCTGATACTAGAGATTGGTCATAGGTTTGTTCAACTGATGCCAATGCACGTAGAGAAGCTAGGATTTCTTGGTCGATTTCAGCTGTAATTTCTTGAGCTAGAGCGGCCATGATTTCTGCTTCGATATCAATACCTTGTTGTGCTTGTGCGTCTTGAGCGGCCTCAAAAGTCCAACGTGCGCTTAGTTTACGAGACTTAGCTTCAACTGGAGCTTTCAAGATTTG
>Ga0164296_1001266_pt1 | contig 27326 bp, 21 predicted proteins | sample GEODES057metaG_FD_113533 | JGI IMG/M metagenome (GOLD analysis project Ga0164296, IMG submission 113533) | Dystrophic lake water microbial communities from Trout Bog Lake, Wisconsin, USA - GEODES057 metaG | ecosystem: Environmental > Aquatic > Freshwater > Lake | place: USA: Trout Bog Lake...
AACATGGGTACTGGTAGACATAAAACGTCGGACTCCACCAGCCCCAATCTTGCCCCTATTTGAACTGCGTTGTTGAGCATATTTGACTGCGAAAGTGTTGCCCCTTTGGGTTGTCCCGTTGTGCCGGAGGTGTACTGGATGCTCGCAGCTAATGAAGAATCAACAGAGTTTGTGACGGTTTGTAGCTCTGAGTCCTTAAAGTTCGTTGACTGTGCTAAAAAGGACGTCCAACTTCTTAAAGAACTAAAGGCTGAGGTTTGCAAAGAATCTACTGCTCCTCGGGTTGTATCGGGTGTATCAAAATCAACAATGGTTTTTAAGCTGCTTTGTCGGGATTGAACATTCAAAGCGAAATGCAAACAGTCGTGTGTCCTAAACTTGCGAGTCAGAAAAAGTATCTTGCAACCTGAATGACTCACGGTAAATTCAAGCTCGTTTTCTTGATAAGCAGGGTTGATGTGTACCAAAATTGCGCCTATTCGTGCAGCAGCAAATTGAACCACGATCCACTCGGTGCGGTTGGTGCTCCAAATACCTACCCTGTCTCCGCTTGCAATGCCCAGTGCGCACAACGCTTTGCTGGCCTGGATAACGAGGGCGTGCAGCTCGTCATAACTAAGCCTTTGGTTTTGAACCACACTAATTACAGCGGTTTTTGGACCATGAGCTTTTTTTGCTTGGTCAAGAAACTCATCCAAGCTAGATTTAATTAAGGGGACCGAGTTATCGCCCTTTAAATAAGAGAGTTTGGGGGAAGTTAACATGCTCAATCTCTAGTGGGGTGGAGTTAGGAGTGATGCGCGTCAGTTGCTGCGCGGGAATTTAATAACGAATTCGGAAAAATCCTTATGAATTATTGGCTATAAATTATTGGCAAAGATCTTTGATTTCTTTTGGAACCGCAACGATTTTGATTTTATTGGGGTCCTGCGGATGTTTAGTGCAAAACGCTCTTGTCTCAAGTCCGATGCAAAGTGTGTCTTCAAATCGTTTAATAGTGTGTTCTTGAATAAATACTTTATCCCTCCACTCGACAACACGAGTGTGAATTTGGAGCTTTTCGCCGTAAGTTGCAGACATCAAAAATTTCGTATTTATCTCCAACAAAGGCGTGCCTATTATTCCGTTGACTTTGACCAACTCGCGCCAGGTGGGGACCCCGTTTTGAACAAAAAAATTGAGAGAAGATGCGTCCATCCATTTGGAGAAGTTGGGGAAGAAAACAATTCCAGCTGGATCGCAATCGCCAAAAGTAACCTCTACGTTGTAAATGATTGTCTGAGCCATATTTAAACTTAAACGCTATATTGGAAAATTGAGGTTGCATTGAACGCACCCAAGCAACACTTACCCTGCATGCTACACCCTACATTTTGCTTGGTAACCAAAGTGCAATTACGGGAAAGGCAATGAGAATGAGCAGTCTGCAAAGGTCGGTCAATATAAAAGGGATGACTCCTTTAAATATGGTGTAAAAACTGACATCCTTCACGACACTTTTAATGACAAAAACATTCATCCCAACAGGCGGATGAATGAGCCCTAATTCAACCGTCATCACAATAATGACGCCAAACCAAATGGGGTCGAAACCGAGTTGAACAATGACAGGGTAAATAATGGGAACTGTTAAGATAATCATGGCCATGGAGTCCATCAAACAACCCAGCACTAAGTACATCAACATAATTAGAGCCAAAACGCCGTAAGACCCCAGCCCTAGACTAGTTAGCACGAGGGTCAGTTTTTGTGGAACTTGTGTGATGGTTAAAAAATAACCAAATAAAAGTGCACCAATTAAAACGGTGAAAACTGCCGCCGCAGTGCGAGTCGCTGACAGCAAAGCTTCTTTGGTGGACGCCAGATTTAACTTGCCCCTTAATACCCCTAAGATGAATGCGCCAGAAGCACCCACACCTCCTGCCTCGGTGGGCGTAAAAAAGCCGCCATACAACCCACCTATGACAAAGATAAATAAAACAACGGGTGCCCAAATTGCTTTGATCCCCTCCCACCTATCTGTCCAGTTTTGATCGGCCCCCTTAGGCAGCCAATTGGGATAGAGTCTGACAATAATAAAAATTGTGAGCACATACATGAGTATCGCAAACAGACCCGGTACGACTCCGGCCATAAATAGCTTACCAATATCTTGTTGAGTCAAGATTGCGTAGACGGCTAAAACAGTAGACGGGGGGAGCATCGCACCAAGCGTCCCCCCACCTGCGATTACGCCGGTGGCAAATGACTGAGGGTACCCATAGCGACGCATCTCAGGGTAGGCCACAGAGGAAAACGTAGCCGCGGTGGCAACACTAGAACCACAAATCGCTGCAAATCCGCCACAAGCCAAAATCGTAGCCACTCCAAGCCCACCCCTTAAGTGCCCAATAAAAGCGTTTGCTGCTCGAAAAAGCTCTTTACTGACTCCAGAAACAGATACAAAAGCACCCATCAACATAAACATGGGAATGACACCAAACGTGTAATCCGAGACCGTGCGCATTGAGGTTTGACCAATGAGTTTGAGGGCTGCGTGAGGACCTGCCAAATAGCTGTATCCGCACATTCCAACTAACCCCATGGCCATTCCAACTGGCACCCTAAGCATCATTAAGATGAATAAGCAAACAAAGCCTAGGACCGCAATTAAGTCTGGTGAGAGTTCCATTTTTAAATATTTTTTAAACCAATTTTCTATTAATGGGTAGAACTCTCAAACTGCTCTTGTTGTGTGATTAGCCTAAATGTTCTAATGGCGATCAACAAAACTGCGCACACATCGCCGAACCAAGCGACTGCAAAAAAAGGCCAGGTAGGTAAATTTAGATCATACGTTAAAACGTGATCGTCGTAGGTAGCTTTGACTTTATCAAAGAGCATGACGGTTTGAACGCTCACCACCAAAAGTAGCACAAGAGTGGCAAAAATGTCAATTATTCTTTGTATCTTTGGTCGACTGATACTCCAAAGCAGATCTACCGTAATATGGGTACCTCTGTAACTTGTCGCAGCAATACCCCAAAATATCAATATACCCAAAAACATCCGACCAAAGTCGTAACTATCTGGAATAGAGGTGTTAAAAAATTTCCTTAAAAAGACAGATATAAAAATATTAGCCGCAACAAGGCCAACAAAAATAGCCGCCGCCCATTCGATCGCATCTATGATTTGATCGAATGGATTTTTTTTTAAAGATGGGGGGTTGTCTTTCACTATGAAATACTTAAGACTAAGTTTACTGAAGCAAAGACTTGTATTTGGTCAATGTCTGGCGTAGGTCGTTCATTAAAACAACGGGGTCCTCGCCCTTCTTTTTAACATCCTCAGCCCACTGTTTTTCAAGTGGTAAAGCCGCTTGCTTCCAAGCGCTAAGCTGCTCGGGGGTGAGTTTATAAACTTCGCGGCCTGGGTCAGCAAGGAGTTTGGTGTGTCCGCCAATTTCAAAATCAGCCCAGGCTGAACCCACTTTCTCAGCCCACTCACTGGTGCAGTGGCTGTCCACTGCTTTTTTCTGAGCAGGGGACATTGAATCGTATTTGTCCTTGTTCATCGCCCAAATAAAAGGCGTAACGTAAAGGGGAGTATCCATGTGAAATTTAACCACCTTATCAATTCCAAACAAGCTCAAAGAGCCCCACGGAAACGTGATGGCCTCGGCCACGCCCCGCTCCAGCATATCGCGTGACTCAGGGGCAGAGGCCTGCACATTAGTGCCCCCAAGCAGAGTGATCATTTGACCAATCGTAGCAGTTGCTGGACGCACCTTCAGACCTTTGACGTCGGCGGGTAAGAGAATTTTTTTGCGAGAGTGAAAAGTGCCTGGGTCGTGAGCAAAAGCAAAACAAAAATGAACATCCTTCATCTCTTTTGCAGCGTAAGGCCTGTACCAAGCATCCATGGCTGCAGACCCAGCTTTTGCGTTGTTAATTAGGAAAGGTAGTGAAAGAGCAGAGAAAATAGGGAACCTGCCGGGTTGATAACCAGGGTTGACGTAGGTGAAGTCAGCGATACCGTCTTTGGCCATGTCGTAATGATCAAAAGCCTTGCCAAGTTGCTCGGAGGGAAACAAGGTGCTGGTGATCGTACCCCCAGAGGCTGCTTTAAGATCATCTGCCCATGCTTGAAAGGCAGGGTTCAAACTGTGCTGGGCAGGAAGCCAGCTAGAGAGCTTCAACGTGACGGGCTTGTCCAAAGTTTGTGCCCGAGTGGTGGTTGCACTGCCTAAACCTAGAGCTATGCACACCGCGGCTGACAAAGTGGCGAGACTAAACTTATATTTCTTCATGGCCGATCTCTTTCAAATTCGAAGGTATAAAAATTAGGGAAACTAAACAATAGCTTAATCAACGGTGGGTGTTGTCAAGTGAGTGCTGTCAAGGGACGCTTTGCGTACCATAAACATAATTATGGATTTAAATAACGGATGAACGTATGTTGGTAAATACTAGGTTTTGAAGAAGAATTTGTTGCTGAATAAAAGCAGACAAAAAAATATTTCTGCTTTTAAACTTTTAAGGGTCGTTTCATCCAGCGAATCGGTTGTTCTTTCGGTGGACGCGCTGGCGCGCCCAGCCCTTTTAACAAAAGATCTAAAGAACTACCGGACTCCTCTTTTAAGGCGCTAAGTCTTGCTTGACGAACGATCTCAGATTTCGGAAGATCTGAGCGTTTAAAAGAGTCTGCAGATAAAGAGTTGAGGATGTAATTCAAACTCTCATGAGCCCGTGCGTTGGTGCTGGCGTAGCCTTTGATCAGTCTGCCGCAAGCAGCGATCTCCAGGCCAAGCGCTTTATCAGTTTGGGTCGATTCAACAATACATTTGAGCCACGCCTGAATGCCCAATTGCTCATAGTGATACCTTACGCCGTATTTTCTTAACCATTTGAGGCTTGACAGGCACAGTAGCACCAATGCACCGGTGATGCTTGAGGAGTGGAGTTTTAATTTTAATTCAAGGGCTGGAAGCCCCGATAACGTTCTTTTTTTCTCCCACTTGAGTAACGGATCTGCGATAAATTGAGGCAAAAGCCCAGCCATTTCAGTGACTCCAGGCTTAAAGTGGTCATAAACCCTGATGATGTCTTCGGTCTGGGCTTTCGTGTCTTTTCTGATTTCTTCAAAGCGGCTTTGTCTATTTTTTAGCTCCGCCACTCTCACAATGTCATCAAATGCCATCCACAATGCGGTCCACCTGGCTGCTTCCCGGGTAATGGGCGCTGACAATGAAGGGGGGAGGGAGGTATTAGCTGTGCTCGTGTTGCTAGCGCTAACCAAGGCATCAATGGTGCCACTGGTTTGCGTGCGCTGACTGGACTGTCTCTCTGCAACCCACACGGAGTACACGCGCTCAAGATAAAGATCAGCGTATTTTTTGTCTTGGTACTCGACAAGTCTGGCATAACCTAAATTTAGCACTGGATGCACCTCGGCAGGGAATTTTTGTAGCGCATCCAAGGGCACCACAGGTAAACTCACGGCGTTTTTAGTGTCCTCATGTGAGGGCTCAATAGATTGAATCACTTGGGCAATGAATTGGGTGTTTCTAAGCTGTTTCTCGACCGATTCCCAACCCAGAGAAAACCCTCTCAAGCTGGCCTTTTGAGAGGCAGAGAGTTGTGTGCTCCCACCCTGAATGGCTTGCTCAAAGTGTTCTTTTCTAAGGGGAAGTAAAGCGCTTGCACCGATGCACCCCAACATCACCGAGCTGATGATGGTGCCCGATTGTTTCGCAAGTAGCGCCATATCTACGATGTGATTTACACGTGAAAATTGTTTGATTAAATCAATTAAGGTTACATCGGGTACTCGGCTGTCGCCCATGCCCATCTTCTCAGTCGTCGTCAAAGAACGATTGCTAGAGCTGATCACACAAGTTTGTGCGGGGTCGGACATCCCGTTACTGATTTGCCTAGCTGTCTCGAGTAGCTCAGATGAAATAAGTAAATCTATTTGACCGGGCAATGGACTTAGGCCAAATACGGGAGCGTCATCCCCCAGTACGGCGGGCCTCTTAAGCATCAACTCCAAGTAATAGGTGGTTGCCCCGGTGCGTTGGGCTACTCCAGGGATTGATGTTGCTTGAACGGGTAAGCCTGCAATTTTTGCGGCATTAACCAACCAGTCTGTAAGAACGCCGCCGCCCTCTCCACCTAATGCGCAGATAAGAATAGTAAAAGGTTTTTCCAGCATTTTAATGAGTCTGTAACATGCGCAAAATGGGGGTGCGAATTAGGTGAAGTAATTTCTCACCAAGGGACGGGTTTTGGATCACCTCTGTTCTGTAAAAAGAGGGACAAAGAGTTGCAGCGTGTGCGTTCTCCCCGCACAGACCACACCCTAAACACCCATCAATTACGCTTGCAACGGGATCGATTTTCAAGGGATCTGGGTTGTCCTTAAGTGTCAAAGTCGGACATCCCGAGAGTCGAATGCAGGCGTGGTCACCGTTACAAACATCAGCGTCTACGCCGTATTTAACCCGCATGACACGCTTGCCTGCTTTTAGTAAAGAGGCGAGCCAAGGCTTTATTCTTCGTTGGCGCTCTAGCTGACACTCACCCTCTGCGATGATGACTTTGAGTCCATTGAAGCTGCTCGTGAAGGCCTCTATTAAAACTTTTCGCACCTGATCTACTTGGTAGGTGTCTACAGTTTTAAGCCACTGTACGCCCAGCCCCTTGAGAGTCTTTTCAATGGATTGATTGGTGTGAACTAAACTTTTTAATTTGTCAAGGGCCTCATTTTTGTCAACTGAGCTCGGTGTAGATAAGATGTCTTGGGTGCCAGTTGCAGAGGTGTATCCGTTTTTGAATATCAACAGCACCGCATCATCTGCGTTAAAGAGCGCGCTTTGAACTCCTGTCAGTAACCCGTTATGCCAAAATCCTCCGTCCCCCATAATTGATAGAACCCGCCTTTGCATGCTCGGCGATACACCTGCTCTGCTCGCCAAACTCATTCCGTATCCTAAGATGGTGTGACCGGAGGAGAAAGGGGGGAAGGTACCAAACGCGTGGCAGCCAATATCAGCCGAGATATGGACGTCTCCCACAGTTTGTTGTGCCAGTTTGATGGCGGAAAATACGGGCCGCTCAGGACATCCGATACAAAACCCGGGCGGGCGAGGAGGCAGCGCAGAGGGCAGTCCTTGAAGCAAAGTTGCAACTACTTTTTTTCTTTCGTTTAGTTGCGTAATATAGGCTTGGACTCGCAAAATGGAGTCACGGTACTGCGTTGATAAGTACTGATTAGCAAATGTGAGTAACCCTTTGATTAAGACATCTGCGTTGTATTCACCAGCGTGTTGGAATAGGTCTTTGCCGTGTATGTGTGTCTGTAAGCGCGCACGCCGCAGAGCCAAAGAGATCTCCTGCTCTATGTACTCGGGTTGACCTTCTTCGACGACGATAATTGCATCTTTGTCTTTGCAAAATAACTCAATTTGAGTTGGCACCAAAGGGTAGGTTACATTCAAAATCAGGATGGGAATTTTAGAATTCCCGTAACTGTCGGCCAAATCAAATTGAACGAGCGATCTGATCAAGGTGTTATAAAGTCCACCTTGAACAACGATGCCGATGTGTTTGTGCTCTGCGTCGATTAGCTCATTTAGGCCATTCTCGATAATGTAGTTTTGGGCGGCGGGGATTCTTCTTTGAAACTTAAGCTTTTCTTGAACAAAAGTGACCGGAGGATGAGAGAGTTTATCGTAATTGAATTTTGCCGGCTCATTTAATAAATGGTTGGATGAAATAGTTGGAGAGATATTATTTTTAGCCTCAAATTGCCCCTTGACATGACAGGCTCGGATGCGAAGCTCCATCATAGCTGGCATGTTTGAACACTCAGATATGGCAAATCCGTGTTCCACCATGTTGACCATTTGAGACAGATTGGGTCTGGGGTCGAGCAGTATCATGCTTGACTTCATGGCGTAGGCGTGAGTTCTTTCTTGAATGACTGAGGCACCCTCACCGTAGTCCTCCCCAACCACAATCAGTACTCCGCCCACAACTCCTGCAGAAGATAAGTTGCTAAGGGCGTCGGCCGCTACGTTCGTGCCCACAATGGACTTCCAAGTGACAGCGCCGCGCATCGGGTAGTGGATGGAGGCTCCGAGCATAGCGGCAGCTGAGGCTTCGTTGGAGCAAGCCTCCACGTGAACGCCGAGTGTAGATAAGTAGTCTTTTGCTTGCACCATCACATCTAGTAAATGGGATACTGGAGCCCCTTGGTAGCCCCCAATGTAAGAAACCCCAGACTGCAATAGAGCTTTAGTGATTGCCAAAATGCCCTCGCCGTGGAATTGCTCACCCTCGCCCAACTGGAGGAGCTTGATTTCTTCGTGAAATGAGACTTCCATAGCTTAAGAATACCTAATGTTAAAAAGTTTTAAAAATATAACTTAAACTATCGCTACAACGTTGTAATAGTAAACTAGTACAGGCATCAATTTCGCTTTAAAGGTTTGCAACCCAACGCTTGAAATCTCTTGTAATCTCTTGAATTTATCCATGAATACGGTGAATTGATTCTATCTATAAAGTAGTAATTTGTGAACCCAATACAGATTGAGCAGAGAGGGTTTTTACTGATAAAGGATGGACCCGTTTAATAAAAAAATTTCAAACACAAAGCGTCTACCTGCCTTAGAAGATTAAGCAGATTAAGGGAATGTTGCGGATTAAGCAGACTGGACTTAAGCTTAGTAGCTAAAAAAATATTGCCTTGTCAACAAACAGAGCAGTCAAACCGCACATCCCCCAAAAGCTTGAAAATGTATTCCAACAAGATAGAATTTGTGAATAGCTTTACTAGCACATTGATCGATGCTAAGTTGAGTAAAACTAAATAGAAAAATGTACTACCAACCTGGCGTTACCCCTCACGGCCTTGCACGTGACCCCTTTAAGTCCTGCGTTGTTCCCAGGCCCATTGGATGGATATCCACCGTTAATGAGCTAGGCCAAGATAACCTGGCTCCTTTTAGTCAGTTTCAAAACGTTACCTTCGATCCGCCTATTGTCATGTTCAGCGCAAATCAAGGCACAGATGGGCATCAAAAGGATTCAGCAAGAAATTCAGAGCGAACGGGAGAGTTTGTCTGGAACATGGCAACTTATGATTTAAGGGAGGCGGTTAATATTACGGGGGAAGAATTGCCAAACGGTGTGGACGAATTTGAGCGTGCAGGCCTAGAGAAATTGCCCAGTACGCTTGTTAAGCCTAAGCGCGTTAAAAACTCTCCCATTCATTTTGAATGTCAGTATTTAAATACACTTAGGTTGCCTGGCAATGGCCCCATGGGTTCGGTGGATGTCATCTTCGGGAAGGTGGTAGCAGTACACATTGATGATCAAGTCATTGATAAAAACGGATTGATTGATATTTTAAAAATCAAGCCCTTGGCCCGGTTGGGATACTATGACTACACGTATGTCGATCATAAATTTGAAATGGTTATCCCTGGTGCTAACAAAGGGTTGCTCGCTGGACTGGAGGGCTCGCCAGAGAAGACCTTAGGCGCAAGAAAATAATTCCTCTCACTTCGTCTTGACACTTTGTGAGCGCATGATGGGTTGGTAGCGGATAGATCTCAGATCTAAGCAGTTGTTTTATCAAGACCCAACAATCTGACTGCATTATTTTTTAAGATGCCTGGCATCACCTCTGGCTTGAACCCTGCCACCTCAAAGTCTTTCATCCATCGCTCGGGAGTTATGAGCGGAAAATCACTTCCAAACAAAACTCGGTCTTTTAAGAGCGTGTTGGCGTATTGGATGAGTTGTTTGGGAAAGTATTTTGGACTCCATCCTGATAGATCAATCCATACATTGGGTTTGTGGGTTGCAACACTAAGTGCCTCATCTTGCCAGGGGAAACTTGGATGGGCCATTACGATTTGCATATCAGGCCAATCAATCGCTACATCATCAAGGTGCATGGGGTTACTATAAGCCAGTCTAAGTCCTCCTCCGCAGCGCATTCCACTTCCAATGCCACTATGTCCGGTATGAAAAATTGCAGGTAATTTATGCTCGTTGATGACGTCATATATGGGCCAGGCCATTTTGTCATAAGGGTGGTAGCCTTGCACGGTTGGATGAAATTTAAATCCTTTTATCCCTTCCTCCTTTATTAAGCGCTCGGCCTCTCGAGCTCCCATCTTGCCTTTGTGTGGATCTATGCTTGCAAAGGCAATCATCATGTCGCTGTTTTCTCGAGCCGCTTGTGCAATCTCTTCGTTTGGAATCCGCTTTCTTCCTATTTGAGATTCACTGTCGACTGTAAACATAACAAGCCCAAGTTTTCGCGCTCTATAGTAAGCAACTGTTTCAGCAATAGTCGGGCGTTGGCTAGATCCGAAGTACTTGTCTGCTGCGCGGTCATAGTCTTCAGCGTAATTGTCAAAAGGATTTCTACAGCTCACCTCTGCATGGGTATGAATGTCAATGGCAATTAAGTTCTTAAAATCCAATGTGTGACTCCTTGAGGTTTTTTGTTTGGAATGCTTTGTGAAGTGGTGAAATGCGGCTAGGGGTTAATGCAGGGCTAATTAGTTATTACTGATAACTATGGTAGATAATCGTGCTAAGGATAACTCAATATAGACCTTACCATGCATAAAAATCCCGATGTCAATTTAGAAATGCGAGAGGATATAGCTGTTGTTTCTTTGACTCGTCCGAGAAAACGAAACGCACTCAACGACTCACTCATTGCGTCGTTGCGCAGTATTTTCGAGAATTTGCCTGATTCTGCAAAAGCTGCAGTCATTACAGGGGAGGGAGAGCATTTCTGTGCTGGCCTAGATCTCAGCGACTTAAAGGAAAGGGACGCTGCTCAGGGTATGCACCACTCCCGTTCGTGGCACTTTGCGCTGGAGCGCATTCAATACGGCTCGGTGCCCGTAGTCGCAGCCTTACACGGCGCTGTCATTGGGGGAGGGCTGGAGCTTGCTAGCGCATGTCACATTCGTGTGGCTGATGATTCTTCGTTTTTTGCACTGCCAGAGGGCACTCGCGGTATTTTTGTTGGAGGAGGGGGGTCGGTGCGCATTCCAAGGCTTATTGGGGTTGCACGCATGACAGACATGATGATGACAGGACGTGTTTATAACGCAGTTGATGGCGTGCAAATAGGGCTTGCTCAGTACTGGGTTCCAAGTGGAGGTGCATTTGATAAAGCGTTTGAGTTGGCCAAAAAAATTGCCTCTAACGCTCCAGTGACGAATTACGCTTTGATGCACGCTTTACCCAGAATTGCGGATCAACCTGCTGACCAAGGATTTTTGACAGAGTCATTGATCTCCGGTATTGCACAGTCAACCCCTCAAGCCAAGCAACGCGTAAGAGATTTCTTAAATGGTCAGGCTGCTAAAGTCAAAAAGGATAATTCATAGGCGGTCGTCAATTAAAAACCGGATCAAAGAGAGAGGGCCTAAGGAAATTTGTATGAGTGATATTAAGTTTCGCGACATAAAGTTTGGCGTTACGCGAGTCGTACTTAAAGAAGGCCTCGAAGGCACTCAGTATGTACAAGCTGACGTCCCCCTTGAGCCCTTTGCAGATAGGTTGATTGACAGGCTTAACTACTGGGCTAAAACAAAGCCTGATCAAACGCTCTTTGCAAGACGTTTGAAAAACGAAGACGGCGTATTTACAGATTGGCGTTGCATCACTTTCCTACAGGCGCAAAAGGCTGCCAGGCACATCGCACAAGGACTGATCAACCGGGGGTTAAGCGTCGATAGGCCTGTTCTCATCTTGTCGGAGAACGACTTGGAGCACGCCTTACTTGCCTTGGGTTGCATGACGGCGGGTGTCCCTTTTTGTTCAGCCTCCCCAGCCTATTCCACGATCAGTCAAGACTTTGAAAAATTAGCTCACATCATAAAGACCTTAACCCCAGGATTGGTGTTCGCCTCTTCAAAAGATGTTTTTGAAAAAGCCATCAAACGCACTGTCCCCTTGGATGTTGAGCTTGTATTAACCACTGGCTCAGTGCAAGGTTATAAAAATGTAAGTTTTGGGGAGTTATTGACTACGCCCATAACACCACAAGTTGATCAGCACTTTCAGGCAACGGGTCCCCAAACGATTGTGAAATTTTTGTTCACCTCAGGCTCTACAAAACTACCAAAGGCAGTCGTCAACACCAATATGATGTGGTGCTCTAACCAACAACAAATGCGTCAATCTATGCCTTTGTTGACTGACCATTCGCCCGTTTTGGTTGATTGGTTGCCATGGAACCATACGTTTGGAGGCAATCATAATTTTGGGCTAGTGATTTACAACGGCGGGACAATGTACATTGATGAGGGCAAACCAACTCCCTCTTTAATTGGAGAGACCATTAGAAATTTGCGGGAACTCTCCCCCACGATTTACTTTAATGTACCTAGCGGTTTTGAGCTTATCGCAAACGCTATGAAGTCCGATCCCCTTTTAAGGAAATCTTTGCTGAGCCAAGTAAGGATGTTTTTCTACGCGGGGGCATCTCTTGCCCAGCCCATTTGGGACAGTTTATACGAAAGCCAAGAGCAAGAAATTGGAAAACGCATTGCGATGACAACTGGGCTGGGTATGACCGAGTCTGGTCCATTTGCTTTATTCGTGACCAACCCGCATGCTAAAGCAGCTGACATTGGTGTTCCTGCGCCTGGGATGGAGATCAAGTTAATCAACGACGCTGATAAAACTGAGATTCGTTATAAAGGCCCAAATGTGACGCCTGGCTATTGGCGTGACCCCCTTGAGACTGAAAAGCATTTTGATGCAGAGGGATTCTTCTTAACCGGGGATGCGGTTAAATGGATTGATGAAAACAACATTCATTTAGGGTTGAAGTTTGATGGTCGTATTGCCGAGGATTTTAAACTGGCAACGGGTACCTTTGTGAGTGTTGGGCCCTTGCGTGCAAAGATCATCGCTGCTGGCGCTCCCTATATACAAGACGTGGTAATTACTGGTTTGGATCAAGGGGAAGTTGGTGCTATGGTTTTTACAACTCCCTTAATTCGCAGCTTGGGTGCGCTGGATGAGAGGGCGAGTTTGGCTCAGGTCTTGGCTACTCAAAACGTACTGGATTATTTTCAAGGTGTTTTAAATAACCTAGCTTCACATGCAACGGGGAGTGCGAACCGTATTTCAAGATTACTTTTGTTGAGTGCCCCACCCTCCATAGATAAGGGGGAGATAACCGATAAAGGCTCTATCAATCAAAGAGCTGTTTTAAAGCACAGGGAGCATCTTGTACAAGGACTTCACCAGGGCACTTTGCAAAATATTTTAAAACCCCAGTAACCAAGAGGCAATGGTTCCTGTAAGGAGTTTTAAATCTTCTCTTAACCTTGCTTTCATAAATAACTTATACAGTCATTTCTAAACAATACAAAGCCTGAACAAATTTAAAAAAAGACTAAAGATTCAATAAATCATCTCAGCGATCTAATTAATTTACTACTTTTAATCAGATCATCAAGCAGTTTTATCCCCCCAAATGCTGAGCTATGGATTTTTAAAAAACTGATTTTTCTATTTTTCCTAGATGCCCCATTTTTTTTTCTTTGGTTTGCAAGTAGTCCTGATTAAATGGGTTAGCTTTTACGCTGTGGTTGAGTCTTTGCACTTGAAAACCTAGTTGTTCAAGTGCCATAACTTTTTCTGGATTATTGGAGAGAAGTTGGACGCAGTGGACGTTAAAGAATTCGAGCATTGGTTTGCACATTGTGTAGTCTCGCGTATCGTCTGCGAGGCCTAGCATCCGGTTGGCCTCAACGGTATCGGCTCCTTCTTCCTGAAGTTTATAGGCCTTGATTTTGTTGACAAGACCAATCCCTCTGCCCTCCTGACGTAAGTACAAAAGAATGCCGTGCCCGTTCGAAGCAATTTTTTGTAACGCAGATTCAAGTTGAGGTCCGCAGTCGCATTTGAGACTAAATAAGGTGTCTCCCGTCATGCACTCAGAATGAATCCGAACAAGGGTAGGAGTTTGTGGACTAAATTTTCCTAAAACAAGGGCAATGTGCTCTTTACCATTTGCGACTGGGGACGTATCCGTGAATGCGTGCAACTCAAAAGTAGCCCACCTTGTGGGTAGCGAGCAACTCGCTTCGTGTTTAATCGTGTTCATAAAGTAGCAGTTGCAATCAAGATCAAAATACCGCCGAATAAGGCCTTAAAAGATCTTTGCAATTATCACATGTATGTCAATTAAGGCTTTGAAAGTACATGAGGTAAACGTTTATTTCGCTGTATTTACAAATTTTTATTCGCCGACCATCAAAAATTGGCTTTTGTAATCAACTTGAAGGGCTCGACAAAGAGATGAATTCTTGTTCGCCGACATTCAACTCCCCTGCGGGTAAGGTATTTCCTCCAATTTGACTTAAATCCACAAGGATTTGTTCATTTTGAGAACAAATAACCCAGTTGAGGTGTTTGTTGGAGCGCTGTGCACTCTCACTTTCTTGCCTCAAAGGTTGTGTATGCCGTGGGAGGACATCGTTGAGAGCTTTAAGCAATCGTTCTTGGTCTACGAGGTGGAACAAGTATCCATCGTTTGACAAAGAGCATGAATTTATTCCCATTAAAGCGCATAGTTCATTTTTTTGGGCAATCTCATTTGTGTTTGCCATATGAATGGATTTAATGTATTCGCGAGTTGACGAGTCCACGATGCTGATCGCCCCCACTTTTTGTGGCTCATTATTCTTACTTAACTTATCTGATGTACCTAACGTACCTAACGTACCTAACGTACCTAGGGCATCTAAGGTATCTAAGGTGGGTAACGCTCTTTGATTAAGGGGCTGCGAAGCCTGATGATTCTTGGGCTCGCTTGTCTCCCATGCCTGGGGCGGGCATAGTTTATTCGATGGGTTGAGTGGAATTGCAGGATTCAACTCGTAGGGATAAATTCGGCAACTCAAGGGCCTGTCCTTGTAGATATTGCAGCGCTGAGAAACGTCCAAATTTGGACAGCCATCCGCAAAATACCCAACTAAAGTAATGCCCACCCTGACGCTTAGGGAGCCGCTCAAGCCGTGATGCGTAATGGCTCTTTTTCTTGATACCACCTCATCTGCAAGTAGGGTGTCATCGGTCCAAGGAATCGCCTCTGTCAATACCTTGACCCTACCCCCCCTGCCAATCCAAGCAATTGCCTCCACTAGGGTCAAAGGAATGTGTAGTCCATGACAACATTTTCCGCACTGCGTGCAATTGAAAATGTGTTGCATTATCCGTGGGTTGTGGTGAAAAGTGGCAATAATATGAGTGTTTAACGAAAAAATAAAATACCAAGAAACTTTCAATCGCGCTTAACTCTTTGAATTTTAACGCTTTCAAGCTATTGAAAGCCCCCTCATTAGGTTAAAACAAGATCCTCTCGAACCCCTTTAATTTACAAAAACAGCCTCCCCATTGCCTCTTTCATAACTGATCCTCCCTATCCTGTCCTGTCCTACCCTATCCTATTGATGAATGAAGACCGGAAGGTCGCCCAAAAAACTTAATTTTTTGGGAATCACTTAAGTTCACCTATTCAATGAGGGACTCGTTAGAATAACCCTATAGGCTAGGCTAACTACTAAACTGCGACACGTGTTGAGATCTATGGACGACAAAGAATTACAGCTCATAAAAAACCAGTTTGCCAAAATGGAGTATGAAACAAATCTTAAGGCTGTATCCCTAAAAAAGGCAAAAGTTCCGATGGTTCTTTTTTTTGGGCGCCACGATTTTTCTGATAACTCTAAATATTTATATCTAGATGCCTGCAGGAATAATTACGGATTTTCACCCGTTTGGTGTACCTTTAATGCAGGCCTTGTCCAGCAACTCAAAGAAAGCGGTTTAACTGCAATCGATTTAAACGTTAATCCTCACATCAATATCGCTCACTTTATAAAGACTCCCCTGTGTGTTTTTAGCATCACCACCAATGAATCCCTGCGTCTATCGGCTTACACAGCCGCTTTGGCTGGCGCACAAAAGGTTCAGCTTTGGCACGGGGTTGGTACAAAAAAATTGGATTTAGCTTTAACGGATACTGCCAACATGACCAATCAAAAGTTTGTAGCCCAGTTGGTTGAGGCCTCCTCCATCGATTACATGCTCAGTCCTGCAAAGATGTGGGACAGGCAGTGGCGAGAATTTTTTGGTGTAAAAAAGCTTATCCGCGCCGGCATGCCGCGAAATGAGGTCCTCACTAGGCCCCCACTGGATTATGAGTTGATTGGATCGTACGGGGAAGTTTTTAAAGAAAAGGACTCGTTCAAAATTCTCTGGGCCCCCACTTACACATTCGTTGATCAAACACCCGAGTGGATGAACCAAGATATCTACGAACGCATTAAGGCGCCTTTTCTTAAACGCAATATCAAAGTCGAATTGGTGATAAAGCCTCACCCGTATGATAAACGCTTTGAGGCAGAAAACAAAAATAACCCGGTCGTCATCGCAAGCGAGCCCGATGTGTATCCCCATCTAAGCAAAGTCGATCTTTTGATTACAAATAAGTCCTCCATATTTACAGACTTCCTGCATTGTAATAAGCCTATTATTTTTATAAAAAACGATAAGCTCAATGAAACTGATCAAGAAAACATTTTCATACAACAACTCCCTGGCGTTGAGACTGAACTATCCCTAATTAATCAAGCTGTTGAGCGAGTGCTAAGTGGTGACGAGTTTATTGATATTCGCGCCCAAATGCGTGCAAAAGCATTTGAAACCTCGCCTGGAGATGCGTGCAAGGATATAAACTCTTACTTCTCCAGGCTAGTGCCGGAATTGATTGTTTGAATGTGAAGTTTGATCGGGATTTTTTGTTTTTTTAAATTAGGGTTTAAAAATTAACTTATCACTTGGACCGCGCCGAACCACTGGATTGCTTAAAAAGGGACACAAGACTTGAACTACGCTGTGATACTTGCCTCTGGAGAGGGGAGTCGTTTCGGAGGAGAAAAGCTCAAACAACTAACCCGTGTATCGGGTAAGACGATCTTAGAGCACACGCTCAAACTATTTGACGGGTGCCCGCTAATTGATCAGATCGTGATTGTCAGCAATCCCCAAGTGATGCTCTTAGAGCAAGAGTTTAAGCAAAAGTATCCCAAATGTCGTTTCATGGTTCTGGGCGGTACAAGTCGGGCTGAATCAACTTGGATGGGTTTACTCGCTTTAAAGGAAATTGCTAAGCCCCAAGATAAAGTTTTAATTCACGACGGAGTACGTCCCTTTCTCAGCCATGAAATTATTCAAAGCTTGCTCGCTGCATTGGATCATTACGACGCGGTCAACACCATCATCGACGCCACGGACACCATGCTGCTCGTGGAAAATGAAAAAGTTGTATCCATACCCGACCGCTCCAAAATAAAACGGGGTCAAACCCCGCAGGGTTTTAAGTATGAGAGCATCGTCAAAGCCTTTATAGATTTTCTCCCCCGACAAAACGAATTAAAAGTTACGGATGATTGCGCCATTTACTTGAACTACTGGGGTGAGAGATCCAGTATTTTCACTGTACGGGGAAGCGAAGAAAACATCAAAATTACATTTCCCTTTGATTTAATCACTGCGGAGGAAGTTTTTCGAATGGGGCGCAATAGCGACGCGTTTCTCTCAAACAACTCCAAGACCACCACCTCCCACAAAGAATTCAAAGACAAAGTAGCGGTTGTCTTTGGTGGGTCACAAGGGATTGGAGAGTGCATTGTCAAAGAACTGAGGGAAAGTGGTCTAACCGTGTATGCCCTATCTCGCTCAAACGGATGCGATGTGAGAGATTCTGAGCAGGTTAAGAAAGCTTTGGCCGATGTTTCTCTCAAAATAGTTGAGAATAACTATTTAGTAAACAACCCAGCGGGTCCAAAACAGATTGATTTCATCATCAACTCTGCTGGCATACTGCACACCGGTGCCTTGATGGACTCAGACCCCTTGGCCGCACAGGAGATGGTGCAAACCAATCTGATGGGCTCTATACATATCGCAAGGCACGCCTACCCTTATTTAAAAGAGTCCAAGGGCATGTTGGTCTTTTTCTCCTCCTCCTCTTATTTAAAGGGGCGTCCTAACATTGCCGTTTATGCGGCTACAAAATCAGCTGTGAGTAATCTAACCCAAGCTCTGTCCGAAGAGTGGATGGGTGAGGGGATTCGTGTGAACTGTGTGGCCCCCTCCAGAACAGATACGCCCATGCGAGCTAAAAACTTTAACGAAACCGATGACATGGCTGACCTCTTGGACCCCGTGCACGTTGCTAGACGAGTGCAAGAAATTTTAATGAGTGAAGTCACCGGTAGTGTGATCCGGGTTTACAGGTAAGTTTTTGTGATCACCCCTAAATCCTCCCTCAAACGCGTTCTTCGTACCTGTGCTCACTCGCATAAAAGGCTCATGAGAAGGAGTCGTGTGGGGGCGCAAAAAAGCGTAAACCGTGTATCTCGTCGCGGCCGAGCGTTGCCCACCGTTTGGAAGGGTATGCTGTGGGTGGCGATGAGCGGGATCTTATTCACATGCTTAAACGCTTTGGTGAGAAGTATCACCTTGACCATGGACGGTTTGGAGTCACAATTTCTAAGGTATTTTTTAGGTTTTATAGTGATGATTCCGCTTTTTTTTTGGGAGGGGTGGAGGAGCTATATTCCTGTAGACATGAAGGGTCAATTTTGGCGCGGCGCCGTGCACAGCGCCGGGCTGTGGCTGTGGTTTGCTGCGCTACCTAAAATCTCACTCGCAGATACGACTGCGATTGGATTTTCTGGACCTATTTTTATTATGCTGGGTGCCTCTTGGTTTTTAGGTGAACCCATGAGGCGGGACCGTTGGATCGCAGCCTGTGTAGGCTTGATCGGGGTGGGGATCATCGTAGCCCCCAAGTTATCTGGCTCAGGGGGATGGTACACGCTTGTCATGTTCGCCTCGACTCCGATTTTTGCAGCTTCCTTTTTAATCACAAAATCTCTGACCAAATATGAGTCAGCAGGGGTTATCGTTTTTTGGCAAGCCGTTACAGTCAGTATCTTTAGCCTACCCTTTGCCTATATGGTCTGGCAGCAGCCCACAGTTTGGCAGTGGATTGGATTTGTGTTGGCTGGTGTGCTAGGGTCTACGGGGCATTACTGTTTGACCCGGGGATTTAAGGCAACCGACATATCCGCTACTCAGTCACTGCGGTTTTTGGACCTGATATGGTCATCGTTGGCAGGTTTTTTGGTGTTCTCTGATATCCCAAGCCACTTCACCATCATCGGTGCTAGCATTATTTTATGCTCAACGATTTGGATCGCAAGGAGAGAGGGCAGGCGGGGTTCGGTGGTCTCAGAGGCAATAGGTCAAGAAAAAATCTAGCTCATACAAACCAATCCCTCGAGGACACGATAGAGCCAAGATAGAGCCAAGATAGAGCCAAGAGTGTTCTCGCGCTCTTAGGCAATCAAGCTTTGTTTGCGATTCCCTGTGCCACATGGCCCGCCGGAACGTGTAACGCCGCAGACTCAATATGCCCCGTTTGATCGTCAAAGAAGAAATCGGGCTCAAACTCCAACAAAAACTCGCCCTTAGATAATCCACCCAAAAACATTGCCTCGTCTACCTGTACGTTCCAGTTCATAAGCGTTCTGATTGCGCGTTCGTGCGCAGGGGCGCTTCTCGCAGTGACCAAAGCTGTGCGAATACGCATTGTCGGCTTGCCCTCTTGCTGGAGTCGGTGCAGCGCTGATAAAAGGGGTTTAAATGGGCCTGCAGATAATGGCTTTGAGGCCATCTCTTTCTCATGTTTTTGAAAAGCGCTGAGCCCCTGGGACTGAAATACCTGTTCGGCCTCGTCTGAGAAAAGCACCGCATCTCCGTCAAATGCAATCCTCACCTCACTGGGATGCGATTCAGACGCATGTGCAGAGTGAGGGTAGACCTGAGCGGCGGGAACCCCGGCATTTAGCGCAGCGCGCACATCACTTAGGTGGGTCGATAAAAACAAGTTTGCATTCAAAGGTTTTAAATACCTCCAAGGCGGTTGCCCCCGAGTAAAACTACCCCTTTGTATCTGTAGTCCGTAGTGCTGCGCGGATCTAAATACCCTCATACCACTGACAGGATCGTTGCGAGACAAAATGACCACTTCAACGCGTTGAGCGTGGGGTTCGTTAAAGGCGAGCAATTTCTTGACCAGTGAGAACGCAACTCCTGGCTTGGCCGGTATCTCAAGGCGCTCGAGTTGGAGGGCCATGTAGGCCCTGTCATCGTGCTCTTCAAAGACAGTGTTTTCCTCCTCAAAATTAAAGAGCGCTCGAGAGGAAATGGCAACAACCAATTGACCGTCTAGTGTGATGGGCATCACCGTGCTCCTGATATATTAAATGTGCGCACAAGGGCGCATGACTGACAAAGTTAACTTTTTTCGCGCTCTGGCAACTGATGCAACTAATGCAACTAATGCATTCATTACCTTTAATGAACCCACTGATTAAGTTGAATGATAGGCAGCATCACCGCCAGCACAATCATCAATACGATCACCCCCATAACGACGATGAGTAGCGGCTCGAGAACGGTAGCCAAATTCATGGCTCGTCGCTCGACCTCGGTGCCCAAGTGATGCGCTGCTTTCTCAAGCATCTCGGGTAGTTGCCCTGTTTGCTCACCCAAGCGTGCAAACATCGAGAGCATCCCCGGCATGCGTGAGTTTTGTGCCAATGCGCTCGCTAAGGGAGCCCCCTCTCTGACTAAAACTATTGCCTGCAAAGCGTGTACTCTCAAAGAGGCATTAGATAAGGTTTGAGCCGCAGTCTCTAGGGACTTTAAGATAGGTACCCCAGCAGCACTTAGCAGCGCAAGTGTGCTGGCAAACCGGGCGCTGTTGTAACCTAAACTTAGTTTTCCAAGTAATGGGATCTTTAACCATCCCGCATCAAAACGTTCTTTGAACGCTGCGCCTTTTAAAGCGTACGAGAGCCCCGCTGCAAACGATGCGATGAGCACCAATACGATAAGACCAAAGTCTTGTACAAATTTGGATACGGCCAACATCAAAATAGTTAATGTAGGCAGCGCGTGGTGAGAGTTTGCGAAAACCGAGGCAACTTGAGGGACCACGTAAGCGAGTAAGAATATGACAATTGCAAGCGCAACCAGACTAACAATGGCCGGGTACAAGGCGGCTGCCAGTAATTTACTTTTTAAAGATTGTGCCCGCTCCAAGTCGTTTGCCAACCGCTCTAAAACTTGACCCAAACGTCCCGTTTGCTCCCCCGAAGTGATCACCGCCACGTAGAGATCAGGGAATTCACTGGGGTGAGTTGCAAGCGCGCTCCCAAGAGCGGTGCCTGCGTTGACCTCTGATCTAAGAGAGGCCACTAGATCACGCTGTGCAGGGGTGGAGGCCTCATCAATTAACGCAGTCAAGGCCCGCTCCAAGGGCAGTCCTGAGCTCACTAAGCTTGCAAGCTGGCGCGTCCAGATCATGAGCGCAGAGGAGCTAAATATCTTTGAGCGCCAAAGCTCTATGTCTCCTAAGGATGTTTTGCTCTTTCCAACCACCTCAACACTTAGAGGTATCCAGTGCTGGGACCTGAGTATGTTGCGTGCAGCACGCGCTGACTCGGCGTCCATTACCCCTTTGCGAGTCTCGCCCTCAACGTTGATGGCTTCAAAAGAAAACGCCGGCATCTGATCTAGTCCCTCGTGACGCGGATCAGTTCCTCGCGTGAAGTGATGCCCAGCCCAACCAAACGCTCTCCGTCCTCACGCATCAAAGTCATCCCCTCGCTCATCGCAGTGGTGCGAAGTAAAGCCTCGGAGGCGTGTTCGTGAATGAGTTCTTTCACGGTGTCGGTGACGCTTAGCAATTCATAAATACCTGTTCGACCGCTGTAACCCGTATTCGCGCAGTTCGTGCACCCTTTGCCTGCGCACTGGGTGCAAAGCCTGCGAACCAAACGTTGGGCCAGTACACCCAGCAAAGAAGAGCTTAGGAGAAAGGGCTCGACCCCCATATCTGTGAGGCGAGTTACTGCGCTGGCCGCGTCGTTCGTGTGTAATGTGGCGAGCACCAAGTGCCCCGTTAAAGAGGCTTGAATCGCAATTTGAGCTGTTTCTTGGTCCCTAATCTCGCCAATCATGATCACATCTGGGTCTTGTCTCAGGATCGCCCTAAGAGCTTTTGCAAAGGTGAGGTCGATTTTTGCATTTACCTGCGTTTGGCCCACACCGGCCAGTTCGTATTCAATGGGGTCCTCCACTGTCATGATGTTTGAGCTTGATGCATCAAGACCTTGTAGGGCTGCGTAAAGGGTGGTTGTTTTGCCCGAGCCCGTTGGACCTGTGACCAGAACTATCCCGTGGGGTTGTTGGGCCATGTGAACCAAACGCTCCAACGTCTTGCCCTGCATCCCCAAGGACTCCAGTGTGAGTTTGGTCTCGGTTTTATCTAGCAACCTGAGCACTGCTCTTTCCCCGTGAGCACCCGGTAGAGTTGAGACTCGCACGTCCAGTGCTCGTTGCCCCATTCGAAGTGAGATTCTGCCGTCTTGGGGGAGTCTTTTCTCTGCAATGTCTAGCTCCGCCATGATTTTGAGCCTCGATATCAACGCAGCGTGAAGGGCTCGGTGGGGTTGCACCACTTCGCGCAGCGAGCCGTCAATGCGAAAACGCACACTCGAGTGGCGCTCGTAGGGCTCAATGTGTATATCACTTGCCCCGTCTCTTGCAGCTTGTGTTAAAAGCGCGTTGAGCATTCTGATAATAGGTGCGTCGTTAGAGGACTCCAAAAGATCTTCAACCGCGGGCATGTCTTGCATCATTTTGGCAAGATCTGCGTCGCTTTCGACTTCGTTGATCACGGTTGCAGCGCTTGACTCTGCGCCTGCATAAACGGAGCTGATTTTTTGTGTGAGCTCAGCACTGCTCAAATACTCAAACTCAGCAACTTCGTATTTGCGCAGCACCTCTGCCCAAGCGCCAGGGTCGGGCTGATCGGTATGCCACAAACGCTTGTGCTCTCCTTGCACTTCTAGAAGGAGTTTGTGAGCACGCGCAAATGCGTAGGGAAGGGGGTGGCGCATCTGAGGGATGAAGTTTTAAAAAAGTGTCTGGACTGTTGATGTAATTTATTTATTTGAAGCTGGAGCTGGAGCTGGGGCTGCGTTTACAGCCGGGCCCGTATTAACCTTAGGCAAAGAGGCCTCAGGCGCACCCAAGGGCCTTAGGAAAGAGGGTTGCCCAGCGCTAGGTCCAGCGCTTAGAGCTTTGGGATCTGGTAAGCTGGGTCCCGCATTCGCGGGTAAAACAAAAGATTCAGCATTGAGCGGTTTTGCATCAAGAGACCTCTCCTCATTCATCATCCCCAAGTAGCGACCGTTTGAGAGTATTTCAGTGCTCTTTGCATCTCTAAGAACAACAGGCCTTAGGAAAACAACCAAATTGGTTTTGGTTCTGTTTCTAGACTCATTTTTAAAGAGGTTGCCAATCAAAGGCAAGTCCGACAAGCCCGGTACTTGTCCCCTTGTGTTTGAATAAGTGTCTGAGAGCAAACCTCCTAACACCACGATGGAGCCGTCTTCAACGATCACACTCGACTCGATGGATCTTTTGTTGGTCACAAGCCCAGCCGCAGAAGTAGTGGCATCAATGCTGGAGACTTCTTGGAATATCACAAGTTTGACAGAGCCGGTCTCACTGATTTGGGGCTTTACGCGCAGAGTGATACCCACATCTTTCCTGTCAAAAGTTGTAAACGGCGTCACAGAGCCATTGGTGGTATTGTTGTTCGTGTATTGGCCTGTTGCAAATGGCACGTTTTGTCCCACAACAATCTTAGCTTCCTCGTTGTCAAGCGTTAAAAGAGTTGGAGTAGAGAGAACGTTAGTGAGTCCGTCTTGTTGAAGGAAATTGGCAAGAGAGCTCAGTACGTACTGTCCGTTCACATTTGCAGCACTCGCAATGTTCAAACCTGCCCCGGGAAGACTGGGGCCTGAAGTCGTAGTAGAGGGATTCAGTGCAGAGGTAGACAAGGTTAAAAGGTTTGAGCCTCCAGAGCCAAAATTGGTACCAATCACACCTACATTGCCACCTACTTTGCCCATCACGTTTTGCCATTGAATACCAAATTGTGCAATTTTGCTAGTGTCGATCTCTGCAATCAAACTCTCCACCATCACCTGCGCGCGTCGTGAGTCCAAACGTGCAATCACCTCTTGCAACTGTCTAAACTGCGGCTCGGGCGCAGTAATGATCAGTGAATTGGTGGCCGCATCGGCTTGAATTTGACCTCCTGTGCTGGATGCATTGCTGGTGTTAAAGCCACCCAGTGTGGGTCCCGCAGCTGCGCTGGACCCCTGTTGTCCAGGCATAGGATTGGTTGAGGCGGGCGAGGACCCGACTCCCCCACCTGACTGGGTGACAGAGACGCCCCCTAGGCCCGTGATGGAGGAGCTTCTAACGTCCGCCGCGAGGGCTGCTCTTAGGGTGACAGCTAATTTGGTCGCTTCAGCGTTTTTCAGGTAAACCACATGAACGTTGCCACTTGCAAGTTCACTGCTAGGGCGGTCTAGCTTTTCTATAAGCAAGCGGGCCTGTAGCAGTCGAGCTGGGTTGGCTGCTCTCAAAATAAGAGAGTTACTTCTAGGCTCAGGCAGCACGGTTGTTTTATAGGCTGAGTCACCCGTTTGTCCAGGAGCGGTTGCACCGCCCACGCTGGAGGGAGTAACTTCAATTAATTTAGATACCAAAACGGCCATATCTGCTGCGATGGCGTGGTTGAGCTGGACGATCTCAACATCACTCGCGTTCGAGACGTCAAGGGTCTGAATAATTTTGGCGATTCTTTGTAAGTTCTCGCCGTAATCGGTGACGATAAGTGAGTTGGTTGAAGTGTTTACATTGATGATGTTGTTGGGACTAATTAAAGGCCTCAACACACTGACCAAGTTATTTGCATTCTCATGTTGAATGTTAAATATTTGGGTCATCACCTGCCCGCCGTTGGCACCCATGGTTGAGGGGACGATGGTCGTGACCCCGCCTTGCAGTTTGGCCTCAGATTCGGGTACTATTTTGTAGAGCCCATTGGATTCAATGACGCTGAAGCTTTGTAGCCTTAGGGCGGCTAAAAATTGATTCCACGCAGCGCTTGCGGAAACGGGATTTTCTGCGCTAAGGGAGATCACACCCTTGACCCTTGGGTCGACCACTAAATTTCGACCGCTCATCGTTGAAAGAGTTCTCGCCACCGCCTCAATGTCTGCGTTTACGAAGTTTAGTGTGACCAGCTCCTCTTTATTACCCTTGTTGCCCTTGGAGCCCTTATTAACGTTGTTAGGGCTATTACCGCTATTAGCGCTATTACCCTTAGCCCCACTATTTTCCTTGTTCTCAATGCTCGCCGCAGATCCCTTTGGAGCCGATGCGTAAGAGGGGCTTGAGCTTGAACTTGTGTTTTGGTTGGGGTCAGCAGCAAAGGCCTGACTGCTAAGAGAGACCACACTTAACAAACACATACTCGCCACTAAAAGTGTTGAGTAAACATTTGCCTGATGAAGCTCAAATCTTAGCTTTATTCCCAAAGTATTTGAAGCATTAACGCTTTGAATGGGTGAGGCTAGCTTATGGAGTAAGCGCCGTTTAAGTAATTCTGTGGATAGGTACATAGATGTCTAGCCAATTTTAAGAGTTGCCGTATTATCGGTCCTGGTTCCCAAGACACCCAATAAATTTGCCAAAGCGGCCTCAAAACCTGATTGAGCTTTGGCTAAACCATTGAAGTAGAGATGTTTATTTGACCATTTACCTTCTCCACTGAGTTCCAAACGGCCCTCCGTGGTCTCTAAACTTATGTACAAATCTGGCAACGTGCTGGCCATGTCAGGGTTTAAAGAGGTCACATTACTGACTGGGTTTTGATTATAAAGTTTTACTTTGTAGGTCCCCAGAGGTGAAAGAGGAGACAACCTTGAGGATAAATCCTTTAGCGTGAGCTCTGCAACCCCCTGGAAAACCGGTGCCTTGTCACGGAAAAGATTAACCTTAACGCTTGCACCTCGAATCTCAAAATTTAAAACCCCTCTTGGGTCCACGGTATTCCAGGGTACGCCCAAAGCGCTGAGCCACTGGGCTGGGAAACTGATTTGAGAGTCAGAAAGCTCTGTGGTGAACCAGCCATCTTGGATGTCTGTCCATGCGGGTCGATACATCAAAACCCAGGGTGACTGAGTGCAACAAAGATTCTCTACCCTAAGAGCCAGCCCTGAGTGGGCTGGCCAGGTGGATGGGGTTGCTTGGATGGTTTGTGGTGATTGCGCTGATGGTTGCGATGGTTGCGATGGTTGCGATCGATTAGGGTCAAGCGCACGATCTAAGGTTGAGTCCGACCAAACCCATCCGATCTGCCAATTAAAGGGGGAAGCAATGTACAGATGGGCACCTTTGGAGACTAAGTCAGGGCCGTTTTCACCCAGACTTTTTGTGTTGCCCAAGCCCTTTTGCGCCGAAGAGCTGCTGAAGCTCGTTTCACCGGACTTGATAAGCAAGACCCCTGAGCCGCGCCATAAGGTTCCCCTTGCCTGGGCTAAAGACAAATGATTCTGGCTTACGCTTTCAAGAACCATTCCAAGCCAAGCTGCAGGGGCAAAATAAATCATCCCCAGAAAAACCCCAACCAACGTACCCATTTTTGCCAATTTTGCTATGCTCCGAGCAGCCTTAGCACTCACAAGAGCTGGATCAACCCTCTTGAATGTATGTGCATGACGCGATAGGAAAGAGGTTTTCATGGGAGTGGCTGAGCTTTTTATCCGTTTATCAGTTGGTCCGTTTTATGAGTAAAACCATGAGGATATTTTTAAATTAGTGAAACAAGTTCTCTAGTGCTTGGCTCTACCGGCAGTTCTATGTGCTGAGTTTAGGGTCGTGTTGATGGGGGCGAAGACGTAGAAGAGACAGAGGATGAGGGTAATGCGGGCTCGGCCAAAGAGCCCGCAAGTCCAAGGGTGAGCGTTCCCTCCCACAGCTTTGTTTGTGGGTCCAGTTTTAAACTCGCAGCCGTGACCTGTGCCTGCGCTGAGGCGCGAAGTGCGGGTAGCAACTGTGCCAACCCATCGGGACTGAGCCCTTTTAACTGAAGCTTGGCGCTGGAGTCTTGAAACGTAATTTTATTGAGCGGACCAAGTTGAGTGGTTAAGGTCTTTAGTTTCTCTACGGCTTGCGCAGAGTCTATGATGCCTATCTCTTTAATGGACTTGAGTTGAGACTGCAAACCGTTCAGCTCAGACCACTGACGGTTAAGTATCTGAGCCCGGGAGGCGCTTTTACTTA
>Ga0164296_1001267_pt1 | contig 27318 bp, 25 predicted proteins | sample GEODES057metaG_FD_113533 | JGI IMG/M metagenome (GOLD analysis project Ga0164296, IMG submission 113533) | Dystrophic lake water microbial communities from Trout Bog Lake, Wisconsin, USA - GEODES057 metaG | ecosystem: Environmental > Aquatic > Freshwater > Lake | place: USA: Trout Bog Lake...
TCCGGCGGTGTTGACTCACCACTCGAAGCAGTTGGCGATCAGCTGATTGACGCAGGCTGTCCCACAACACTGGTAATCGGGATCGGCGCAACGCGGTACACCGAATTCGGCGCGACCCATTACCTCGATGTCGGTGATGAGAGCATCGTGATCGTCTACGACGAGCGGTCGTGGTCGGTTGACGACATCGACCGCGCGGTCCGCTCCGGCGGCGAGATGCATCTCACTGCGGCGTCGGTCCTGTGTCAGCGCGTCGTCGAACGCAACGAGCTCAGTCGAGGGAGCACCCCCGCCTGAAGCGTCGTCGGCGTGGCAGTCCCCTGCGGTCGCACGCAGACAATCTCATCGAGAGTTGCCGCACGGCGTGGCTGTCCGGCGCCGCGCACCGCGGACATACGCACCATCGTCGGACACGCCGGCAGCGCACCCGGTGGAACGGGGTCCGTGGGCATCGGTGCCACAAGATACCGCTGGCCCGATGGAGCGCGATGTGGTGTCACACCGACCATTGAGAAGTTGGCAAGTTGCTCGGCGAAGTTGATATTGACTCCCACGTAGCCAACATCACTGACGGCATCGAGGATCTCTCGCGTCCGCGCGACATATCGCTCGGGAGCGAAGAAGTGCCAGTCGTCTCCGAGATACAACCAGTACGGGCTCGTAATCTGCGTGCGCACAAATTCCGCGCGCGCCGCATCGGTCGCAATCGACGCCTCGGGGCGAACAATCTCAAGAAATGGATATTGACTGCTCACCCAGCGGCGATCATTCACACTGAGACCAAAATCGATACACACAAATCGATCAATCGCGTCGAGATCCACGCACGTATTCACAAAGGAATTCATCGTCCGCGCGAACGCAGTCCGGTTTCCCGCCGCAATAATTGTTGCGGTGACCGTTGCCGCATCTGCGGCCACTGATGAGCGCTCACTGCGGCGACGCACCAGTGCCTCGGGGTACTGATCCGAGAGCGCGAGCATGCTCGGCACCGCAAAATCACGATTTTGGCGAATACGCTCACGCTGATCCTCAGGGACATCGTCACTCGCCAAAAGCAGGCGACACAGCGCGAACGATTCGGGATGCTTCCCGAGCCAGTACGCACAAATTGCCTGCTCATCTCTCGCCCGCCAGGTGTACACCTGTGCAGAGGTAAAGAGCACATCGGCTGTGGGGAGCGGAATATTGGCGGCATCACGCGCGAAGAGGTAGCCAAGCGCGAAACGATCATTGGCGCGATAGTAGGCGGCGATCGCATGGAGCGGCTCGGCACGCTGTGGGCGGTATTCCCATGCCGCCAAATAGGCCTCTTGCACGATCGCCCATGGCTCGTTTTTCCAGGCAAGGCATTCGGCAACCCGGAAGAGCGAGTAATAGACCTCTTCCTCCCAGCCACCCATCTCTGCACGACGGCGATACCACTTCAGCGCACCATCGGGATCGCGGGCGTCAAAGCAGCTTTGGGCGCAATAAAACACCGACCGCGCATCATCGGGATTCCGTTCGATTTCTGCGAGCAACAGATCACGATCACGTTCATACTTTTTGGGGTCATGACTTCGTGCCCCGAGTCGACGTGAGTCGATGTAGTACTCGCCCTCCAGGCGTCCCTCGGTGTGGGTGGCATCACACACCGGGTATTCATGCACGACTCCCTCGTAGCGCCACGGCAATCCATCGCGAAAGATTTGGCGACGCCAATAGCTGAATCCTGAGCCGTATTTGAGTTGATACGAGTCGTTGCGCAGGCGCGAAAAATCCGGGGTTCCGACAACCATATCGTCGGCATCGATGACCCATGCATACTCGGCTTTGCCACGTGCCAGCTCGAGCGCCTCAGTGCGATTGTGGCCAAAGTTTTTCCACGGCCGCTCATGCAACTCGCCCGGTATCCCCAGGCCCGCCATATGGTTTCGGATGTAGTCCTGGGTCCCATCGTCAGAGCCTGTATCGACAATCACCCAGTAGTCGATGTACGGCGCAACGGCGTCGAGAACCTCATGCACGATGTGCGACTCATTGCGCACGATCATGTTGAGACACAGACGGGGACGAGACGCAGATGCCATACGGCGATACTAGCCGCCTGACCCCGTGACGCGCATAGACATACGAATGGGACACCATCCCAGCGGCCCACCTATCGGCCCAGGGTCGGTGTCTGTCTCACCCGACACCCGCCGCACCGATCACCGGCGCCACTATCGTCAAGGAGAGCGGTGAGTCGTTGGGTGAGGAGCAGGTGTGGGCGCAGCAATCTCAATTGTGGGCCTCAAGAAGTCCTTTGGTCGCACGCGCGCCCTTGATGGACTTGATCTTGAGGTCACCGTCGGGGAAGTCCACGGATTTGTCGGCCCGAACGGATCGGGAAAATCGACGGCGATCCGCATCATGCTCGGGATGATGCGTGCCGATGCCGGCTCCATCACCGTGTTGGGCAGTGATCCATGGCGCAATCCAGTGGCCATCCACCGGCGGCTCGCCTATGTCCCCGGCGAGGTGAGCCTTTGGCCGCAGCTCACCGGCGGGGAGACCATCGATCTCTTGGGCCGATTGCGCGGGGGGATTGACCCCAGCCGGAAAAATGAACTCCTCGACCGGTTTTCACTCGATCCGACAAAAACCACACGGAGTTATTCAAAGGGGAACCGCCAGAAAGTTGCGCTCGTTGCCGCACTCGCATGCGACGTGGAATTGCTCCTGCTCGATGAACCCACCTCTGGGCTCGATCCACTTATCGAGGCGGTCTTTCAAGAGTGCATCCAGGAGGCGCGCGCAGCAGGGCGCACGGTGCTGTTGTCGAGTCACATCCTTTCTGAGGTCGAGGCCTTATGCGATCAGGTCAGCATCTTGCGCGAGGGACGAGTGGTACACGCCGGCACGCTCGAGCAACTGCGTCAGATCTCGCTGACCAATGTCATCGCGACCCTCACATCAGTGCCCGGTGACATTGGCAGCTGGCCGTGTCTGCACAATCTGGCGCTCCACGGCAATCGCATTCGATGCGACGTCGAGACCCCTGCACTGACCGACACGATGGCGCGCCTGGCAACCTGCGGAATTGAATCGTTGGTGACCCAACCTCCGACCCTCGAGCAGCTCTTTTTGCGCGACTACGACACCCGTCCCGCATGACCGGCGCATTCACTGGAACCTGGGTGCTGCTTGCGCATGCGCTGCGGATCGATCGCGTGCGACTGACCTTTTGGATACTTGGAATCGCGGTCATGCCGGTGATCACATATGCCACCTACGATCGCCTCTATCCGACCCTTGCCGATCGCGTTGCGCTCGAGGGGGTGTTGGGTGCCAACCCTGCGTTTTCACTCATCCTTGGACCACCGACCGCGCTCTCAAGCGCCGGCGGGTTCACCGCCTGGCGCACCTTGTTATTCGTGACGATCTTTATCGGCGTGATGTGCATCCTCACTGTCGTGCGCCATACCCGCACCGATGAAGAAGCGGGCCGCACTGAATTGTTGAGCGCCCAATGTGTGGGGCGCTATGCCTTCCTGACTGCCGCCCTCTCCACGGCAGCAATTGCCAGTGTGGCCACTGGTGCCGTCATCGCACTCGGACTGATCCTGTTCGGATCCAATGTGGGTGGAGCGCTCGCATCGGCAGTGGCGGTCACACTCGGCGGCTATGTCTTTGCGGGCGTTGCTGCCGTTGCCGCGCAAATGGTGAGCTTCGGCCGTACTGCGATCAGTATTTCCATTGGCATTCTTGGGGTGGACTATCTCGTGCGCGCCTGGGGCGATGCCGGGTCGATGTCCTGGATGACATGGAGTGCGTCGCTGGGTTGGACGGAGCACATCCATGCCTATTCGCACCCCACATGGTGGACGCTCCTTCTGCCGATGACCTCGTGTGCTGTCCTGATGACCGCCGCCTGCGTGGTGCGGGCGCACCGCGATCTGGGTCGCGGAGTCCTCGCCGTCCATCATGGGCCCGCCACCGCATCTCGGGCGCTTTCGGGAACCTTTGGCCTGTCGTGGCGTCTCCATCGTGCACGCATGGTGAGTTGGGTCTCAGGACTCATGATCTATGGACTGATCGTCGGATCGATTGTGACCTCGATCAGTGCGCTGATCGCGCGGACACCGATGGGCGCAATCTTTCAGGGATCGGGGGTTCACCCCGATGAACTCTTTGTCGCAGAGGTCATCGGCTTGATGGGAATCGTGGCCTCGATCTACGGGATCCAAGCGATCCTGTGTGCGCATACCGAGGAGACCGACGGACGGGTGGAGCTCCTACTCTCGAATCCACTCTCACGCACCGCATGGTTCGCGAGCCATCTCGTCATTGCACTTGTCGGATCGGCACTGGTGATCATCGGGGGCGGACTTGGGACGGGGGTCTCGGCCCACATTGCCGGTGCACATGTGACGATTGCAGGAACCGTTGGGGCCGCTTGCCTGCAGATCCCTGCGATCTGGGCACTTATCGCAGTGACGGCACTCCTGATCGGCGTCGTTCCACGCGCCAGCATCCTGGGGTGGGCGCTTGTGACCGGGAGCTTCATGGTGAGCTTTTTTGGCCCCCTTCTCAAACTGCCGCGCCTGGTGATCGATTTATCGGTCTTCACCCATGTTCCGCGGATGCCCGGCGGCACCGTGACCGCCGCCCCGTTGATCATCATGAGCGCGATTGCCCTTGCGGCAATCGGGATTGGCATTGTGGGGATCAGGCGTCGCGCGCTGAGCTGAACAGTTGCGTAGCGCGACGACCGCGCTGCGGCCAGTCGCGTAGCATTTCCTCGACGATCCCGATCCATATTCCGCGCACATGACTCCACAACTTCCCCCGGGCTACACGCTTGGCCCAATGCACGCCGACGAGGTCTCGACGCTGTGGGAGTGGGCCCGCGATGAGGGATGGAACCCCGGTCTGCACGACCTCTCACTGGTGTGGCAGATGCAACCCGAGGCCTTTCTTGCGCTGCGGGATGCGACCGGACTCGCCGGTGGTGGCACCATCTTTTCCTATGGCACGACATTCGGGTTCATGGGGCTCTTCATCGTGCGCACCGACCTTCGTCATCAGGGTTTGGGCGCCGCTCTCTGGCACGCGCGTCGCGATGCGCTCGCGGCGCGGCTTGATCCCAACGCGAGCATCGGAATGGACGGAGTCACGGCGATGATCCCGTTCTACACCCGAGGTGGCTTCGCGTCGCAATATCAAAGTCTCCGATTTGAAGGCCACGCCCCAGGGCGACGCGACCCTGCGCTCGTTGCGTGGGATGCGGTGGGCCTCCCTGCACTCATCGACTTTGATCGTGCATTCGTCGCCGCCGACCGCACCGCATTTCTCACCCGCTGGCTCACCCAGCCGGGCGTTCAGACCCTCGTCGCGACCGATGCAGCGGGTATCACTGGCGTTGGCGTGATGCGCCGCTGTGATGAGGGGGTAAAGGTGGGGCCGCTCCATGCCAATACGTCGGCAATTGCCGCACGCATTCTGGATCACCTTATTGCCGAGGCAGATGGGCAGCGGCTCCAGATTGATGTCCCCGAGCCGAACGCCGAGGGCTGTGCCCTCGCGCGGGAGCGGGGCCTTCGGGAGGTCTTTGGATGTACGCGGATGTACCGCGGACCCGTGCCCGAGCTCCCGCTCGCGCAGATCTTTGGTGTGACCTCGTTCGAGTTTGGCTAGTTGCGGTGATCGGCGCCGCGCGATCCACGCGGTCCGCCAAACAGGCGTTCAATCATGCGCCGGGCAATCAACAGATTCGCCAAGAACATCCCCAACCACACAATGATGGTGGCCGAAATCAATGTGCCAAATCCATGGATTGCAATACCCACGCCACTCAATGCGTCGCAAATGATGAGAGCGACGAAGGTGCCAATGAGCCCCGCAAAACTCGCAAGTACCATCGCATGACGGCGCACCACCGACTCTGCAAGGGCGCGGGTGACCACCAAAATCCCCGCAAAGACGATGACCGCAAAGGGGAAGCTCACAAACCCCAGCGAGAAATCGGGATGCAGCAACAGCGCAGCGACAATGAGCGCGATTGCGCTTGACACCAGCGAGACCAGCAGGGTTATCAGTATGCGCATCTACAGCCTCGTCTCACGTGCAGGGATAACGGCATCGACGAGTGCATCGGTGCTGCACTCGACGCCCACAGGCAATGGCTACTCATTCGAGCGCTCCTTCCGCAGTGCACGGACCTCGTCGGTCAGGGCGGTGATCTGTGCATTCAGGTTCGCGATCTCCACAAAGACATCTCTGTCCCCTTCGCGATTACGGCGCGCGCGCTCAATAAAGATGTTGGTGACCGCGGCACTTGTGACCGTCAAAAAGGCGATACCGGTCACCATCACGACAACGGCAATGATGCGCCCCACCGCAGTGGTGGGGACCAAGTCACCATAGCCAACGGTTGTCACCGTCTGGATTGACCACCACATCCCTTGGCTCACGCTGTGAAAATCACGCTGGTCAAGCCAGCGAATCGCAAGCCCGCCGACAATGGTCAATGTCGTGGTCGTGACACTTAAGACCAACCAGGCGGTCTTAAAGGGCTCATCGGTGAATCGGTTGGACCACTTGCGTACGGTGCGGTGGTGCGCGCGTGAGTTGCTAGACATCGATCACCGGCTGAAGGGAAATTGCCACATCATCGACCCGTGCCTCATCGGAACGGATCAGCACTGCAAGAAGGCCTGCGCCAAGCAGCATCAGCGCGGCCGATGCCCAAAATGCCGCCTGATACCCCACCACCTGCGCACGTGCCTGATCAATTGCCCCGGGAAGATGTCCCAGCCCCGAGATGTGCGCACTCGCCTGCGAGGCGGCAAGGGTGGACAGAACCGCAAGTCCCAATGAGCCACCAACCTGTTGCGAGGCGTTCAAGAGTCCAGATGCCAGACCGGCGTCCTCCGCATCGGAGCCATAGGTCGCAAGCATCGTGAGTGGCATGAAGGTCAGCCCCAGGCCAAGCCCCATCACGATCAATCCCGGCAAGACCTCGGTCACGTAGCTTCCGTGCACCGAGATCATCGTCATGAGCCCAAGGCCGACGGCGGCGATCCCCATGCCAAGGAGTGCGGTCATCTTGATCCCCAACGGCCCAACGAGGCGCTGGGCAGCATTGGCCGAAATGATGATTGCCGCCATCAGCGGCAAGAAACCGAGGCCCGCTCGCAAGGGGCTAAAGCCAAGAATCTCTTGGACATACAGTGATGCGAAGAAGAAGACGGAAAACATTCCCCCGGCGACAATCAGCATGGTGATATCTGCCGCGCGGAGGGGTCGGATGCGGAAGATGCTCAAACGCACCAACGGATGCGCAACCCGTCGCTCAATCGCCACGAAAATCACCAGCAGGATGATGCCAGCCACCAGTAGCCCAATCGTCCGGGTCGCAAACCATCCATATTGATTTGCGCCCACAATCCCATAGACCAACACCATCAACCCAAGTGTTGCCGTAATGGCGCCGCCAATGTCAAATCCATGGGCAGACTCCTCGGCCTCTGAGCGCATCGCCGGAAGCAGCCGCCACGCCAACACGATGACCACGATGCCCACGGGGATGTTGACAAAGAAGTTCCAGCGCCACGAGAGGTACTCTGTGAGCGCGCCACCGACGATCAGCCCAATCGATGCCCCACCAATTGCGATCGCTGCCCAGACAGCAAGCGCCTTCGCGCGCTGCCGGCCATCGGTGAAGGTTGTTGTGACGATCGAAAGTGCCGCCGGGGAGATAAAGGCCGCGGCAAACCCCTGCAACGCACGAAACGCGATCAGCATGCCCGGCGAGGCGCCAATCCCATTTGCCAATGACGCAATGGTGAAGAGTGCGACACCGAGCAGAAAGAGGCGTTTGCGCCCGAAGAGATCGCCGGCGCGCCCGCCAAGCAACAAAAATCCGCCCAGCACCAAGGTGTAGGCATTGACAACCCACTGCAGGTTGTCGGGGGAAAAATGCAGATCACGTTGGATTGACGGCAATGCCACATTCACGATCGTCGAATCCAAAATCACCATGAATTGGGCCATGCAGACCAACACCAAGACCACCCACGGGTTGGTGTGACGGCCTCGCGGTGTCGGGTTGGTTATCGCGGCGATCGCCTGGGACAAAGAGTGCTCGCAATCTCATTGCAATCTGGTGTGTGCACGGGGCACACACATGCATGCAGTGTTAGTCGCGAGGTGATGTTCCCCTGCCGGTGGACACGCAACGACGGTCGCTCGTGGCGGAGGATCTTCACCCACTACCTGGGGAGTGTGTCATCCGTGACGCATCCCCAGGTAGCCGGTGGAACAGGAGATCCCATGATTGATCTCCCCATCTATGTCGGCAGGGGGCGCGCGTACTTAAGCGTTGCGGCACAGTCTTTGACACCTCACCTGAGGTGCCAATCGCTGCATTACGGTGCAAGCAGGCGTGCAAGCGCCTGATCGGCTCCCGATTCACCGCGCTCGTGTGCGCGCAAATATGCCTCTCGGGCGCCCGCATGATCGCCTCGAGCTTCGCGGAGCAACCCAAGATTGAATGCACCACTTCCATGCCCACGCGCATCGGCGCGGGTGAATGCGGCTTCTGCTGCGGCGGCATCGTCGCGTTCATGCAACATCACCCCAAGGTTCGCTGCAGCGCCCCCGTGGCCGAGTTGATCGCCCAGCACGTAGGCGGCCTCTGCACCATCGATATCACCGCGCTGCTCGCACAAGAGCCCGAGATGAAACGCCCCATTCCCGTCGCCCCGCTCGGCACCTCGGGCATAGGCAATCTCTGCCGCGGCGACATCACGATGCTCATGGAATGCGAGGAGCCCCAAATGGGTCGCCGCTCCGGGATGACCGAGCGCATCCGCCTCCTGCCACGCCCGCTCTGCCCCATCGTGATCTGCATCCTGATAGAGCAGGATCAGACCACGCTGAAAGGCGTCTTCGCCGGGGTGGCGATCGGTGTCATGCGCACGTGCGTCGTCGCTGGTCACGAGCTACCTCTGGGGTTGAGAGCGGACGATGAAGAACATACCGCGCAGGTGGCAGGCTATGGGCGCGACGACGACCCCGCGACACCCGCATTCGGGTCGGTGACAGACGAGATGTTGCATGCCATGACCCCTTCGGGCTCGCGAACATCTTGCGGCCCGCGTATCGTTGCGAGTATGAACAATCGGATCCTTCACCTCACCCAGGTGACCAAGGTTCCCCTTCTCGACCGCGCCGGAGAACGGATGGGTCGGGTTGCTGACCTGCTCGTGCAAATCTCTGATGGCGGCTATGCGCCAGTGATCGGGATCACAGCGCATATCAGCGGGCGTGATGTGTTTTTGCCTGCAGAACAGATTGCATCGTTGGAACCCGGACGGATCCGCCTCTCGCGAGAACGTCTCGATATGCGGCGTTTTGAACGGCGTCCAGGTGAAGTGCTGCTGCGCACCGATGTGCTCGGGCGGCGGCTGATCAATCTCACCGGCGTGCGGATTGTGCGCGCAAATGAAATCGAACTCGCCAAGATGGGTGATGTCTGGTGTGTCGTGGGGATCGACGTCTCCCTCGGCGCGCTCCTGCGACGGCTCCTGCCGCGCTCGAATCGTCAACCTCCGAGTCGTCCCTTCTTGGATTGGACCAGTGTGCGCCCATTTCTGCGCCACGTGCCGGGTGCCGACCAAGGGCTTACCGGGGCAGAGCTGCGGCGGTTGCACCCCGCCCAAATTGCCGACCTCGTCGAGGCGGCATCGCACGATGAGGGCCAAGAGATCATTGACGCTGTGCGACATGATCGGGAACTCGAAGCCGATGTCTTTGAGGAAATGGATGTCGAGCACCAGACCGAGTTCCTGGAAAAACGCACCGATGAGGACACGGCAAACCTGATTGCTCGCATGGCGCCCGATGATGCCGCGGACCTGATCATGGAACTCGAACAAGACCGCCGCGTGCCGATCCTCGAACTCCTGCCGGTCACCCAACAGCGCAAGGTGCGGACGCTCCTTGGCTTTAACCAATCCACCGCCGGTGGGTTAATGGGTGTCGATTTCTTATGTCTTGACTCCCGCACCGCGGTCGGATCAGCAATTTCTGCAGTACGTGATTCCGATCTCGCCCCAGAGGCACTGCATACCATCTATACCCACGATCCCGATGGTCGCCTGAATGGCGCGGTGCGCCTGGTGCGCGTCTTGCGTCATGGGGAAGACACACTGCTTGAAGAGATCATCGATACCACAACACCACATCTCGAAAGCGACCGCGAACTCGCAGATGTCGCGATCATGATGTCGGACTTCAACCTCACCGTGGCACCGGTCGTCGACCACGATGATCGGATGATCGGCGTGGTCACAGTGGATGACCTGCTTGAAACACTTATTCCGGATGAGTGGAAACGTCGCGCCGATGCGCTGCGGGAGGGTTGACCCGGGCTTTCAGGGTGGTACCGTCTGCCTGCGCGTACGACCCGTGCGCCCCATCGACCCTGGCAACGAAGTGACGGATACCGACACACCCCATAGTACCGAGCGTCTGCGCGTCGCCAGAACGACGGAGGTTGACCTGAGCATGTAGCTCTCGCGTCGACTCCCGCCGGACCATGCGGCACGTGTGGACGATCACCATTCGTGTTTGTGTGCAGTTTTCCCGGGAGGTCCGCGATGAGCGAGCAGTCTCAGCGTGCACCAGACGGCGCGCCCGTCACGACCGCCCCTGTCTTGGATTCGGCACACATTGGCGACATCAAGGGCGCCTTTGGCACGATCGGCCAGCACGAACTTGGGCGCAGTGGGTTGCGGGGCCGGCTCTTGGCGATGCTGGCAATCCTGGGTCCGGGCATCATCGTCATGGTGGGCGACAATGACGCCGGTGGGGTTGCCACCTACTCACAAGCCGGCCAGAACTACGGCACCAGCCTGCTCTGGGTCCTGATACTTCTTATCCCGGTACTGATCGTCAACCAAGAGATGGTGATTCGCCTCGGTGCGGTCACCGGTGTCGGCCACGGCAAATTGATTTTTGAGCGGTTCGGCAAATTCTGGGGCGCATTCTCGGTCATCGATCTGTTTGCATTGAATTTTCTCACGATCGTGACGGAGTTCATCGGCGTTGATCTCGCGCTCGGCTATTTCGGAGTGAGTAAATATCTCTCGGTGCCGTTGGCTGCGCTGTTGCTTGTCGCAGTGACCGCCAGTGGCAGCTTTCGCCGCTGGGAGCGATTCATGTTCGTCTTTGTCGCGGCGAATCTTCTGGTGATTCCCCTGGCATTCTTGCGGCATCAGGCGATTCACACGATCGCCCATGACACCGTCGTTCCCCATATCGCCCATGGGGCAAACTCCACCTCGGTGCTGTTGATCATCGCCATCGTCGGCACGACCGTTGCCCCCTGGCAACTCTTTTTTCAACAGTCCAACATCATCGATAAGCGCATCACGACTCGCTGGATTAATTACGAGCGTGTCGACACCGTGCTCGGGTCGCTGATCACGGTGGTCGGCGCGGGTGCGCTTGTCGCAATCTGTGCAGCGGCATTTGCCGGCACGGGACTCGCGGGTCATTTCACCGACGCCGGGGGAGTGGCCGCAGGGCTCAGGGCCCATGTCGGAAGTGGTGCCGGCGCGATGTACGCCATCATTTTGTTCAACGCATCGCTGATTGGCGCAGGCGCGGTGACCCTCGCCACCTCATATGCGGTCGGCGACACATTCGGGATCCGCCACTCACTCCACCGCGGCTTCCGCGATGCAAAGGGCTTTTATGCATCCTTTGGGGCACTCGTGGCGCTTGCCGCCGGCATTGTGCTGATCCCACAGGCGCCGCTTGGCGTGATCACCACCGCCGTACAGGCGCTCGCCGGGGTCTTACTGCCGAGTGCAAGCGTCTTTTTATTGGTGCTTTGCAATGACAAAGAAGTTCTTGGTCCCTGGGTGAACCGTGTGTGGCTCAATGTCGTGGCCATGGTCATCCTCGGAGTGCTGCTCATGCTCTCTGGGGTCCTGATAGTGACCACGCTCTTTCCGTCGATCAATGTCATTCATCTCACGATTGCCTTGGCGGTCATTCTGGCGATGGGATTGGTGGGCTTTGGTGCTGCGGCGATGTACAGCGCGCGCACCACCACCACCGATGCCCCATCGACACCCCAACCACCTCGCGAGTCCTGGACCATGCCGCAGAGCGCCTTGCTGCATCGCCCACGGCTTTCCACACCAGTACGCGCAGCGATGTGGGTCTTGCGCTCCTACTTAGTGGTGGCCGTCGTGCTCCTGGTCGTCAAAGCGATTGAGCTCGGCACAAAGTAGTGGGCAGCGTGGCCGCGGGACCCGGACACACCACGTTATTGTCATCACTATGAGCGTCGGTCTGCGTGCACAAATCCCATCTGCCCCTCGCATGCCCACGCACCGCCGATGAGCGACTATGAGGATCTCGCCGCGCGGATCAGCGACCGGTTACGCATTCCAGCAGGCCATCAGGTCCACCTCCAAAATGACTGGCCCGCCCACGAGACCTTTGGGCTGATCACCAAAGAGAATTCGCACGACCGCCTTGCCGAGGGGATCGAGCGACTGCGCGAGTACCAACAACTTCTTGCGGCGCAGGAGCGCTTTGGTGTCGTACTGATCCTGCAGGGCATCGATGCCGCAGGCAAGGATGGCACCATCCGCCATGTGATGAGCGGAGTGAATCCGCAAGGGGTTGAGGTGCACGCCTTCAAGGTTCCCTCCGAGGAGGAGCGCCAACACGATTACCTGTGGCGATATCACCAACGGCTCCCGGCACGCGGGCGGATTGGGATCTTCAATCGCTCGCATTATGAATCGGTGCTTGTTGAGCGCGTCCATGCCGATCAGCTGCCCGCGACACACCTCCCCAAGATCCCCGCGGATCATCGATTTTGGGAGCGCCGCTACCGCGAAATAAATAATTGGGAGGAGTACCTGCACCACAATGGCATCGTGGTCGTGAAGGTGCTCTTACATATCTCCCGTGATGAACAACGCGCACGCCTGCTTGCGCGAATTGATGATCCGCGTCGTAATTGGAAATTCTCAGAGGGCGATCTGAAGGAGCGCCACTACTGGAGTGAGTACCAGCGCGCATTCTCTGAGATGTTGAGTCACACGAGCACCGGGATGGCGCCCTGGTATGTCGTACCGGCCGATCATAAGTGGTTTGCGCGGGCGGCCACCGCGAGCATCCTGATGACGGCCCTGGCGAACCTCGATCCTGAATATCCAACGCTCTCTGATGATGCCCTCGCGCAGATGCACGCGGCTCGCGATGAACTTCTGGGGGAATAACCCGGTGTCACTCGTATGGCGCAAGGACATCGCCACTCGATGTCGCAGATATTTCAACACGCACGACAGACCCCCACCAAGGAGTTTCCCTCTATGACGACTGCAACACCACCCGCATCCCCCGAGGATGCATTCGCATATGAATTTGTCGGCGCCCTGCGGCGGCTCTGGTGGATCCCACTGCTTCTGGGGATCGTGTGGATTGCCTTCTCGCTTGTGGTCTTCCGATTTGATGTCCACTCGGTCCGCGCAGTTGGGCTCGTTGCGGGGATTGTATTTTTGGTGGCGGGGCTTGAGGAGCTGGTGATGGCATCGGCGGTTCGCGGTGGCTGGAAGTGGTTTCACGCCATCCTGGGTCTGGCATTTGTGGTCGGTGGTATCGCCTCATTGATCCACCCCGGAAACACCTTTCTGGCCTTGGCGGAAATCGTCGGCTGGGTGTTGGTGATCAAGGGGTCATTCGATGTGATCGTGGCGCTCGCCAACCGCCATCTCGAGCTCTGGTGGACACGCCTGGCAATCGGTCTGGTCGAATTGGGGCTTGCATTCACGGTCTCGGGCAATATCGACAAAAAAGCCGTTGTGCTGTTGGTGTTTGTGGGGGCAACCGCCCTTTTACGCGGCATCGCCATGATTGTGGTCGCATTCCAACTGCGTTCACTCACCACGTAACGCGCGCCTGATCGACGCATGGCCGACACGGCCATGCGTCGGCTGCGCGACGGGGGGCTTCGATGATTCGCCCATCAATTGAGTGCTGGCTCATTCGAGTGATGCCCACCGGCCCCGAGATGCTGCTATTGCATGCGCCTGAGGCGCCGGGCAGGCGCCCCGAGCTTTGGCAGCCGGTCTCAGGTGGTATCGAAGCAGATGAGGCTGCCGAGGACGCCTGCGTGCGCGAAACACGAGAGGAAACCGGCCTGAGTATTACGCCGGATGATTTGACCTGTGTGCTGCGTGAGGTGTTCTTTGTGGTGCGCCCTGATCTGACGTTACACAAATCGGTCTTTTGGGCTCCGGCACCTGGTGACGTCATTGCCGTCGACCCCAATGAACACGACACCTATGCGTGGACGTCGGTCGATCAGGTGCATGCGCGTCTGGTCTGGGAGAGCCACCACACGACCTGGGCGGCAGTCCTTACCTCGTTGTCTGAGATGGGCGTCGTCGAGGCGCACTAGGTACCCGCGCTGAGGGGCAAAAGCCGGAGAAGATGCATGCACCGCAGCGTGGCGAGCGCGCCACGCACACCGCGCGGCCGTGGTAGATCAGCCGCATCGACGCATCACTCCAATCGCGACGCGGCCACAGGGTGCACAGATCGCGCTCGACCCGCACCGGGTCGCTCGATTCGGTAAGCCCCAACCGGCCCGACAGGCGAAGCACATGTGTGTCAACGGCGATTCCCGGAACGCCAAAACCATGGCCGAGAATGACATTTGCGGTTTTGCGCCCGACTCCAGGGAGAGTCACCAGATCCTCCATCGTGCCTGGCACCTGCCCATCAAAGCGCTCGACGACCGCCTGTGCCATGCCAATCAGGCTGCGGGTCTTGGCGCGAAAAAACCCCGTTGAATGAATCAGTCGCTCGATCTCTCCCACATCTGCAGCAGCCATTGTGGCCGCATCGGGGGCATAGGCAAACAGCGCGGGCGTGACCTGATTGACGCGCGCGTCGGTGCATTGGGCAGAGAGAATGATCGCCGCGAGCAACTGAAACGGGCTCGCATGATCCAAGGGGATCACGATCTGCGGATATGCCGTGCGGAGTCCATCGACGACTGCCCGCGCCCTCCCCTGTGGCGTCCGTGGTCGCACCGTCATCACCGCAGGCGGGGTGGGTGTCGTCACGAGGGCTCGGGAATTCCGAGTGCCCGATGTAAACGCTGGGCAAAACGCACCCCATCAACAAGCGCCTCGTGGACCTCAGATGCCGTGCGTCGGCTCGATGCCGACCACCCACGAAGCCATGTCACCGCGCGCTCAGGATCTGCCGCCTGTCCACCAACGCGGGCGGCAAAGACATAGGTATAGGCAAAAGAGCGTGCCTGCTCGGATCCATCGGCCGCGGCAATTACGGCATCGATCTGCGCGCAGACCTCAGACGGGGTGCGCTCCACCGACCAACCACGAATCAACTCCTGCAAGGCCGAAAGCGCTGCATGGTGGGCACGGACCAGTTCCTGGGCGTCGGTCGTCATCGCATCAGCTCATACCGAAGAAATACGACGTCATCAATCGGCATGAGCCCTGCCAATCGCAGGCCGCGTGGTGGCGCAAATTCTGGGCCGACCACGGCCCGGTCCGACGCACCCGACACCAACAGCGGGGAGATCGTCACATAGATCTCATCCACCAGATCTGCGGCCATCAGCTCGCCAATCAGCCGGGGGCCACCCTCGCACAGGACGCCGCGGTGCCCCATCTGGCGCAGGCGCCCAAGAAATTGCGCCACATCGACATCTCCTGGTCGATCGGCGATCACCCGCGCAACGCGGCGCGCCGCATCAAGGGCGTCTGGCGGACAATCGGAGGGCGCTCCAAGAATCGTCGGGACCTCTGCCTCCGCAAACAACGCACTCGACCAATCAAACGCGAGCGAGCGCGAGATGACCGCGATTGGTGCGACCGGGTGCTGTCCTCGGGCACGACGGGCTTCGCGCACGCCATCACGCGGCCGCATGGGTCCGTAACGATCTGACCGCACGGTCTGGGCCCCCGCGAGGATCACATCCGCAATACCGCGCAGTGCATGAAAGACGTCGCGGTCGTGTGGGCCAGAGAGCGCACGTGACTCACCCGCGATTGCGGTTGCCCCATCGACACTGGCGACCATATTAATCATGACCCATGGCCGATCCGGATGGCCATCACGTGGTGCACCGACAAATTCGGCGATCGATGTGGCGGGGATCATTACCGTCGCACCGTACGCGGACTACACGCCATCGGCGTCCCGATGACTGCGCTTGACAATTGCATCCAACTCCAATGCCGCAAACACTGCGCACACCTCCTCCGGACTATCGACGATGTGCATCAGGGCGAGATCCTCCTCGCTGATCATTCCGTCACCGAGCAAGCGACGGCGCATCCAGGCCACAAGATCTTCCCAAAAATCCCGCCCGTAGAGCACCAAAGGAAAGCCAAGTGTTTTCCCCGTTTGAATCAGCGTGAGCGCCTCAAAGAGTTCATCCATGGTGCCAAACCCACCGGGAAAGACGATAAAGCCCTCTGAATATTTGACAAACATGGTCTTTCGCACAAAGAAGTAACGAAAGTCAATCTGCAGGTTGACGTATTCATTGGCATGTTGCTCATGGGGCAGTTCGATGTTGCAGCCGATCGATATCCCACCCGCTTCATATGCGCCACGGTTGGCCGCTTCCATGATTCCGGGGCCGCCGCCGGTAATGACCCCAAAGCCCTCCTGCACCAGACCTGCCCCCACCGCCTGCGCCGCGGCGTAGTACGGATCGTCCTGCGACGTCCGCGCCGACCCAAACACGCAGACGCAGTGCCCAACGCGGGCAAGGGCATCGAAGCCATCGACAAATTCACCAAGGATGCGCAGTGCCCGCCACGGATCGGTGTGCACAAAAGAGGAGTCACGTTCGCGGGCGAGGAGCCGTCGATCAGCGTTGCCGATGTGCGCTGCCGCCGAGCCGCGCACAGTTAATCTCCCGCGGCGTCCGTTTTTCGATTTCCCACCAGAATTCGCCACGGTTCCTCCGAAAAATCGGCAACATGTACCTACACACTTCATCACATGATCCGGACCCCGCCTGACCCACCGGTCGCCCTACGGCACAAGGCACCCAGATGACTCGCACCGGCATTTTCCCCAAGGACGAATACTTCATGCGTCTGGCACTGCGTGAAGCAGTGGCCGCAGGGGAGCATGGCGATGTCCCCGTCGGCGCCGTCGTGGTCAAAGATGGAGAGGTCATCGGTGTCGGCCGGAATGAGCGTGAGCTCCACAGCGACCCGACCGCGCATGCCGAAGTGCTCGCGCTCCGTGCCGCGGCGCTCGCGTTGGGCGGGTGGCGGCTGACCGGAGCAGTCCTCTATGTGACCCTGGAGCCATGCCCAATGTGCGCCGGGGCAATCCAGCAAGCGCGCATCACTCGGGTCGTCTACGGGGCGCCCGATCAAAAGGTGGGTGCCGCTGGCAGCGTTGTCAATATTTTGGGGGACGCACGACTGATCCACCGGGTAGAGGTACAAAGCGGAGTGCTTGCCGCCGACGCGCTCGGAGTCTTGCAGCAGTTCTTCGACGAGCGACGCTAAGCAGCCATTCCCACCGGTGCACATACTGGTGGCGCAATGCTCAAGTTCGTAGGAATGCGGTCGATACAGAGCGTGCCAGCAGGGTGTTGCGACCCACATTTCTTGCCCTGGGCGAACGAACGCACTATTGATCTCGACACGTCCCTGTCCCCCCGTTCTTGACATGCAATGACCCACCAACGTTCACCATTTTTTTCGCGGTCCCAGAGCATTGGGACCACCCGCACAACATTGCGGGTTCCGGCCATCGGGCCGACCCTCGCGTTGATCGTGCTCACCGCGACCTTTGCCCTTCCGCTCACGAGTGCCGCCATGCTGGCCGCAGGGGTGAGCCAGCAGGATGAAGGACTGCTGTTGGTCTATCCGGTGCAACTGCTTGCCGGCGCGATTCCAAACCATGATTTTCTCTCGGTGTATGGACTCGCATCGCTGCTTCCAATTGCCGGTGCGTTCAAACTCTTCGGGGCATCCGTCGCCGCTGAGCGAACGATCGGCCTGGTCTACCATCTCCTTCTGAGCGGATCATTGGTGTGCCTTGCCTGGCGCTGGCGCGGACTGGTCCCAGCGGTGACCGCAGGGGTGATCTGCAATGTCATCGCTGTCGCACTGGGCCCCGTTGCCTATGCATGGGTCGGCGGAATCGCGCTTGCCGCAGCGGGGCTGCTCATGGCCGATCTCGGATTGCGCAACGGCATTCGAAGGGGATGGTGCCTCGGTGCCGGGGCCTGTTTTGGCCTGGCATTGGCCTATCGCATTGATCTGGGTCTCGCGATCATCATCGTGGTCGCGCTGATCTGTGCGACACAACGGGCAGCATGGCGGCCACTTATCGTCGGGTGCGGGATGGGCATGAGCCCATTACTGGTCAACGTGATACTCGCGGGCCCCAGCGCAGTGATTTCTGGACAAATCACCGGACCGATCTTTGTCAGCGGGCCGGGACGCTCTCTCCCATTCGAGAATCTCGATGTCCATCATCAAGTACTCGCACTGTTGTGCGTCGTCCTTGCCGTCGGCCTCATCGCACTGGGGGGACGGGAGGCGATGACAACACGTATGAGTTGGACAGCAACACGCATCCTCGTGCTCGGCGTTCTGTGCGCGGGCGCGCTTCCTGAAGCCTTTCAGCGTGCAGATGTCTTTCATGTTGATTCAGTTGCCGTGCTGGTGCTCCCCGCAGGAGTGATACTTGCCACAGGGGTACATCGCGGGACGGGGTCTGTGACCCGCATCATGCGCCCCGCAGCGATCCTTGTCTTTGGTGTCGCCCTCATCCTGGCCGGGCTTTTCGAGATGCAGAATTATGAAACTGCAATTCGTCCGACCCTCGCCGGTACATCAACACCCACATGGAATGTCACCAACCTCGGTCGATCTGCCCCCGTGTATTCAGGTGACGAATACGTGCTGTTACAGAATGCACTCACCATTGTTGACGCACATTCACGACCGGGAATGCGTGTCTTCGTGGGACCCCAAGATCTGCGACGCACGTCCTTTGGCGATACCTACCTCTATTTCCTGATGCCGCAGCTCACACCAAGTAGCTTTTTTCTGGAGATGGAACCCGGTATCACCAATGCGAGTGATTCACGCCTGGCATCGGATATCGCACACTCCGACATCCTGGTCCTGACCAACGCCTACGACAATTTCTTTGAACCAAATGCATCGTCGATTTTTGGTTCAGATGCGCCGAACGCCGTCGTCAAAAATGACTTTGTCGAGGTCGGCAGCTCAGGCCCATGGAATATCTATGTGCCCGCAACACCTCAGGGGGTTGGGGGAGCGACCTGATCGCGTGGCCAGCGTCGTTCTCGGACCGACGGCACATTAATTTTGCACCAAGAGCGACTGCAGTACCTTGGTTTCAGAAAACACCGGGCTCACCAAATGGTTCCCCCCGACCGGCCATTGCGGGGCACGATAGATCGCCATTCGTGCGGCAGGCACGCAATCACCTGTCGGACCACACGACAAGACATCAGATAGCCCTTGATAGTCGACGTCATGGAGAAGCGCCTCGCGCAGTGCCACGCGATTGACCGACAACCCTCCACCGGGCAGCGTCACGGCAACCCGACGAATTGCATCGAAGATGAGGTTGGTGGCATCAAAGGCAGCCGGGCTGTACACCGTGAGCGGTTGATATCCAAACAACCGCTGATAGGCCGGCAAAAATGCATCGGCGTAGAAGGGTCGCGCCACCAACTCAGAGGCGTCCGGACCAGTTGCATACACCTGGGATCCACCGTTCTGGCGCAGATAATTCAGCACTCCCTGCTGCTGACATTGCTGGGTCATGATCACCGGAACCCGAGGGGTCTGATGCAGCGCCTTGAGCACATCCAAACAGTGATTGCCGTTGAGTGGGAGCACCACCACGCTCGGACGGAATGTCGCCATGCTCGCCACACTGCGCGTGGGGTGTGCGGCATCGATACTCAGCTTTGTCGCCGTACCGCCCGCGGCACGCAGATCGCTCGTAATGGACACGCCAAGCACCTCGGAGTATGCATCCTTGGTGGAAATAACTCCAACCCGCGTCCACTCCGGATGGGTATGGATGAAATCAGCGATGAGTGACCCTTGGATCAGGTCATTACGCGCAGTGCGGAAAAAGTAGGGCTGGTGCGCATTGGGATCGGTCAGGAGTACCGATGATGCTTGTGGGGAAATCGTCAAAAAATGCGCAGCAGACAGCACGGCGTCGGCCGCTTTGTACATCGAGGCCGAACAGTTTGCTGCAACCACTCCCAGCACATCGTGCTGGGCAATGATCTGCTGGGCTGCGGCGATGCCGCTTGGGGCGGAACATCCATCCACCGTCGAGAGTACCGACACCGTGTGCCCGAGGAGCGCCCCAGGGAGCCCATCAAAGCGTCCATCCAGATAATCCACGGCCATCTGCACCGCATTGGACGCATCGGTTCCATCTTGGGCGTCGGTACGAAACATGGTCGCTAAATAAATCGGCTGACCAATTCCCACCTCGACACAGTCAGATGAGCTCGCTGGACACACCTGTGCAGTGGGAGCTCCCGAATCGGTACTGGCAATGACCGCCAGACACACGATCATCACCAAGGCCACAAGCCCACCAATTGCCCACCACCGGCCACGGCCCAGTTGGCTCATAACTTGACCCATGGCAGATATTCACCGTTCTGCAATTCCTGTGTGACCTGCGAAATGGGGTGCGAATCAACGATGAATGCTCCCCGAAAGGGCGCGCTAATACCGATAATCGCAGTGACATCGAGCACGACGACGATGATGATGCCCGCCGCAATCACCGCATAGCGACGACCCGAACGCCCCGAAACCACGAGCGCATTGACAATCAGCGCGATTCCCGACAGCACGGCGAGCGCAAACAGCGGGAATGGAAGATCCTCGCTGGCAAGTGAAATCCAGTCCCGGCGAGCGGTGGCCATCTGCTGTGTTGCGTTCACCATCGCATCGGCAATCGTGCTGGGCACATATGCGCGCGCCGTCAGGGGGTAGATCGTTTGTTGAAGATCACGCAATGTCCCGATCGCCGGGGAGTTCTGAGGGGCATTTTGGCCAAGCGCCTGCCACTCACCATTGACCAGCGAGTTGAGATAGACCTGGAGCGAGGCCTGCACACGGTCCGCATCCGCGGGAGGTAGCGCGCCCGAGGCGTAGGCAAGTTGGGTTGCGGCCGCAACCTCAGTTCCTACCGCATTCTGCGTGTCTTGAAGGTTGACGTAGGCGCTGTTAATTAAGAAGCCGGTGAGGATTGCAAACAGACTGCCCACAGCGGTCATGTACGCCGCGGCGGTGATCCCCCGACGCTCACGGGTATCCGGCGTCGAGCGGTACTGCAATCCGGTGACGAGCAAGGTAACCAGCACGAGGGCAATCACCAGCGCCAGGGCCACCAGTGCCCAGATGCTCATCGACGTCAAGGCATTCATTGGCTGGCCCCCGTCGATCCTGAGAGCGCCGATGCCCACGCGCTCTGTGACGCTGAAATTTGCGCAGAGCTGGCGGCAATCGCTGTGGCAGCACCGGCCCGCTGGAGGACATCACCACCAACCAGGTAGGACACGAAGGCGCGCGCGGTCGCATTGCTGCGCACCCGATTCATATTCACATAGATGTACAGCTGACGAGAGAGAGGATATGACCCCGCGGCAATCTCCGTCGGGCCAGGCAGCTGACACCCCTTGCCCGCGTCGATTGCAAATGGGCGCACTGTTGTCCCCCATGGAGCGACAGTGGAGTACCCCAAAAATGCAAAGGCATCAGGACTTTGGAGAACCACATTGCGCATGATGTCATTACTCGGCTCACTCGTGTAGTCGAGTCGAATCAGTGCGGACCTTCCCCTGCGCGCCGCTATCGGGGCGATGACGAGATTCTGATAACTCGTCAGCGTCCCCTGGCCGGTTTGGGGACCGAACACCCGCAATGGAACATTGGGGAGTTGCGTCGGTGAGCCAAGGGTGCGGGCGAGTCGTGTTGCATCACTCCAGCGCGTGTACCCAACAGATTCAGGGCCCGACAGCGCGTAGAGATCGGACATGGTCAGACACTGCGGAAGGTGACGTGCCGGACTCGTAAACACCACGATCGCGTCATTGGCAACCGTGAGCCGTACATACGAAATCCCATTGTCATGGCACAGTGCTGCGCTGGTCGCGCTCATCTTGCTACTTGCACCGGCGATATCTGTGAGTCCGTTGCACAGCTGCGAAAAACCGTCGCTGGTTCCGGCCATCTGCACAGCAAATTGCGCGAGGGTATTGGACGATGCAAACTCGGACGCCACTTTGCCGATAAATGGCAGCAATGTCGTCGACCCCGAGACATTGACGACGCCGGAAGAGGCGGAAGAAGATGTTCCACATCCCGCCAACACGCCGCACAACGCGGCCCCAGCGGCGATAAACGCTGCCACTCGTCGTATGGGAAGCGGGCGGGAGAGGTTCATCGGCAGGGACCGTACCAAATGGACATTTGCACACGAGCGGGAATGCCCGCACGATCATAGGTCGCGCCGCGTGAGCACCAGATCGGCATGGTGCCTGCGCTTTGCCACCCCGCGAGGTCGCGACCGCTGCCCGGTTGGGACTGCGACGAGGTGCACCGATCGATGCACGACAGCCCACACCCGCCGAGCGGGCGGGCGTGTGCTGTCACAACGGAGGAGGGGGGATTTGAACCCCCGTCGGACCCTAAAGCCCGAAACGATTTTCGAGACCGCCGCATTCGACCGCTCTGCCACCCCTCCGCGCGGGAAACTAGCAGGATGCATTCGCCTTGGGTCGGCGCAGCTGCATTCCCGACCAGAACTCGTCGCGAATGAGGGCCTCGGTGTCCTGGGCCACATGGCATCAGCACCGTCCGGTATCGGCAGAACGCCCACCGCCCCGGTAGTATCCGCGCGCCCGTTGGGAGAGGTGTCCGAGCGGTCGAAGGAGCATGCCTGGAAAGCATGTAGGTGGGTATCCCCTGCCTCGAGGGTTCAAATCCCTCTCTCTCCGTACGTGCGCGACGGCACGCCCTCGGGACATTTCCCCCAAGGGCGTGCGGTCGCCGTTTATCCGATCGCACACCGACTCGTTCCAATGCGCTCACACGGGGACGCCATGTGCAACCGCTGCATCGCTGGAGAGCGATGATCCCGTTTCCTCCGGGGGGAATACCAGGCAGTGTTGCGCACCAAAATGCAATCCGACCGTCGCTCCGCGATCAAATCGGGTGTGATGGAGCACTCCGGTGAGCCGCGGATGCCCGGGAAGGTCAATCGCGTGCTCATATCCCCGATCGCGGAATGCCACATCAACCACCGTTCCGGTGACGTGGTGCGCATCCGCGTCATATGCGCACAATGAAATCGCCGCGGGGCGAATCGCCACAACCACATCACGGCCGCCATCGGTGCCGGCCATCACGCGCGCGTGCATGGGACGCGCCATCGGCAAATCGGTGATCTGTACTTCCACTTGTCCTCGCGCGTCACTCGGCCCAAGCACCCGAGCTGGGAACTCACCCGCGAGCCCCGTGAATCGCGCCACAAACCGCGTTGCAGGGTCCCCATAGATATCCTCTGGAGCGCCCACTTGCAGCAGACGCCCCCCTTGGAGTACCCCCACGCGATCAGCGAGTGCAAATGCCTCGGCCTGGTCATGGGTGATGTAGACCGCCGTTGCACCCGACTCGCGTACGAGCTCAGAAATCTCGATCCTCAATCGCTCTCGTAGGTTCGCATCGAGATTTGAAAGCGGCTCGTCAAACAGAATAAGGCCGGTTCGACCGGCCAACGCACGCGCGAGCGCAACCCGCTGTTGCTCACCACCCGAGAGCTGACTTGGAAAGCGATCCTGGAGATGGCCCAACCCAACTCGCGCCAACACATCACCTGCACCGCTGCGTCGCGCATCGCGCGCCAAACCGCGCCTGCGCAGACCGAACGCAACATTGTCGCGAACCGTGAGATGCGGCCACAAGGCGTAATCCTGGAAGACCATCCCAAGGTCTCGACGCTCAGGCGGAAGATGCCGCGAGCTCGTCGCGACGATGTTCTCGCCCAGTGAAATTGTTCCCGAACTCACCCGCTCGATGCCGGCCAGACATCGCAACAGGGTGGTCTTCCCTGACCCAGATGGCCCAAGAAGCACCAAAAAATCACCGGTATCGACACTCAAGCTGAACTCATCGAGGCCCCGGTTTCCTCCAGGATAGATCTTGGTCACAGCGTCGATCGTGATTGCGCTAGCGATGAGAGGCCTCCCCGAGACGGCGCCACCCTCGTGGCGCGAGCACGCGGTAGATGCCAAGCACCCCACCGACGACAATAAATGCACACACGACTGCGGTCACCGCTTGCGCGAGCCCGAGGCCGAAGTGGTAGTTGCCGAGATTTGATTCGATCGCGACAGCAACTGGTGGATTTGACGGCGCATAGAGCAACTGTGAAATCGGAAGTTCCAGAAACACTCCCGTGAAGGTCAGAAGCCACGCCACCAACAGTGGCTTTGACATGACTGGGAAGATTCCCCGCAGCCACGCCCGGATCGGTCCTGCGCCGTGGGCGCGACCGGCATCCATAAGTGACGGCTGGAGCTGCGAGACAGACCCCACGAGCACTCGTGCATTGAGCGGCAGACTTGATGCTGCATACGCAATCACCAGCAGGGTTTGGGTCTGGTAGAGGTTAATTCCCAGCGTCGACATAATCGGCAGGTTGTAGGTAAAGATGTATCCGGCTGCGAAGAGGACGCTCGGGATGGCAACTGCGGCCAAAAGCAAGAAGTCGAGCATTCGAACCGCCTTTGTCCGCACCTTTGTCAACAGACGCGCAGCGATAAAGCCAGCGACCACGGTGATCGACGCCGTGATCGCCGCATAGCGCCCCGAGCGCACCAGCGGATCAAAGAGTTCACCGTTATGGAATACCTGTTGATAGTTGGCAAGGTTCAGGCTGATCGACGAGCCGCGCTCGCTGACGAGGGAACCCATGAGCGCGCCAATCGCCGGCACCCCGAGGGCAACAAGGTAAAAGATGGAGATCCCACCAAGAGCGCCCACCAGCCCCGGCCACGACAACCGGCGGCGGACCGCCTGGCGAGTTCGTCCAGAGAGCACGGAATAGCTCTTGCCTCGCAGCGCGCGTGTCTGCAACCCCAACGGAAGGGCAACCGAAAGGACCAGCAGCCATCCCATTGCCGCCGCGCCAGGAAAGCTCGGCGGGAATGCATTGATTTGGTTGTAGAGCGAATACGTGGCGAGTGGAAAATTCGCGGTCGTCCCGAGGGTCGCCGCGACACCGAAATCGCTCACTGATTCGGCGAATCCAATTGCAAGCGCGGACCAAATTGCCGGGGCGATAATCGGAATGATCAGTCGCATTGCCTGAGATCGTGTCGCCCCGTGTACACGGGCCGCATCATCAAACTCTTGTCCCAGCCCAACGAGCGCAGCGGTGATCGCCAGAAATGCGAATGGCACGCAACGCAATCCCAAGACGAGTACGACTCCCCCGGGACCAAGGATGAAGTGGGTCAGCCATGGCAGGTCGATCCCTGCACGTTGGAGGACGCCGCCATTTTGAAAGAGCTCAACCCAACCAAGACTCGGGAGCCACGACGGCAATAACAAGGCCAGCCACATTGTGGCCGGTATGAATCGCCGACCCGGAAGGGTCGTGCGACTGACCGACCACGCAATTGCTCCGCCAATGCATGTGCCACACACACATGCAACGACACTCACCCAGATTGAGTTGACAAGTGCTGTGGCGGTATAGCCGGTAAACACCTGACGCAGGTAGGTCAGGGTGAACCACTGGCCCCCTTGTGAAAACAGCCGGGGGGATACCGCAAGTAAAAGAAAGCTGGCACACGGCGCCAGAATCGCGACTGCCAACGCCACCCAGAAAAGTGGCATCAGGATGCGCGACAACAACCTCAGCGGTTGTCCGAGAACCAACCGGACGCGCCCCTGGGGTGGTGCCCCGCCTGGACGCGACGCGGTGACGTCGCGTCCAGGCTCAAGAACGGGGGTTGTCGCGATGAGATCTACCGTCCCTAACTAGTTCAGGATGTGCTGAACCCACCAGCGGTTAATGGACGCTTGCAATGGACCCCACTTGTATGGGTTGATCGCTTGCGTGGGCACTGATGCAAGTGATGGCAGACCCTTCTTCGGCTGCACGCCCTTCACAACCGGGTAGTAGAGGCCATCCCCGTACGGGTCACCCTGTGCCGAGTACTGCATGATCTGCTGGCCAGACTTCGACAATGCGAACTTGATGAACAGCTTGGCCTCTGCCTGGACTTTAGGAGATGCCTTCTTGTCGATTCCAATCGCACTTGGCAGCAAGGTTGCCGGACCAACGTAGGTCACCCGATTCGTTGCAGTCGGCGGTTGCGTCGGGTCACCACCGGCACGCGTGTCACCAATCGCCGCCGAGCTCTGCACCATGGCGATGTCGTACGTGCCATTGTCGAGCTTTGGCAGGGTCGAGCCGTTCGTCCCATTGGAAACCAGCCCGTACTTCTTGAGCTGGAGGAAGTACTGCTCACCGAGCTTGGTACCCACTGACACGCTGCCGTGTCCGAGGTAGTTCATGATTCCGGCGATCAACGGGAAGGTTGGGCCCGATTGTGTCGGATCGTTCATTCCGACTTTTCCGGGGTGCGCCTTGGCGTAGTTCAGGATATCGGTGAGCGTCTTGAGTTTCGCTGCTTTGATCTTGGACGAGTTATATGCCACGCCCGGGACCAAGGTCACACCCGTCGGTGTGAAGCTCCCGTTGACGGGGTAGACCGACTTGCCGAGGGCATTGAATCCGCTGCGCGGTGGCGCGGTATGGCGGGCAAGCAGGCCTTGTGTGTCAAGCCCAGCAAATGCGGTTGCGCCATCGACCCACAGCAATCCCCACTGAGGATTGTTGCGCTCTGCCTCAACCTGGGTAAGAAGCGGCCCGGTCGAGTTGTCGTTCAACGTGACAGGAATGTTTGGGTACTGATGCTCAAAGGCAGCCACCATTGCCTTGTCATACCCCTGCGCCGAGTAGACGACCAGCGTTGGGTTGGAGGCTGCAGCAGCGGTGCCAAGGGCTGCCATGCCGGCAATCGTTGCTCCAACCCCCGCAGCGCCGATGCCGCCCGCAAGGACGAGACGCCGCAAACGACGTGACTTCATTGTGTCTCCGATGTTGAGAATGGTGATCGATCGAACCCAGTACCGGGTGCGATCGGGGGCACCATACCTCCGCGAA
>Ga0164296_1001273_pt1 | contig 27221 bp, 30 predicted proteins | sample GEODES057metaG_FD_113533 | JGI IMG/M metagenome (GOLD analysis project Ga0164296, IMG submission 113533) | Dystrophic lake water microbial communities from Trout Bog Lake, Wisconsin, USA - GEODES057 metaG | ecosystem: Environmental > Aquatic > Freshwater > Lake | place: USA: Trout Bog Lake...
ATCGCGCCCAATCACTGGATCAAGCTTGCCGAGCCTTGCGCGCTCAGTTAGATCAACCGTATATTTTTTTAATGCTTCGCGTTGATTTTCCGCGTCATTGCTATGCACAGCTTGACCACCGCGAATAACCTCTATTGCCGCCTCTAACGCTTTTTTCGATAATCCAGCGGCCTTCGCTGCTTTACCAATATCCCCTTTATCATCCGCTAAGACCAATAAAAACAATTCGACTGCAACGAACTCATCACCTCGTTTATTGGCTTCTTTTTCTGCCAAATTTAACCAAGAAGCCAAATTGCGACCGACTTGCACATCGCCAATGTTTTGGACTTTTGGCATTTGAGCAATGATTTGCTCCAGACCTGTTTCAAGAGAGTTCACGCTGACGCCACTTCGCGTTAGTAAACTCTTTGTCGTCCCTTGTTTATCGCGTAACAGGGCGAGGAGGACATGCTCAGGCTCAATAAACTGTTGATCACCCGAGACCGCTATACTTTGAGCTTCAGCTAATGCCTCTTGAAACTTAGTTGTGAGTTTTTCAATTCTCATGCTTTATCCTATTCTTTAAAGGGAATCATACTCAGTACATGTGGATGAATTGCCTGATTTCAAGTGCGAAGAGACTATTTTTCATGAATAAAGAATTACCCCAAACCAAAGATTGGCTGGTGTATTTATTAAAATGTGCTGATGGTACTTTTTATACTGGCATTACCAATAATTTACCCAAGCGTTTAGCTGCCCACAACGCAGGTCTCGGGGCGAAATATACACGGGGCAGAATACCTGTCGAATTAATTGGAAAGATACTTGCGCAGAGTCATTCTCATGCACTGCAATTAGAAATAGAAATCAAAAAACGACCTAAATCGGAAAAAACGACCTATTTCCTAAGGTACGGAACAGAAACACCCACTTAGTTCGTCCGCAACCAAATTTGACTTCGCGAGAAAGGACCCCAATATCCTTTTACTTCTAATTTTTGATCATTTTCCAAGGTTTGTAACTTCACGCGATAAATTTTTCCGATCGCCGGATCTAAAATTTCACCACCTTCCCAAAAATCGGCTCCGGCCACTTTTTTAAGTCCGCGAATAATTTCCATACCAAGCACTGGTTTGGCTTTGCGGTCATCTTTACATTGCTCACACAGCGGATTGGTGTCAGCATTTTTACCGAGTAAACGAGTGACTTTGCCTTGTAAAATACCCCCGATTTCCTCAATCGTTACGATACTCTTCGGCTCACCTGTTTGATCATCGATGGTCTGCCATTTTCCGATTGGAGAGGCCTGGGCTATACCAAATGACAGAAGAAACCACAAAAGGCACTTCAAATAACGCTGTGATGATAATTGACCTGAAAAATGCCTCATTTTTTCTCCTTTCAATATGGCTCCATCAAAACAGCACAATACATGAAGTTTTTTCATCGCTCATGACTGCCATTTTTGTAAACGTTGTTCATCACTGGTTCTTGCATCAACCCAACGTGTGTGGCTTGGGGTGTGTTCTTTTTTCCAAAAAGGTGCGGATGTTTTTAAATAATCCATAATGAATTCACTGGCAGCATAAGCATCACCACGATGACTACTAGCAACCGCTACGAGCACAATTTGATCACCGGGTAAAAGTTTACCGATCCGGTGAATGATGCTGACATTCAGAATTTCCCAACGTTCTTGGGCTTGCTTGACAATGTCAGCTAGGGATTTTTCAGTCATCCCTGGATAGTGTTCCAATTCCATTGCAAGGATCGATTCACCCAAATGCATATCTCGTACAGTCCCAACGAAGACATTTATGCCTCCAATCGCAGATTGATTTTCTCGGAGGAGCTTAAGTTCTGTTGAGACATCAAAATCCGCATGCTGAATGGCTATTTTCATTTACCCACCTGTTACTGGAGGAAAAAAGGCAATTTCTGCGCCATCAATCAAAGCTGTTTGGGGATCAACTAACTCAAGTGCTTGAGCAGCACGAATATTTTTTTCTGGAGCAAAAGCATCTCCCCAGTCAACTCCCCTTGTTGCCAAGAAGGATCGCAACTCCGCAATCGTTTGAATCTGCGCGGGCAGTTCGAGATGGAGCTCATCCGTTTTTAAGGTTTCTTTTAAGGATGCAAAAAATCGAATCGAAACTTTCATTGCTTAACCTTGTAATAAATGACGTAATGGGATGTAGGAGACGATATCCCCTTTACGAACAACCTGCCCCCCCGGAATATCTGCCAAACCATCCGCCCAGACGGCACTTGTTAAGACGCCAGAGCTTTGATTGTGGAATAACTCTAAGCTACCTTGCGCATTGCGTCGGACGCGTAAAAATTCGTTTCTTTTATCGGGCTTAAGCCAATCAAAATTGGCAATCAATGGGTAACATGGCACTGCATTGACCTGCTGACCTTGTAGCTTCAAAATAAAAGGTTTAACAAATAATAAAAACGTGATCAAGCTTGCGACAGGATTGCCAGGTAGTCCCATAAACCACGTTTTACCATTTGGTTGATTGATTGAGCCAAAAGCAAGTGGTTTGCCTGGCTTAATAGCAATCTGCCACATATCCAAGTGACCTTCAGCACTAACCGCAGGTTTGATATGGTCTTCCTCACCAACCGACACCCCACCTGAAGTGACAATCAGATCATGCTCCAGTGCTGCCTGTCGCAGTGTCTTCCTGGTTGACTCTAAGGTATCGGGAACAATCCCAAAATCAGTAAATTCACAACCTAAGCCCCTCACACACGCAATCAAGGTATCTCGGTTCGAATTATAAATCCCCCCTGGCTTTAAAGCCTGACCTGGAAGGGTTAACTCATCACCTGTAAAAAAAAGTGCGACCTTGATGCGTTTTTTCACAGTTAAATGGGTGGTTCCAACTGACGCCGCGACCCCCAGCTCTGGTGCCTGCAAAAAAGTTCCCTGGGTCAGAATAACGGATTGCGCCGCAATGTCTTCGCCCTTTTGTCTGATCCATTCACCCGCCTGAGGCACATGGTTCAGACGAATTTGGTAAGCCACGCCTGCCGAATTTGGTTCGCCAAGTGATTCACAATCTTCTTGCATCAATACGGCATCAGCACCAAGCGGAATAGATGCGCCCGTAAAAATCCTTGCAGCGGTGTGAGGCGCTAATGCCTGACCTACTTTACCAGCTGGAATACGTTGCGAAACATCAAGGATGGTTCCCAGTTCTGTAACATCTTGGGCCCTAACCGCATAACCATCCATTTGGGTATTATCCATCGGCGGAACATGCATCGGGCTCGTCAGATCATGAGCAAGTACACGTCCTAAACCCTCTTGCAATGGCACACGTTCTTCTGACTGCGTCGCTTGCGCATGTTGTAATAAGAGCTCTAGGGCCTCTTGAGCTGACTTCATCACCATTACGTATTTTCCCGAATAAACGCTTTAATCACGTCAACTTCAGCAGCAAGTTCATAGGTGCGTTGTGGCAAGCTTTCAATATCAACGAAAGCAGCAGGACGGGGCGGAGGATCACCCAAAGCTTCCTGAATTGTTTTGGAAAATTTAACAGGCAAAGCTGTTTCAAGAACGAGCATGCTCACCCCCGGTTCAAGATATTCACGAGCAACTTTGACACCATCAGCGGTATGCGTATCGATAATGACCCCGTAGGTCTTACTCACGTTTGTAATTGTCTCTAAGCGATTCTCATGGGTGCTTCTTCCGGAGACAAAACCATAATCAGCAATCGTTGCTCTGGCAGGATGGGCAGAATAATCGAAGCCACCGCTTGACTCTACTTGGGCAAATAAATCTTTAACAAGCTCACTATCTCGATCTAACCAATCAAAAACAAAACGCTCAAAGTTACTTGCTTTAGAAATATCCATCGAAGGGCTCGATGTATGGAAAGTTTCGTTGGATTTTCTAGCGCGATAATGGCCAGTTTTAAAGAATTCATCCAAGACATCATTTTCATTGGTTGCAACAACGAGCTTATGGATAGGTAAGCCCATCATTCGGGCAATATGTCCTGCGCAGACATTCCCAAAGTTACCAGATGGCACGCAAAAAGAAACCTTCTCGTGACGAGTCTTGGTGGCATGTAAGTAACCGGCAAAATAATAAACCACCTGAGCCACGACCCTCGCCCAGTTAATCGAATTTACAGTGCCAATGTGGTATTTGTCCTTGAAGGCAGCGTCATGGCTCACTGCTTTCACAATATCCTGCGCGTCATCAAACACCCCTGGAATAGGAATATTAAAGATATTGGGATCTTGCAATGAAAACATCTGCGCGCACTGAAAAGTACTCATCTTTCCTAGTGGGGACAACATAAAGACCCGAATCCCTTGCTTACCTCGCATAGCATACTCAGCAGCACTTCCAGTATCGCCAGAGGTTGCACCCAGAATATTTAAAGTGCGATGTTGCTTGGCCAGCGCATACTCAAATAAATTGCCTAGGAGTTGCATCGCCATGTCTTTAAATGCCAAGGTTGGCCCATTTGATAAGCTCAACAGCCCTATCCGAGTTTGCCCGTGGTCCCCCTCATTTCCCAACCAATGGATTGGGGTGATCTGCGCAGCGTCATCATCCGATCGGCCGTTGCAATAGACGTCTGCCGTATAGGTACGACGGGTTAATGCCTGCAGATCTTGTAACGGGATATCGTCGCAAAACAATTGCAAGACTTCACAAGCCAAGTCTGCATAACTCAGTGTGCGCCACGTATCCAAGGTTTCTGGAGAAACCTGCGGATAAGATTGGGGCATATATAAACCGCCATCTGGGGCTAAACCTGCCAATAAAATTTCTAAAAAAGACAATGCGCCTGGAGCGCCCTGCGTCGAAATGTATTTCATGGGTTCTCTAACTTAATTCCTCTAAACGAATCTTCGTCACCTGTCCGATCATCGAAGGTAAGTTCTGAATCACCTCAATGGCTTCAAGCATCAATTGCTCTTGAGTCAGATGCGTCAAAATAATAAGATCTGTGTGATCTTGACCAGGAGCCGCTTCCTTTTGCAGAATGGCATCAATCGAGATTTTTTTGTCGGCCAAAATCTTTGTAATGCTTGCTAACACGCCTGTTTCGTCGGCCACAGTCATCCTTAAGTAGTAACTGGTGACAATTTGCGTCATCGGCAATATATTCGATGAGATCACGTGATGGTCTTGAAAGCCTAAGTAAGGTATGCGTTCTTCTTGCGTCAGCGATGCCTGACGGACAATGTCTACCAAATCAGCTATCACCGCTGAAGCAGTCGCCTCAGATCCTGCGCCCTTACCGTAATACAGCGTGGTTCCAACTGCGTCAGCTTGCACTTGAACGGCGTTCATCGCCCCTTCGACATTAGCAATCAAACAATTTTTTGGAATCAGGGTCGGATGGACACGCAATTCAATCCCTTGTTCTGTTCTTTTTGTCATCCCCAACAACTTGATGCGATAACCTAGCTCTTCCGCATATTCAATATCCATTGGTGCCAATTTGGTAATTCCCTCGACATACGCTTGTGGAAATTGCACCGGAATCCCAAACGCAATGGCGCTCATGATGCTAACTTTATGGGCCGCATCAATACCTTCAATATCGAAAGTAGGGTCTGCTTCGGCATAGCCCAAGCGCTGTGCTTCTTCTAAAACAGTTGCAAAGGGCAGCCCTTTATCGCGCATTTCCGAGAGAATAAAATTGGTGGTGCCGTTGATAATTCCAGCAATCCATTCGATACGATTAGCGGTTAAACCTTCACGTAAAGTTTTAATAATCGGAATCCCGCCAGCAACTGCAGCTTCAAACGCAACAATGACCCCTTTTTTTCTGGCTTGAGCAAAGATTTCGTTACCATGCACCGCAATCAAGGCTTTATTTGCTGTCACGACATGTTTGCCATGGGCAATCGCTGCCAAAACAAGATCTTTGGCAATGCCATAACCACCGATGAGCTCCACCACGACATCTATTTCAGGGTCATGGATTACAGCGTAAGCATCGCTCACAATTTGAGCGCGATTTTGGACAATTGCAGCGGCGCGGGCAGGATTGATATCCGCTACGACTTTAATCTGAATCCCGCGACCAGCCCGTCTTTCTATTTCTGATTGATTGCGGTGGAGAACATTAAAAACGCCCCCACCTACCGTTCCAGCCCCTAGCAGACCGACTTGTAATGCTTTCATGCCTTCACCATTTCTTAAAAATCACAAGAACAACTTACTCCACGGCACTATGTAAAACATGTGTGGCCATCCTTTTGCGATAACGCGCCAAAAACCGATCAAGCCGAGCAATCGCCTCCCGAAGAACATCTTCATTAGGCAAAAAGACCAAGCGAAAATGGTCAGGGTATGGCCAATTAAATCCAGACCCTTGTACCAATAATACTTTTTCTTCTTTTAAAAATTCAGCAATAAAGTCTTGGTCATTTTTAATCGGGTACATCTCACTATCTAATTTTGGAAAAAGATAAAGAGCTGCATCAGGTTTAACGCAACTCACTCCAGGAATTTTGGTAATCAGGTCATACGCTAGATCGCGTTGACGCCGCAAACGCCCTCCTTCAGCAACCAATTCATTAATGCTTTGGTACCCGCCCAATGCCGTCTGAATCGCCCACTGACCAGTCACGTTTGCACACAAGCGCATCGAAGAGAGCATGTTGAGTCCTTCAATATAGCCACGTGCAGGCTCCTTATCTCCCGAAACCATCATCCAGCCCGCACGGTACCCACAAGAACGGTAATTTTTTGATAAACCATTAAAGGTGATCGTCAGAACATCTTCAGACAATGACGCAATCGAGGTATGGGTTTTACCTTCATACAAGGTTTTGTCGTAAATTTCATCGGCAAAAATAATGAGTCCCGCTTCTCGAGCCAATTCAACAATACTTTTTAGAGTTGCATCACTGTAAACCGCGCCAGTCGGATTATTCGGGTTAATAATTACAATCCCTTTGGTCTTCGCATTAATTTTCGACTTCATATCAGCGAGATTTGGCTCCCACCCGCGACTTTCTTCACACAGGTAGTGGATTGGAGTACCCCCTGACAAACTAACGGCGGCCGTCCACAAAGGATAATCAGGAGCTGGAACCAAAATTTCGTCGCCATTATTCAACAGTGCATTCATGGCCAAAACAATTAATTCGGACACACCATTGCCCGTATAAATATCGTCTAAACCTACGCCTTTGATATGTTTTTCTTGCGAGTAATGCATGATTGCTTTGCGCGCGGTAAAAATTCCTTTGGAATCAGAATATGCTGCGGCATTGACTAAATTACGGATCATATCTTGCTGAATCTCTTCAGGGGGATCAAAGCCAAATACCCCTACATTCCCAATATTGAGCTTGATGATCTTTTGCCCCTCTTCCTCCATCCGCGAAGCAAGTTCTAGAACAGGACCACGAATGTCATAACAGACATTATTTAATTTTTCAGATTTTTCAAAAGTTTTCACAATGTTAGTATTATCAAAGGTTCTAGTTAGTGGAAGTCTGGCTATAATTATGACATGATGACCAAGGCCACGCCGTGAAACTCCAAGCAGACCCAAAGCAATCTCTTAATACAGTGACACGTTACGACCGATCGTTTATTGAAATAAACGAGGTACGCTTTACCGAGTCGATTTTGGTCATGCCTGAGGGCTTCATCGAGCCCTGGAAAGTAAATACCTTTGCAGAGTTAAATCTGAATCACTTTTTGCACATCTTAGACAAAAGGCCAGCGCTGGTGATTTTCGGTAGCGGTTCCAAATTACGTTTTCCAACTGTACACTTATTGCAAGACATCATCCATGCCCGCATTGGTTTTGAGACAATGGATACTCAAGCAGCCTGTCGGACGTATAACGTCTTGATGAGCGAAGGTCGCTTCGTCATGGGAGCCTTTCTCATGGAGACCGAACCATTGCCAAACCCCACTGCGCAAGCATGAGGTCATCCTTGCTGCAAACCCAAACCTCTTGGTCAAGCCCAAAGTCAATCCGCTTCCAACACCTGTTTTGGTTTATTTTATTGTCTGTCATCTGGCTAGGTACCTTAGGGTGGCGTGATTTAATTCCCTCCGATGAGGGGCGATACGCAGAAATAGCTCGTGAAATGCTGGTCAGTGGCAATTGGCTGGTACCGCGATACAACGGTTATTTGTATTTTGAAAAACCTCCTTTACAACTATGGGCTACTGCGGCTGCTTTCAAAATTTTTGGCTTAGGGGAATGGCAAGCAAGACTCTGGAGCGGGCTGTGCTCTTTGTTTGGCATCGCTCTCGTTTGGTACACAACTAGTCGCCTGTGGGGCGAACGCGCTGGCATATTGGCCGGCATGATCCTCGCATCAACGCCTATTTGGGTAATTGGTGGTCATTTCAATTCATTAGATATGGGTGTTGCATTTTTTATGTCTGGTGCATTGTGCTGTTTATTGCTTGGCTTACATGCGCCAAGCAAATCACGCACTGAATTGATCTGGCTTTTGCTGTGCTGGTCGATGATGGCACTCTCCGTTCTGTCGAAAGGACTTATCGGTATTGTGGTCCCTGGTTTAGTTTTGGTCATGTATTCGTTATTCACATGGGACTGGTCCTCTTGGCGACGGATGCATTGGCTTTCAGGACTTTTCTTATTTTTCGCCATCACGTTGCCCTGGTTTGTGCTCATCATCGAGCAACATCCGAGTTTTTATCAATTCTTCTTTATTCACGAGCATTTTGAACGTTTCACCACCAATGAGCATCAACGTACGGCTTCTTGGTATTTCTTCTTACCTTTGCTTGCGGTTGGATTTTTACCTTGGCTTCTGAATGTTGCACAAGCGGTGCAATTGGCGTTCCAAGAGCAACGTCATCATGCGTTGACTTTTAAGCCATTATGTTTATGTTTGGTTTGGATCGTTACGATTACGGCATTCTTTAGCATTTCCCAATCCAAGCTCCCTGGCTATATTTTTCCCGTCATACCCCCTTTGGCCATCTTGGTTGGGGTATCGATACAACATCTTTTTGACAAAAAATTATCCCCTCAGCTCAGATCTGTAAATGTGTGGCTCTGGCAAATCTTGGTTCTAGCTGGTCTTTTTTGTATCGGTTTTTTCTTTCTTCCCAACATCAGAAACACGGGTGAGGTCTACGAAAAATTACATTATGCGCATTACACCCGCATCGTTTCTGTGGCGTTGAGCATTGGCTTGCTCGGCTGTGTCCTTGCTTGGTATTTGCGTCGCAAACCACTCGCAAGCTTATTAACATACGCCAGCACAATCATTATTGTTGCTCTGACTGCAGGACTTGGTCACGAGGCGGTTGGCGGACTGCTTTCTGGAAAAGCTCTCGCACAACAAACCAAAGCTTTGATTCACGAGGCAGACCCCTTGTATGGTGTGGGCATGCTTGATCATACTGTGCCGTTTTATCTAGAGCATCCACTGATCATGGTGCAATTTCAGGATGAGTTGGCTTTTGGTATTTCTCAGGAACCCCAGCGCTGGATTGCACATGAAGATGATTGGGTGAATCTCTGGAAAGAATCCCCTCACACTCGCGCATTCGCAATGATGACGCCAAAAAAATATTCTGAGCTCTTCGAGCAAGGATTACCGATGGAAATTATTGCGCAAGACCCGATCCGGATAGTGATCGGTAAACCAGGACTAAATCATTGATGAGCCCCACCACATTTTTCTATCTGTTGACCGGTATTTTATTGAATGCAGTGGCGCAATTACTGCTCAAAGCAGGCGCAATGCGATTAGGTGAAATCACTCTGGCACCAAGCACCCTGCTCCTTACTTTAGGTCAATTGGCGAGCAATCTACCCATCATGGCAGGCCTGAGTTTATATGGTATTTCAGTCATAACTTGGATCGCAGGCCTATCACGAGTCGACGTCTCGATTGCGTACCCACTTTTATCCCTGGGTTATGTGATCAACGCCATTGCCGCACATTATCTCTTTGGTGAAACACTTTCAACGCAACGTTTGGTGGCAATTGGAATTATCTTACTTGGGGTATTTATTCTTGCAAGGTCCTCAGCATGACGGACTCTCTTTCCTTTTTACCTTTTGCCAAACCAACAATTGATGAGGCAACGATCGCAGCCGTCGGCGATGTACTTCGTTCTGGTTGGATTACAACTGGCCCAAAAAGTCTCGCCTTTGAAGAACGTCTATCCGCATATTTTGGCGGACGTGAGGTGCGTTGCTTTGCTAACGGCACCGCCACCATGGAAATCGCTCTGCGGATTGCCAATATCGGTCCAGGCGATGAGGTCATCACCACCCCTATGTCATGGGTTGCAACCTCGAATGTCATCTTAACGGTTGGGGCGAGACCGGTATTTGTTGATATTGATCCTAGTACGCGCAATCTGGACCTCCATCTCATAGAAGCAGCCATCACACCAAAAACCAAAGCGATCATGCCCGTTTATCTTGCGGGATTGCCGGTAGATTTGCAAAAATTGTATGCAATCGCCCACAAATATAACTTGCGAGTCATTGAGGATGCTGCCCAGGCACTCGGATCAAATTGGCAGGGTAATCGAATCGGTTCGCAAACACCAAATCCCTCCGATTTGGTCAGTTTTAGTTTTCAGGCGAACAAAAACATCACCACCATTGAAGGGGGTTGTTTGGTGATGAACAACTCTACAGAAGCAACGCTTGCGCAAAAACTGCGTCTCCAAGGTCTTACCCGCTCGGGCATGGATGGTATGGAGGTGGATGTCTTAGGTGGCAAACATAACCTAACCGACATCAATGCAGTGATTGGATTACATCAACTCGATCAGTTAAGTGCTTTTATTGAAAAACGAAAAAGATTAGCGCAGCATTACTTTACATGTATACAAAAAACGGATCTGACACACCGTGGCGTGGAGCTACCCGTCCCGGATTTTATGAATAGCAATTGGCATATGTTTCAAGTCGTATTGCCAATTGAAAAATTACATGCCAAGCATCTTTCTCGTGCAATCGTGATGGAACGCCTTAAAGCACTCCAGATTGGCACAGGGGTGCATTACCCCTTAATAACAGCCTTCCGTCTCTATCAAGATTTGGGATATGTACCAAGTGATACGCCTATCGCCCAGCGGATCAGCTCGGGCATATTATCACTGCCCCTATTCCCAGACATGACGTTTGCCGATGTGGAACGCGTCGTAGCAGCGCTTGAAAAGTCTTTACAGGAAATTTAACGCCTTTATTTTTCAATTTTTTTAGAAAAATCACAAAATAGACATAAAATCTCCTGATGCAAACCTTACCTGAGTCCTTGCGACAGTTCACCTTTGCTCGACCGCAACATCCGTTAGTGTCGGTAATTATCCCAGTCTATAACGAGGAAGAAGGCCTATCTGCCCTTTTTGATCGTTTATATCCTTCCCTTGACGCAATGGCGGAACAGTTATCCGTTCGTTTTGAAGTCGTGTTTATTAACGATGGTAGCCGTGATCAATCCGCAGCAAAACTTGCCCACCAATTTGAAACGCGACCCGATTGCACACGTGTGATTTTATTTAATGGTAATTTTGGACAGCATATGGCAATCATGGCCGGCTTTCAATACTCAAGAGGCGACTATGTCGTCACCCTTGACGCTGATCTGCAAAATCCACCTGAAGAAATTATTCGTCTTGTCGAACAAATGATGCTTGGATATGACTACGTTGGCACCATCCGGGTTGCACGTAAGGATACCCGGTTTCGTCGTTATGCCTCAAAAGCGATGAATCATTTACGTAACCGGATCACAAAAATTACGATGACCGATCAAGGCTGTATGATGCGCGGCTATACACGACGCATTGTGGATCTGATGAAAAAAAGTAAAGAAGTAAACACTTTCATTCCCGCCCTGGGCTTTACCTTTGCCAGTCATCCGATTGAAATCGAGATCAACCACGAAGAGCGTTTTGCCGGCGAATCGAAATACTCCTTTTATCAGCTGATCCGCCTCAATTTCGATTTGGTAACTGGCTTTTCGGTGTTGCCATTGCAGGCATTCTCACTGATTGGGATCCTACTGGCTTTGGCTTCAGCGACCTTATTTATTTATCTGATCATTCGGCGCTTTATCATCGGAGCGGAAGTCGAGGGGCTCTTTACTTTATTCGCCCTGAATTTTTTCTTGCTAGGGGTCTTACTTTTTGGTCTTGGCTTACTTGGTGAGTACGTCGGGCGTATCTACCAACAAGTCCGCAAACGTCCCCGTTATTTGGTCTTGGGTGTATTGGAGCAGGATGCCGCACAATAAGGCTGTCGTGTTCGCCTATCACACGGTAGGTGTGAAGTGCCTTGATGCACTTATCCAAGGTGGTTTTTCAATTCCACTCGTGATCACTCAAGAGGATTCTCCAGGAGAAACCATTTGGTTTGAATCAGTCAAGGAGCTGTGTCTTGAACATCAGATTCCCTTTTTAACGGAAACAAACCTAGCTGATCCACACCTGCAAAAGACCATTGCAGAAATTGCTCCCGATTATATTTTTTCATTTTATTATCGACAAATGATTCCGGAGTCGATTTTGCGTTTGGCAAAAATTGTCCCGCTCAATATGCACGGCTCTTTGTTGCCTCACTACCGTGGCCGTGTGCCAATTAACTGGGCGGTCTTACATGGCGAAACAAAGACGGGAGCAACATTACACATCATGGAGACTAAACCCGATGCGGGAGATATCGTCCATCAAAAAAACGTCCCTATCCTACCGGATGAAACAGCGTATGAGGTTTTTTTAAAGGTAGCGGAAATCGCCAAGGTGAACTTGACAGAAATGATTCCCGATTTATTACAAGGAAATGTCCCACGGCGCCCCAATCGTCTGCAAGAAGGCAGTTACTTTGGTGCGCGCAAGCCCGCAGATGGTTTGATTGATTGGCAATGGGACGCTCAACGCATCTACAATTTGGTTCGAGCGGTCGCACCTCCCTACCCAGGGGCTTTTACTTCAATTCATGGAAAACAATTCATGATTCATCGAGCGATGCTCGCAAGCCGACCTAGCCACAGCTTTTCTCAGCAACTCGGCTTGCAAGTGGTGGATAATCGCATTTACGGGTTTTGTGGCGATGAGCGTGCTCTGATCATTACAGAATTGGTGCTAGAGGAACAGGTGATTTCTCCAGCGCGCTTGCAACACATTTTGTTAGACATGACGCAGAGTAAAAATACTTAAACTTTTAAATGGAAATCGAAACATGAGCAAAAAGATCCTCATTCTAGGTGTGAACGGCTTTATTGGTCACCACCTCTCCAAACGGATCCTCAACACGACAGATTGGGATGTTTATGGCATGGATATGCAAAATGATCGCCTCGGTGATCTCGCAGCACACCCCCGCATGCATTTTTTTGAAGGTGACATCACTATCAATAAAGAGTGGGTGGAATACCACATTCGAAAATGTGATGTCATTTTGCCATTGGTCGCGATTGCTACGCCAGCTACCTATGTCAAACAACCCTTGAAAGTCTTTGAACTTGACTTTGAGGCCAATTTACCAATCGTGCGTTCGGCCCACAAATACGGCAAACACCTTGTATTCCCATCCACATCTGAAGTGTATGGCATGAGTACCGATTCGGAATTTGACTCAGAATCCTCACCGCTCATTTATGGACCAATTAATAAACCCCGATGGATTTATGCCTGCGCCAAACAATTAATGGATCGTGTGATTTGGGGGTATGGGATGGAAGGACTGCGTTTTACCTTGTTTCGCCCATTTAATTGGATTGGCCCTGGACTAGACAGTATCTACACATCCAAAGAAGGATCATCGCGGGTGGTCACTCAGTTTCTTGGGCATATTGCGCGTGGCGAGCCCATCAACTTAGTCGACGGTGGAGCCCAAAAAAGGGCTTTTACCTATATCGATGATGGCATTGATGCCCTTATCAAGATTTTAGAGAACACGAACGACATCGCCAATGGGAAAATTTACAATATTGGCAACCCTAAGAACAATCATTCCGTCAAAGAATTAGCCATGATGATGATGGCAATTGCGAACCGAATTCCAGAATATCAAGGGTTTGCAAAACAAGTCATCATTCAAGAAACGAGTTCTTCAGAATATTACGGGACAGGTTATCAGGACGTCCAAAATCGCGTACCAAAAATCGACAATACGATGCATGATTTATCTTGGCAGCCTTCGACCGCAATGAACCATGCTTTAGAACACATTTTCGAGGCCTATCGCCTTGACGTTGTTAAAGCGCGTGCACTCGTCGATCAATAAATACGATGGGAAGCATTGCCCTTAAAGTCGATGTCGACACCTTAAGAGGAACTCTCGAAGGCGTGCCACAATTGCGTGCTTTTTTTGAAAAAAATCAACTGCACGCTACTTTTTTGTTTAGCTTAGGACCTGACCATACTGGCTGGGCCCTCAAAAGAATCTTTCGTCCAGGATTCTTAAAAAAAGTTTCCCGAACCTCTGTACTTGAACACTATGGTTTAAAAACGCTGAGTTATGGACTTTTACTGCCGGCTCCTGATATTGGGAATCGAGCGATACATGTCCTGCAAGAGATCGCACAAGCTCATTTTGAGGTCGGCATTCATACCTGGGATCACGTCGTCTGGCAGGATGAAGTTGCAGGAGCAAATGCCACTTGGACAAAAGAGCAAATGCGCCTCTCCTTTGATCGATTTGTAGAAATCTTTGGGGTTCACCCTCAGACTCATGGCGCAGCTGGTTGGCAAATGAACGCTTTCGCATTAGAACAACTTGATACATGGCAAATGCCATACGCATCTGATGGCCGTGCACCACTGAATTTAGTCCCCTACCGCATCCAATTAGCTCATGGTCCAAGTCAACACATTCAATATCCAACCACCCTTCCCACGTTCGATGAGCTCTTAGGTGTTAACCAGATGAATGCAGACGATGCGGTTGATTTTCTCTTGCAGCAAACCGCAAATAATCCGAACGATCAGGTTTTCACTTTACACGCGGAATTGGAAGGGCAAAAACTCCTCCCTTTTTTTAAAAAGCTCGTTTTCGGTTGGCTCAATCAAGGTCATACAATCGTTGATATGAAAACCCTACACACATCATGGGTTGCTACAGGGCAAACCAAACACCTCCTAACAATGCCTTTTCGCTATGGTACCGTGGCGAATCGCAGTGGGGAAATGATGTGCTTATAAAGGTTTTTGCAGAGCTCATTCTGTCCGTCATAATAGAGGCAGAAAATATCAACCATGGAGGGAAATGAATATATGGCGATAAAAATTGGACAAGCAATACCCGAATGTGCTGTACCAGCGACTTCAGGTTTGGTTTTTAATCCCACATCTTGCTTAGGTAAAAAACTGGTTCTCTATTTTTACCCGAAAGATGCCACCCCAGGATGCACCATTGAAGCGGGTAATTTTCGTGACTTAATTGAACAATTTACTGCGGCTAACGCCGTGATCATTGGTGTCTCGCGAGACAGTTTGAAATCACACGAAAATTTTCGAGCAAAATACGAATTACCTTTTGAGCTCATCAGTGATGAACAAGAAACCTTATGTACGATCTTTGATGTGATCAAAAATAAAAATATGTACGGAAAAATTGTCAAAGGGATCGAGAGAAGCACCTTTCTATTTGATTCTAAAGGAATTTTACGTCATGAGTGGCGCGCCATTAAAGTTGCTGGGCATGTCGATGATGTATTAACAACGACGCTTGCTTTGTCTTGAAATTTGCGTTACTTTAGTTGTAATGTCAAAAAAACAAAGTTTGTTCACTTTATTTTCTTCTCTTGGAATTTCAACTCGAGATAGACAAACACCCCTCCAAAAAAGATTGTTGATGACACAATTGAAAATCGCTCAGTTGCATGAGCGATTTTTTTTAGACCTTTTCTGTTTTTCTTCGCTTTACCTTTTTCCTTTCCACTTCAAGGAGCTCATGCATGCCTTTGCCACCAGCACCCAATCAAACCGCTGATGAATTAAATTTAAGCAAAATTAAAAAACCTGACTTACTCAAGCCACCTGCAAAAGCTGCATCAATGGTTATTGATGACGATCTGGAATTAGAAGTTGCCGAAGATGAAAATGACATACCTTCCTTGGGGAGCCAGAGCAATCTAGCACGCGCTAGCATTGAAAAAATCAAACAAGTCTCGCTTGCTAAACCCAGCCGTCACCCTCTAAAAAATAAAAAAACTGCCGTCGGTGCTAAAACCCGATTATTTGTTTTAGATACAAATGTGTTGATGCATGATCCTTCTTCCTTGTTCCGTTTTGAGGAACACGATGTCTATTTGCCAATGACCACCTTGGAAGAGTTAGATAACCACAAAAAAGGAATGAGTGAAGTTGCGCGCAATGCCCGGATGGTTAGCCGCTCCCTAGATGGCTTAATTGAAGATACCAATGGGGCCTTGGATGAAGGTATTGTCTTGTCCAAACTTGGGAACAAAGATGCGACCGGAAAGCTCTTTTTTCAGACAGACTTAAAGGAACTCAAGTTACCGGAAGGTTTGCCTGAAGGAAAAGGCGACAACATGATTTTAAGTGTTGTGCGAAGCCTCTCCGAGACCAACACGATCTACGATGAAGTGGTTCTGGTATCAAAAGATATCAATATGCGCATTAAAGCCCGTGCGATGGGCTTGCATGCTGAAGATTATTTTAATGATCAGGTTCTAGAAGATCGAGATTTAATGTACGCGGGAGTGCTCGCACTACCCGTTGACTTCTGGCCAAAGCACGGCAAAGAAATGGAAAGCTGGAGCGACGGTAAGTCCGGTACGATGTACTATCGTATTACCGGACCATCCGTTCATTCGATGATGGTAAATCAATATGTTTATCAAGAAAATACCGATGGAAGTACGCCTTTTTATGCCCAAGTAAAAGAAATCAACGGTAAGACCGCGCTTTTACAAACATTGAAAGACTATTCTCATCAAAAGAACAATGTCTGGAGCATCACGGCCAGAAACCGTGAACAAAATTTTGCCCTCAATTTATTAATGAATCCAGAAATTGATTTTGTCACGCTTCTTGGTCAAGCAGGTACAGGTAAAACCCTTCTTGCGCTGGCTGCAGGACTTGAACAAGTTCTCGATAGCAAACGTTACAACGAGATCATTATTACCCGTGCAACGGTTCCAGTGGGTGAGGATATTGGATTTTTACCTGGTACTGAAGAAGAAAAAATGCAACCATGGATGGGCGCATTTGATGATAATCTCGAAGTTTTACACCGCAGTGATGACTCGGCTGGGGAATGGGGACGGGCGGCCACTCAAGAATTGATTCGCTCGCGGATTAAAGTTAAAAGTATGAACTTTATGCGCGGACGCACTTTCGTAAGTAAGTTTGTGATTATTGATGAGGCACAAAACCTCACACCAAAACAAATGAAAACCTTGATCACGCGAGCTGGACCTGGTACGAAATTAATTTGTTTGGGGAATATCGCTCAGATTGATACGCCATATTTAACAGAAGGATCTTCGGGCTTGACATATGTTGTCGATCGCTTCAAAGGTTGGCGTCATGGTGGGCATATTACCTTGGCACGTGGCGAACGATCGCGCTTAGCGGATCATGCAGCAGAGATTCTCTAAGATATTTCTGACCACCATCCTGATCGGCCTGCTTTCAGGATGTGGTTCACTGCCACGCGCTCCAGAAAGTCCACCTTCAAGATCGAATCACCTGCCGGATTTTTCTGTGTCGACCAGTGCAGGTCTTGAGGATATTTCTATCCATGCCATCAGTCTGATTGGTACCCCATATACTTGGGGTGGCAACACACCACAAGGAGGCTTTGATTGCAGCGGCTTGGTGGTTTATGTCATTAGCCAAACCCGCCAACAAAAACTTCCAAGGACCTCCAATGAACTAGGTAAGATTGGGCACTCATTGCAAAAGCAAGCCCCAGCTCCAGGTGATTTGGTTTTTTTTAACACCCTCAATGATCCTTACTCTCATGTTGGGATCTATGTTGGTCAGGGACGGTTTGTGCATGCGCCAAAAACTGGTGGAACGGTTCGGTTAGATTCGATTGAAAGTTCCTACTGGGGGCCACGCTATACCGAAGCACGTCGGGTAATCGGAAACTAAGCAAACAGAAAAAACGCTCTCGAATCTGTCAGGCAAAAGATAACTGCCTGATGATCTATTCTTCAAGATGACATCGTTTGACCAATCGCTGGAATCATGGTGTGCCAACTGGTGGTGGATTGGTACGCATGGGCAATCCTCAGGAGCAACTCTTCTGAAAAGTCTGGACCAATCAATTGAAAGCCAACGGGCATATGCTGGGAAGAAAATCCACCTGGCACACTCATGGCTGGATAACCTAAGTAATTGACTCCTTTGGTCACATAGGTTAAGCGACTCACACGTTCTAAAACTTCATCTAGCGATCCTTGTAAGCTCATTTGAATCGATGGTGTGTGCACTTGGATCGTCGGAGTAAAAAGAACATCACATTGAGAAAAAACTGCGTGCTCAAATTGAGCGCGAAATTCTTTTTTGCGAGCGAGAGCTTGAACATAGTCTGCTTGTTCGTATTGATAACCTAATTCAATGCGCGCTCGGACTTGATCTGCGTATGCATCGGGGTCCTCACGCAGCCATTCATGATGAACATGAAGCGACTCAACCGCCATAATCACCGCCATATTTTGATTAACTGGCAACATCTCAGGATTCTCAATTTCAACTATTTGCATCCCAAGAGATTTAAAAACCGTCAAATTTTCCAACAAAACCCGTTCGATTTCTGGATCAACACCCTGCCAATAGAAATGTTTAGGAATGCCAATCCGAACCCCTTGCACACTCTTAAGCAAATCTTTTTCATAATCCACTTTCTGATTGGTGAGCACCCGCATCATTCGCGCGCAATCCCGTGCACTTTGTGCCAAGGGACCAATACAATCAAGCGTCGGTGCGAGAGGAAAAGTTCCAGCAACAGATACCAATTGACTAGTGGGTTTTAAGCCGGTCACGCCACACATAGTGGCCGGATGACGGATCGAGCCGCCGGTATCACTACCGATTGCACCAAAAACCATTCTGGCCGATACGGCAATCGCCGAACCACTGGAGGAACCACCGCAGACCATTGCAGGATTCCAGGGGTTTTTACCATCGCCATAATGTTGGTTAAATCCAGTTGGTCCCAAAGCAAACTCTGTCATATGCAAACTACCGCAATACACTTGACCGGCGGCTTCAAAATAATCCATTACCTCAGCATTCTCGCTAGGGATATGTTTCTTAAAGATGGTTGATCCTACATGCGCAGTCCTACCTGCCATAAAAATTAAATCTTTGTGCGCAAGTGGAACCCCATGCAAGAGTCCCAGCGGACGGTGATGGGCTTGCAGGTCATCCATGACCAATGCCCTTTTCAGAGCACTTTCTTCGTCCAGACGAAAAACTGCATTCAGGGACTGTCCGATCTTTTTTAAACGATCCATCGACCATTTAGTGAGCTCATAGGAGCTAATCTGTTTTTTTTGAATTGCTGTAACTGCGTCACAAAGATCCCAATCGATCATGTCTTTCATTTGTTTTATTCCAAATTTAATCCTGTGAGGATTACTTTTTAAAAAGGGACGTTCGAGTGATTGCCAGAACTTGTCGGTTGAAAAGGTGCTGCGTACTCATGTGCTAGGTTAGAAAATTTGGTGAACTCCCCTCGCCAACTCAGTTTCAAAGTGCCAATTGGACCATTACGCTGTTTACCAATGATCACTTCAGCAATCCCTTTGGCATCGGTTTCGGGATGATAGACCTCATCTCGATAAATAAATAAGATGACATCCGCATCTTGCTCAATCGCACCCGACTCCCTTAAATCGGCCATCATAGGACGTTTATTTTCACGATTTTCAAGACCACGGTTGAGCTGCGAAAGTGCAATCACAGGGCATTGCATTTCTTTTGCCAATGATTTGAGCGATCGAGAAATCTCCGAGATTTCAGTGGCCCGGTTTTCAGATGCACCATTACTTTTTCCAGACATCAATTGGAGGTAGTCGATCACGATTAAACCCACACTGCCATATTTTCTGGCCATGCGCCTAGCTCTGGCCCGAAGTTCGAGCGAATTGAGGGAGCCCGTTTCATCAATCAGCATCGGGGCTTTCGTCAGTTCACCAATCGCTTGGGTCACCCGTGGCCACTCCTCGTCATTTAACTTCCCAGTACGTAACCTGCCTTGATTAATCAGACCAACGGAACCAAGCATCCTTGCGGCAAGTTGGGATGCGGACATTTCCATAGAAAAAATTAATACGGGCAAACCTTGTTTAATCGCTACGTATTCTGCAATATTCATGGCAAAAGATGTCTTACCCATACTTGGCCGGCCAGCAACGATGACCAAATCACCTTTTTGTAAGCCACTTGTGTCTCTATCTAAATCTTTAAAGCCAGTTGCAACTCCCGTAATGTCGTTTGAGCCACCCCGGTTATACAGTTCCTGAATCCGATCGACGGTTAACTTCATCAGAGTCTCGATATCATGAAACTCATTTTGTCGTCCACCCTCTTGACCGATCGCAAGGATCTTTGCTTCGGCTTCATCAAGCACTGAACGTACTTCTTTTTCATTCGAGAAAGCTGAATTGGCAATACTGTCTGCCGTTTGAATTAACCGTCTTAAGATACTTCGATCACAAATAATCTGGGCATAGCCCCGCACGTTCGCCGAACTCGGGGTAGAAGATGCCAATTGATTGAGATACGTGATACCAAAATTTTCAGCTAAACCATACGTTTTTAGCTCTTCATGAATGGTTAATACATCCGCCGGTTTATTGTCATTCACAAGCTTTTGAATCGCCTGATAGATCACAGCATGCTCATTGCGATAAAAATCCACGCTTCTCACAATCGGCGCAATAATATCTAATGATTGATTATCTAACAGAAGTGCGCCCAGAAGGGACTGTTCTGCCTCAACAGAATGGGGTGGCACCTTTAAACCTTGCACAGCCCGATCCTCTTCCCCAGTTGGGGTTAGTACGCGAATCGGGCCTGTTTCAGGCATGGTGTAACTCTTTTAATAAAAGGTGGAAAAGCTTAAACGGTTTCGCCAATCACTTTAACAATGACTTCTGAAACAACATCAGTGTGCAGTGAAATTGAAACGGGATATTCGCCAACCGCTTTAAGGGGACCATCCGGCAAACGCACTGCACCTTTTTCAACAATAAAGCCTTTTGCAACCAATTGCTCAGAAATATCATGATTGGTTACAGAACCAAACAAACGGCCATCGACACCAGCCTTTTGCCGAATCTCAATTACTGTACCCTGTAATTTCTCGCCAATCGCCTGACTAGCTGCTAATTTCTCAGCTGCGACTTTTTCTAACTCAGCACGACGGGCTTCAAATTCAGCGATCGCAGTATCCGTGGCACGACGCGCTTTGCGTTGAGGAATTAAAAAATTACGTGCAAAACCATCTTTTACACGGACAACGTCGCCTAAATTTCCTAAATTGGCTACTTTTTCAAGAAGAATTATTTGCATGAATCTGTCTCCAATTAATGTTTATGTTGATCAGTAAATGGCAAGAATGCCAAAAAGCGGGCACGTTTAATTGCAGTATCCAATTGGCGCTGATACTTTGCTTTTGTACCAGTTAAACGTGCAGGTGTAATTTTGCCGTTCTCGCCAACAAAATCTTTCAACGTTTCAATGTCTTTGTAATCGATTTCGTCAACCTTAGCGACAGTAAAGCGGCAAAAGCGCTTGCGTTTAAAGAGAGGGTTTTGCGCCGGTTTCTTTTTGAAATCGGCATTTTTTTTACCAAAAGCCATGATGTTTCCTTTATAGAGAAATGTGTGTAATGTGGAAAACGAGAGCAGGTCTGCGAATACTCTGGTGGGCGATAAACCCCTGAAATTGAGCGACTTGACCGATTTGGATAAGTTCTAAGGTTTTCACCTCATCGCCAATCACTACTGCCTGAATTTGTAAGTTCACTTTTCGATCAATTCCTGCTTGTTCAACCGAGCCAGAATGATCTAATTGACATTCTTGAATCGCTTGTCCTGCAGGACTATAACGAATGGTTTCTTTACTTACTAATCGAGCAGTCAGTCTAAAGTCATTCAACATCTGACCAGATTGCGACATTAAGCTGCTGGCGCCTCCGCATGTTGGGATTTACGAGACTCTTCGCGATTGACTTCTTTCATCATGATCGAAGGAGCTGTTTCTGCTTTTTTCATTTGAATAATTAAATGACGCAAAACCGCATCATTGAATTTAAAAGAGTGCTCAAGTTCAATTAATGTCGCTTGATCACATTCAATATTCATACACACGTAATGTGCTTTAGCCAGCTTATTAATGAGGTAAGCCATCTGCCGACGACCCCAGTCTTCAACACGGTGAACGTGTCCGTTAGCTGCTGCAAGTACCCCTTTGTAACGCTCAATCATGGCGGGAACTTGTTCGCTTTGGTCCGGATGGACGATAAATACGATTTCATAATGACGCATCAAACACTCCTTATGGTTATAGCTACCCGGGCGTCAGCTCTCTGTTTAAGAGCAGTCAGTGTAGCAAGGGTGAAAATTAAACTTACCTGCAACATGCAAAGTAAGCCTTCTATTCTAACAAATAACCAACACTTATCCAAGCTCTTTATCAATTGAGTTCTAATGTGCCTCGAAAAACTTGAGTTTATAACAAAAACTGTATATGATCACAGTATGTATAAATCATCAGGTAACCATCTATGACCTATCAACCATTACCCAAACTGACTGCTCGACAGGAAGAGATTTTAAATTTAGTTCGCGCCTCTATTGAGGAGTTTGGCGCTCCCCCCACCCGCTCAGAAATCGCTCAACGTCTGGGCTTTGCCTCTGCCAATGCCGCCGAAGAACACCTCAAAGCACTAGCAAAAAAAGGGTATTTAGACTTAAGTCCAGGCACTTCGAGGGGAATCCGTATTGCAGATGCGTTTCGTTCGACCCTGAAGCAACTTGAGCTCCCATCCCAGATGCTTGCTCAGTTGACTCTCCCTTTAATCGGTCGGGTAGCAGCAGGATCGCCAATCCTTGCAACCGAACATATAGAACAACAAATTCCTGTTGACCCAGCGCTCTTTCGTCAAGGCGCAGACTTTTTATTACGTGTTAAGGGATTGAGTATGCGGGATGCGGGAATCTTAGATGGCGATTACCTTGCAGTTAAAAAAACCAACGAAGCACAGAATGGTGAAATTATCGTTGCACGTATTGAAGATGAAGTCACTGTGAAACGCTGGTTCAAAACCAAGGTGAATGGGGCGATACAGATTCATTTACTTCCAGAAAACCCCTCTTTTGAACCCATCATCATTGATGCGAATAAGCGTGACTTCTCCATTGAGGGCAAGGCGGTAGGGCTAATCCGTACACAAGGACTTTAAAAGTCTCATGGATTGATTGCAGCGCTTTAAAATAAGCATACCCAAAAACCTGTAATCGCTTAAAATACGGGCTACCATGAACGCTCCTCGCCCACTTTTTTCGATACCGACAGCTCCGCACCTGAACTCATACCCAAAATATTGGGCTGAGTGTTTTGGTCGGGCCCCATTTTTACCGATGAGTAGGGCTGAAATGGAGACGCTCGGGTGGGATAGCTGCGATATTATTTTAGTTACTGGTGATGCGTATGTTGATCACCCAAGTTTTGGCATGGCGATTATCGGTCGCCTATTAGAATCTCAAGGATTTCGGGTGGGCATTATCTCCCAACCAGACTGGCAATCCGCTGACCCGTTTAAGGTTCTCGGTCAACCCAATCTCTACTTTGGGGTAACCGCTGGCAATATGGACTCGATGATCAATGGCTACACCGCAGATCGAAAAATTCGGAAAGATGATGCCTATACCGCCGGTGGTATGAGCGGCAAACGCCCTGATCGTTGTTCATTGGTTTATGCCCAGCGTTGTAAAGAAGCCTATCCTGAATCGCCAATCATCATGGGCGGAATTGAAGCGTCACTTCGACGTATTGCCCACTATGATTATTGGCAAGATAAAGTCAGGCGCTCGATTTTAATTGATGCGAAAGCCGATATCTTGCTCTACGGCAATGCCGAACGCGCACTCGTGGAGATTACCCACCGCATGGCTCGCGGGGAAAAAGTTCAAGAAATTACCAATGTGCGAGGGACTGCTTTTGTGCGTCGAACTTCCGCCAAGGGCTTTATCGAAATCGATTCAACTCAAATTGATGAACCAGGAAAAATAGACCCACCAATCAATCCGTATTTGATGCCGGATGAGCAAGCGGCGGCACAAGGCGAAAGCTGTGCAAAATCGACTGGAGAAGCTCCACCGCCTCAGCCCGTAGCTCAACCCATGCAATTTCTACTCAGCCCCAAACAAAAGCTCGAACGCGATTTGACCGTCATTCGTCTCCCTAGTTATGAGGCCGTCAAACGAGATCAAGTTTTGTACGCGCACGCAAACCGTATTTTGCATATGGAAACCAATCCAGGTAATGCACGCGCCTTGGTGCAACAACATGGCGAAGGTGCCACAGCGCGCGATGTTTGGCTAACTGCGCCACCGATTCCACTGTCTACCGAAGAAATGGACTTTGTATTCGATCAACCGTATGCTCGTGCACCCCACCCTTCTTACGGGGATGCGAAGATCCCCGCCTGGGATATGATTCGTTTTTCTGTCAATATCATGCGGGGGTGTTTTGGTGGTTGCACTTTCTGTTCAATTACCGAGCATGAAGGACGCATCATCCAAAATCGATCGTCTGATTCGATCATTCGCGAGATTGAAGATATTCGAGATAAAGTACCGGGCTTTACCGGAATCATTTCAGATTTAGGTGGGCCAACCGCGAATATGTATCGCATCGCCTGTAAATCAAAAGAAATCGAAGCTCATTGTCGTAAACCTTCCTGTGTTTATCCAGATGTGTGTCCCAATCTCAATACCGATCACACCCCCCTGATCCAGTTGTATCGTCGTGCACGCGCCATCAAAGGGGTGAAAAAGATTTTGATTAGCTCAGGTCTTCGTTACGACTTGGCGATCAAAGCGCCTGCCTACATCAAGGAACTTGTTACCCACCACGTGGGAGGTTATTTAAAAATCGCTCCTGAACATACCGAAGGTGGCCCACTTTCGAAAATGATGAAGCCCGGAATTGGCAGTTACGATAAATTTAAAGAGCTCTTTGATAAATATTCAAAAGAAGCGGGTAAAGAACAATACTTAATTCCTTACTTTATTGCAGCTCACCCCGGTACGAGCGACGAAGACATGATGCACTTGGCGCTCTGGTTAAAACACAATGGCTTCCGAGCAGATCAAGTACAAACCTTCTATCCATCACCGATGGCAAGTGCCACGGCGATGTACCACACGAATAAAAACCCATTGCGTAAAGTAACCCGCGATAGTGAAACGGTTGATATTGTGCGCGGCGAAAAAAGACGGCGCTTACATAAAGCATTTTTGCGTTATCACGATGCGAACAATTGGCCACTTCTTCGCGAAGCTTTAAAAAAGATGGGGCGCGCCGATCTCATCGGTAATGGTAAGCAACACTTGATTCCAAGTTATCAGCCAAAAACCGATGGCAGCTACCAAAGCGCACGTCGCAAAAACTCTACTGATATGCCTGCAAGTCATTCTGTAGGACGGGCCCGTTTATCCTCAAAAATTGTCAATAACCCAAGAGATTTTAGCGTTGAGCAATCACCAACGCATGCTAAACCACGCACTAGCCGCGGCAGCATTCTCACCCAGCACACAGGACTTCCACCTCGTGCGCGAATTGCTCCAGCCCGCAAAAAATCAAGGGATTTAAAATAAGATGTGGGATGTCATAGAGGGGTATTGTCTCCAATACCCCTCTGAGTCTGCGAAAGTAAAAGGCCAATGTGCCTTTTTAGAAACTCTCGCCAATCCTTTTCCAAGAGATATATTGCCTGGTCATATTACGGCAAGCGGGATTGTGATTCGTGAAAATAAAATGTTGTTGATTCACCATCGCTATATCAAAGAATGGTTTCAACCAGGTGGGCATGTCGATCTGAACGAATTGCCAATTGATGCTGCAATTCGGGAACTGCAGGAGGAAACAGGTTGGATCACAAGCCCTTCTCCTTTGTACTCATCGGAGTTTCCACTCGATATCGATATCCATCGCATTCCAGCAAATCCCATCAAAAATGAACCTGAACATCTTCATGTTGATTTTGCATATTTACTTCAGGCAGATCAGCAAGGTCACGCTTCTGACCCTGAAACGGTTGCTTGGTTTGCAATTGAAGAGTGTACGGCTCCTCGCTTGGCCCGTTGCATCGAAAAATATCAGTATTTATTAAGTCAACAATAAACCAAGATTACTTTCTCATTCGTGCGATCGCAGCAAGCAAATGAATTTTGGATTTTAACTCCCATCAAGATTTGGTCTTAAAAGATTCATTTAATCTCTTTGTAGTTACCATGAAAAATGATCGTTAAAAACCCCGTTGCAAAAAATTTTACGAAACGCAATAAAACAGCGGGATTGCATGGCAAAACGGAAAAAGCATAAAGACGTGGAAAATCTGCGACACTCATCAATACTTTTGCCTCTGAATCAGCAAATCATACGGATCAGACAACTTAATCAGTAGTATGAAATTTTTGAAAAAAGAAATTATTTTCGTCCTCACCTCAATGCAAAGATGTTCCAATAGGTTTTAGAATACACTTTGTATTTACTCTATTAAAAAAGGAAACGCCATGTCCGACCATCACCACCACGATTGGAAAGAGCAAGGGGTAAGAGTCATACCTGGTGACCAACTCGATACAAATACGGCACAAACACCAGGTATGAACCGTGCCGCAGCAATTAATTTTGCTCGCGTGGGAGCACAAAAGATTTGGGCTGGGACAGTAACGATTCACCCAAATGCAAAAACGGGAGCACATCACCACGGAGCACTAGAAAGCGTGATTTATGTCATTCGGGGCAAAGCACGGATGCGCTGGGGTGATCATCTAGAATTTACTGCAGAGGCAGGACCTGGCGACTTTATCTATGTTCCGCCCTATGTTCCGCACCAAGAAATTAATGCTAGTCCAGACGAAGCCCTTGAATGTGTTTTAGTACGAAGTGATAATGAAGCCGTTGTGATGAATCTGGATATTGAACCCGTAGAAGATCCTGAAAATGTTTTTTGGGTTGACCCAATACATCAACATCCAAAAGACCATTCTTAGTCGGCTTGATATGA
>Ga0164296_1001275_pt1 | contig 27209 bp, 42 predicted proteins | sample GEODES057metaG_FD_113533 | JGI IMG/M metagenome (GOLD analysis project Ga0164296, IMG submission 113533) | Dystrophic lake water microbial communities from Trout Bog Lake, Wisconsin, USA - GEODES057 metaG | ecosystem: Environmental > Aquatic > Freshwater > Lake | place: USA: Trout Bog Lake...
ACTTCCATTGGTGTTGTTGATTGTGGTATTAAACCCTAAAGATAAGGCGGAACCTCCTGCCACTGCTGTGCCAGTACCGCCTTGTCCCATGATGTAACCATTATTAACAAGTTTAATTACATCGCCTGTTGTACCGCCTGTAAGGGTTAATCCTGCATTTGCTGTTGACGTTGCATATAAATAAATACCACTATTAACAGTAATGGTTACGCAAGTTTTTCCTGCTGAATAACCACTAATAGAAGTTACATTTAATGAAGCATTTGCTGTGCTAGAACTAAAAGTATAAGAAACTGATGAACGATTTGATTTACCATAAAAAGTGGAAAAACTTACCGTAGTTCCGCTACTTGTTCCTGAGATTGTTCTTAATGTTGAGTTGTTTAAACACAATGCTGTACCCGCAGTTACAGGTATTTCAGCACCAATTTGATTTCGTGCCGATGATCCACCTGTACAAGTCCCATTTAACCCTAGTGTTCCTGAACTTTCAATAGTCATTTTAAATCCTTATGGTGTGCCATATGCTGTTATGTTAGCAAGAGAAATAAAGTTTCCTGATGAATCTAATGAGGCTACACTAGTGCCGTTGTAATTAAAATAAAGTTTTGTTCCTGTAGGTGTTATGTTCCACCCACTTACTCCATTATAAATAGCACCCGCAGTTGTGGCCGTTGCAGCACTACCGGTTACGTTAATTGTCCACGTACCAGATGCGTTGGTGCCTGCTGCGTCAGCCGCTGTGTAGCCAAGCGCACTGTTAATATTAGTGCTAGTTAAGAATGTTAACCATTGATCCCAAACAAATCCAGATCCTGTGTACGCTAAGAATCCAGGGTTACTTGATGTACCTGTAGTCGGCGCCACAGTGAACGCTGTTGTATTTGCGCTGGTTTGATAAGGTATCTGACCCGATGTTCCACCAACAATATTGATTGCGCTACCGACACCACTAATCCCAGACGTTGCTACATACGCTGGGGTTGCTGCGCCACCAACAATAACTTTCCCCGTTTGGTTAGCTAAAAATCCTGTTGAACTTGCACCAGTTTGGTACAGTAAGTTACCTACAGCACCGCCGGTAATATTCGCTACAGAGGTTGGTGTGGCGCCGGAATATCCAGACGTTCCACTATAACCAGATACACCAGAGCCACTATAACCTGATATGCCACTGTATCCACTGTAACCACTGTAACCTGATGTACCCACCGCGCCACTATAACCACTGTAGCCAGATGTTCCAGTGCCAGAATAACCTGAGAATCCAGAATATCCTGATATACCTGATCCACTATATCCACTAAATCCACTATAACCAGAAACACCACTAAATCCACTAAAGCCTGATTGGCCTGTTGCGTTAATACCGCTAAATCCAGAATAGCCTGAATACCCGCTAGTACCCTGAGAACCCGAGGCACCTACACCAGAATATCCACTATATCCGGAAAATCCAGACACACCAGATCCGCTGTAACCCGAAAAACCAGATACCCCGTTTGTGCCGCTGTACCCACTAAATCCTGATGCCCCATTGGTACCTGAATAGCCAGAAAAGCCTGAGATACCAGAATAGCCACTATTACCACTAGTACCACTGTACCCAGAGAAGCCACTAAATCCACTGTAGCCGGACCCACCACTAAACCCAATACCGCTATAACCAGAGAAGCCCGAGAATCCACTGTAGCCAGAGGGGCCTGTTGTTGATGCCCAAACAAATCCGGAACCATTCCAACCTAAGTATGTTCCCGATGTTCCAGGGGGTGCAATAAACGTTGTTGACCCAACGCCGTTTTGAACTGGGATCTCTCCAGACGTACCGCCCGCAATGTTTGTTGCAGCTACAGCACCGGCTGCAGACGCTAATAAAACAACGTTTCCACTAGTGCCAACTGCTGTTGATTTATAGTATAACTTACCGTCATAAGAATTAATTGCCAATTCGCCGGCGACAAGATTGGTCCCCGATGGCACTACACCGGAGGTTGAGCTAGTATATAGTTGTATTTCTGTATAGCCCGAAGCTGCCATGTTTTATTCCTTTAAATATTCTAAAACGATGTGTGGTTTAACAAATCGCTCGTTTTGGTGTTCTGTTGCCTCCCACCAAAGAAATTGATTTTTAACTAAGTGTGATCTATCCTTTAATAAATTAATATTTTCGGGATGACCGAATATTATAGGATCAGATGGTCCCCATAAGACGACGCCTTTTTTATTTTGATCCCAAGCAAGATGCTGAAAAAAACTATCCACACTAATCCAAGTTCTACATGTTTGGATTAAAGATGATAATTCTTCCATTGAACGATTTTTTCTAAAATCATCAACAAGCTGCTTTTCACCTTCTATTCCTACTTGGATAATAGGCTCGTCAATCATTGCGATCAACTCTTTCCAGTAAGGATAATTCTTTGGGTTTTCTTTATTGGTTCTTAGTTGTTGTGCGTAAGGTGCTATAATAATCATAAGTACAACTTCCTAAATGCACTATCTAAACTATCTTTCCACTTCCAATGGTCCATCTTTTTATAAATGTTCCATTGATCAAGATCACCAAAAAAATTAATTGCTTCTGCTATTGTATTGCCGGGTATAATGTCCGGATAACAACTAAATACAATTGGATTTTTAATTAACGGTAAGATATGTTTAAACACAATATGATCGCCGCGCCCACAATTTAAAACAACAACTGTGTTGTTACGACAGGCTAAAGTGTTGTTAAAAATTCTTTCATCACGGGCGTATAAATCTGCGTTTGTTTCTGCACGTATACCACCTTGTGGGTTCTTCATGTGCCACGTTACTGCGTCAGGTACTACTAATATTTTGTAACCTTTTTGGTACAACCCATACGTAAATAATGTTTCTTCTCTGTGCGCAACTCGGGACAAGCCCAAGTTATAATCATGCACACCAGCACGGTATAAAAAACTACAATGCAGATGCTCAACTTCTTTTTTCCTTTTAATAAACCCCCACTGAATGTTCGGCTCACTATTGATATTATCAATAGTGCCGGTTACTTGCGACGTATCCGGCATGTATGGTGGTGTTAATATTGAACCACCAACAGCTCCAACATTAGTATTAGTCCAACGAAATAGATTATATAACGCATTGGGTTCTGGTACGGCATCATCATCAACACGCCATACCCAATCGTATCCCGCTAAGTTAGCATGTTGGTGTATATGGTGTTGGCCCTTCTTTTCAGCCACCCGCCACTCCCAAGGTATGCCCTTGATGTCTAACATCTGGAAAAAGTATTGGTAAATCATCTCTTTCCGCATGTCCTGAAAATCGTCGTTATCATCAAAAATAATTAACTTATCTGGTAATTTTGTTTGATTGATAATCGCATTTAATACCAAGGGTAGCGTTGTAAAGTATCTACCCCTAGTTGCTACGGAGCAGAGTACTTTATCCATTCGTCCACTCACAAAGCATCAAATTACTTGGGTTATGGTTATCCACTGGAACCATGGTACTTGATATACCGCCATGAAAGTTAATGTAAGCAAACTTAAAACCAGGGAAATCTTTTTCTGTTAATCCGTGTAATTTGTGGTGCTCACCCCAAAAACCTTTAGGCTCATCATACGGCACAGTAATTAACAATCGCTTACAATGCTGTTTTAATTTTTCTACAATCTCTAACCCATTGTCAAGGTGTTCAATTACCTCAAATGCTATAATGTTTGTGTACCTGCCAAACTCAAACGTATTAATATCGGCGTGATAAAATGTTGCGTTGTCGGACCACTGCTGTTCTTTTGCTACGTCAATAATAATCGGATCATAATCGAGCCCCATGTATGGGACACTTTGTGGTAAAAACTGATAACCATATCCAGTCGAACAGCCTATCTCAAGTATAGACCCTTGTAATAAATTTCTAGCAGCCCACTCGTATCTTTGTATCTCGCGTGGAAACACTACGTCGTCTTTTAAAAATACTGCCCGCTCGTAGTTGTTAGACAATAAGAACCGATAATGATCAAGGTTATATTTTTTAGCTAACCTAAGTTCGTTCTTGTAAAAAGTTTCTTTCCAATTTTGTACTAAAAACTCATTGTGTACCGTGCCTTCTGCGGCGTGGTAAATTGGAAAATCCCCCCTAAACCCTACGTCAACAATTTTGAACCCGTTAAGCTCTGCTTGGTGACAAAAATCAATATCCTCGCAACCACCAACCTCATACTGCTCGTCTAACAGCCCAATTGCATCAAACACATGCTTTTGGATCATTACACAAAAAAATACGCCAAAGTAGCTGTTTGTAATACGTGAGTGCTGTGTCAATACTGCACTAATGTCGCCCACATCTAAACGTTCTAACCAATTTTCACCAAGTATAACCGTGTCATTGTTTAACAATACAATTTTATTGGCCCTTGCTACCTTAATACCTTTATTTGTCGCCTTTGCAAACCCTAAAACATCGTCATCCCACAAGGATGTCATGTACGGCATTTTGGTATGCAATTCTTGCAAATACTCGTTGGTATTATCTGTGCAGCCGTTAGCTAATATAACTAACTCTACCTCGTCCATGTTGGTATGTTTAAGGATTGATTCAACACATGGCTTTAAATACTTATCACAGTTGTTGTACGTCGGTATTACAATGCTATATTTTGGCATATACTCTACAGTATAAAAGGTTAAAGTGAACTACATTCTAACTATATTAATGCAAATTTAATGAAAAAACTGCCTAGTTATTTAATGTTTTTTATTTATTAATTCGTATAGTTCTCGAATTGCTTCAATAATTAACGGCGCAAATTTTTCGTATCGTACGGTTAAATATTGTTCATCAATGGGTGCTGGCGCAACAATTTCAGGCAATACTGCTTGTGTTTTTTGTGCTGACACACCAACTTCTTTTTGAACTGTATAACCTAATGCTTGCGCTGTTTCGTTAGCTTCGTAATAAAATCCTTCTAATGATAACAGCTTTTCTAAAGCGTTCTCAATTCTACCTAATCTTGTTTTTAAACGGTCATCAGAATAGTACGCTGTTATGTTATTTGTAGCGCGAATTTCACCAGCTGTGCCTGATGCTGCGGTACCGACACCTAAACTGTTTACCTGAGCATTTGAACTTGTTGTAAATGCGCCCGAATATCCACTATATCCAGAATAGCCAGACGTTCCTGTAGATCCATTAGTGCCGCTGTATCCAGAATAGCCAGACGTTCCTGTAGATCCATTAGTTCCGTTAGTACCGCTGTATCCAGAATAGCCAGACGTTCCTGTAGATCCATTAGTTCCGCTGTATCCAGAATAGCCAGACGTTCCAGAAATTCCTGCGTCAGTAATTGTCCACGCTGTAAATGTGCCTGAACCTGCGGTGTATAGTACGTTTACAGTTAAAGCTGTGCCGCTAAAAGCAGTAATATTACCTTCCATGTAACTGGTTGGTGTTGTGGTGTAATAAACACGAACGTATTGGCCTACCGCAAATGCTGTCTGTGTTGGTGACGATAAATTGGTTGTAAATGATTTAGAACCGGTACCAATGGTAACAGATGTAGCTGAAGTTAATCCATAGTAACCAATACCACTATAGCCAGAAAAACCAGATATACCACTATATCCGGAATATCCAGATATGCCGGAACCACTGTAACCCGAATAACCAGATATACCAGATGATCCTGTTGCGCCACTAATACCAGAAAATCCTGAATATCCACTTACACCCGAGCCGCTATATCCAGAAAAACCAGATATACCACTAAATCCAGAATAACCAGATATGCCACTAAACCCCGAATAACCAGAATATCCAGATATACCAGATGATCCTGTTGCGCCACTAATACCACTAAATCCTGAATATCCCGATACACCAATACCACTATAGCCAGAAAAACCGGATATGCCACTATATCCGGAATACCCAGATATACCAGAACCACTGTAGCCCGATATACCACTAAACCCTGAATAGCCTGATACACCAGAGCCACTATACCCGGAAAATCCTGAATAGCCGCTTATACCAGAGTAACCAGATTGGCCAATTACACCGGAATATCCTGATTTACCGCTGTAACCAGAGTAACCCGAAAAACCAGAGAACCCACTTACGCCGTTAACAACACCTAAAATAACGGGTTCGTTATTTGGTATGTTGGTTGTTCCAGTGCCCAATGATTTTATTAGGGTTACTGGATAGTTCCAATAGCTGGTTGATGTGCTTGGATTTGTGTTGGTTGGTGCACCAGTAATTTGCCAAACTTGATAATTATCACTATTAGCTTGGTCTTGAATAATAAATTCTTGCGTTTGTGTCAGCTGTGCTAAATAAATATCTATATCAATACCTAACGTTGTTAGATGAGATACGCTTACAATTGTTGCACTAGTTTGTGTGGCGTTGTTCCATAATAAGTACCCGTCACCAGGATATCCTGTTGTTGCTGTTGTGTTTGCCTTATATTGGAATGCTACTGTAGATGTTCCTTGAGCTCCAGAGTACCCACTGTACCCAGATATGCCACTGTAGCCTGATATGCCACTATAACCAGATATGCCACTGTAGCCTGAATATCCTGATATGCCACTATAACCAGATATGCCACTATAACCAGATATGCCGCTAAATCCAGATAATCCTGAACCACTATAGCCAGATATACCACTATAACCAGATATGCCGCTAAACCCAGATATACCGCTGTAGCCGGATATACCACTCCAGCCACTGTAGCCAGAGTAACCAGACTGGCCAACGGCGCCAGAGTAGCCAGATATGCCGCTAAATCCCGAGTAGCCAGATAATCCTGAGCCACTGTATCCAGAAATTCCTGAATACCCGCTAAAGCCACTGTAGCCGGATAGCCCACTCCATCCACTATATCCGGAATATCCAGATTGGCCAACAGCGCCGGAGTACCCAGATATGCCACTAAATCCAGATAATCCTGAACCGCTATACCCTGAAAATCCACTTGTTCCACTATATCCGGATATGCCGCTGTATCCGGATATACCTGAGTATCCACTCCAGCCAGAGTAACCGGATACTCCAGAACCACTATAACCAGATATACCCGATCCACTGTAGCCTGATATGCCACTAAAACCTGAATACCCTGATATGCCTGAATATCCTGATTGGCCGCTATAGCCTGATATACCACTAAACCCGGAGTATCCACTATAGCCAGATACGCCGCTGTAACCAGATGGTCCTTGACCACTAAACCCAGAATATCCTGAGTAGCCGGAGTATCCAGATAATCCTAATCCACTAAACCCTGAATAGCCAGAGTATCCAGACAGGCCCGAGTATCCAGACGAGCCGGATATTGGACCAACAACCTCAGTTGATCCGTCGCTATAATAAATAATTAAATCGCCATTAGATGGACTGTAGGCGATGTTGGTAATTAATTTACCCGGCGAGGCGGCGTTGGCAATCTGTGATACAGATGCTTGCTTAGTAACACCGTTTTGTACTACTACAGTTTGCTCATTTCCAGTGAGGGAAGTGGCAACTGGTAGTTGCGTTATTGGTTGATTGGCCATTTATTTTATGTGTAAGTAAACCCACCGTGATTGGTGCCAGTTCCAAATGCAGATAACACAACAATGTCAACCAATCCTGTTGTTACATACGCCGGCGTAACTGCTGTTATCTCTGTTGAATTAACAATAATAAAACTAGCTGCGTTTACACCGCCAAATTTAAGATTAGTGACATTAGTAAAGTTTGCGCCCGTAACAACCACGTTAGTACCACCTGCTTTTGGCCCGGTGTTTGGTGTGCAGTTATAAATATATGGGTTTAAATTAGTTGTTGTTGGTACTACGTTACTGGCGGTATCCAAATTACCTTGTGACGCAGAAGCTGGTGGCACACCCTCAATTAAAACTGAGTTGCCGTTATAAAATCCACTCTGTGTTAATATTTCATTTGGTACAAGCGCTACAGATACGTCAGGTCTTGGAAATCTTAATGCAATGTTTTCAGTTTGACGTGCTGGTAAACGCCATGGATCGTACTGATCTAAATCGTCCTTGCACACCCGCATACCCGGAAAATTCGGGTCCGGCATTAAATCGACGTAGGCAAACTTTCTATTGCAGCGGTCACAGACCGCTACAGATAGAACAGTGTTTCCCGTGGTGTCAATGTAAACAGGCATTTAATTGCCTTTAAGCTGATTGGCCGTCTAACTTAATCAGTTTTCCGGTAATAATAACTCCTGCCGCAATAGTCCCAGTACTTGTAACTAATTGCCATTGAATGTCTGATTTTTGGGTATAAACAAAGGGGTCAGATGATCTATTTGCTGTATATATTGACACAAACGGCTGTTGCAAAACATTTAATTGAACATTGTTTATGTTGTTAATAACCTGTACTTTATAGGTGATAATTGTACTACCTGTGTAACTATTAGAGGTATTGACCTCAGCTAAATCTAAATAAAACGAGTATCCATTTGGCACAGTATAAATTGTACTTTGTGATTTACCCACTCCAGTGTTAATTTGGGCCACAATGTTTGCACTTTGTTTAACTGTGATTACACCCTGGTTAGTTTTAAATCCTGTACCGCCAGACATCATAATTAAACTATTAATACGCAAATAGCTATTAACCGTTGTCACCCCGGTTGTGCCGTTTAAAAAAATGGTTTCCGAAATTGGGTTGAAGTTTGAGTCTAATCCATTAATTAGAATAGAAGCTGCGGTATTATCATTTGCAGATGTGCTTACAACTGTCATGGTAGACGCAGATGTTGGGTATGTATACGTTGTTGCATTTTCCCAAACAGGAATAAACGTTGTTGTAATTGCTGATTGATATCCAAAAATACTAACGGTTTGGTGCCCGGCAATTTGATTACGTGCAACTTGAAGATCAAATGGCTCATACGCACCCTGTACGGATACGGATGGCATGACTGCGGGTTGTTGTATTACTAAATTTGATACTAAGTTTGAGGCCATAATTAATTTCCTTATAAGTTAAAATAGGGGGCGAACCCCCTAGGCAATTAATTAGCTATTTACATAGCCTTGGCCTACGTTAGTAATAGAGCCGTCGTAGTTACGTGCTGTGTAAGTGATATCAAATACACCAGCCAATGTACCAGTTACGCCTGAAGTTGTGCCAACAGTATAAGTTACAGTTGCGTCGCTTGTTCCAACGTTTGCTAACAATGTTGCAACAGCTGCGGTAGAAGTAAACACAATAGGAATTACTCCGCCAGTTGTCGTTGGGGTGATTGTTCCGACTGCTGTGCCGTTAACTGCAACGGTGATAACCATACCAGTAAATGCTGATGGGGCTGTTGTTTCGTATAAACGCACGTTGCTGATAATTGCGCCTGCTGGGATAACAACTGGGTCCAAGGAAGTTGATGCATTACCTGTGCCGTAAGTTGTAATTAGTCCGGCAGCATTTACGCCAGAGAATGAGTTTTGTTGTGATGCGGATACTGCACCGCTGTTATCAGGAGCAATAACGCCGTTATTTGTTGGGTTATTGTATTTGTATACACGGATTGGTTGATTAAATGTTACTGACATTTTGATTGTTTCCTATCAAGAGTTTATAGCCCCACTCAGTCGCTTGATCGTAGCCTCGGGAAGTGACGAGGCCCTGTTGAGGGCGAATCTTCCTATACTTATTAATGCAAACAAATTAATAAAAGCGCCCTAAAAAGCAAAAAACCCACCTTGTGGGTGGGTTTTTTGTTAATGCAGGATATATTACAGACCAGCGGTACCGTAAATGTTACGCGCATCGTGCCAACCTGTAGCATAACGCTCAGTGGCTTTGTAGCGCATAGAATCAGTCTCGAAGTCACCTTCCATGGATTTCTCCATTGGGCGACGCATAACGAGCATGAGTCCATTTTCAGCATCAGTCTGAATCCACCAGGCTTTGCTTGAGCTCAAACGAGTAACAACGTGTGCGCCTTTTGGCAACATACCTGTTGACTTGATTGGGTTCAAATCGTTATCAGCTGTACCAGAACGCAGTACAGACTTAAGAATAACTTCAGCTTGGAATTCTAATGCTGGAGGTACAACTAATTGCTCTGCTTTGAGGCGGATACGCTTACCGTTGTTGTCAACAGCAGAACGGATCTGAATCAATATCTGCTCAACAGAGGTTTGGCTCAAAGAAGCTGCGGTAGATAACTGGTTAGAGTATGATGCACCGTTAGCGATTGGGTGAGCTGTGTTGATCAACGTTACGCCGTCACCGCCAACATATCCGGATGTGAACGCAAAGTTCAAAATGTTTGCACATAATGTTTCTTTGGTTTCAATCATAGACTGGGCTAAGTGTTTAGCAAAAGTTGAACCGATACGGATGTGATCGCCGTCTTCCATCAACACTTTGGTCATAGCATATGCTAAACCATAGATTTGATAGATAAAACGAGTGATGTACAATGTACCACCCTGGTCATAGCTGACAGGAGTTCCGTCAGGCATTGCAGGAGCAGCATTCATACCGTATAACATTACTTCTTCGTGGTAGTTGCGTGGAATACCTTGGATCTGTTCTACAAATCCTTTCCACTCGTCATCACGTTGTTCATATACACCATCAAAGACTTCGTTGATAATCGGCTCGACTACCGCACGAAAGTCTGTACTACGCATTGGGGTTGCCATGTTTAGTTCCTTTCGTTGTTAATTAGACCGATACCGACGCAGCGGCAAATTGGTTGTTACAGATTTGAACCTGAACGATTGTGTAAGCGTCGCCCCACTGGTTTGTGTTACCAGCTGGGTATGCTACTTCACGTCCGAGTCCAACCACACGTACTTGGCCTTGGTTACCAGAACCAACAGCAGTTGCTAACAACGCTGTAGTAGAGAAACCTGCACCACCATTACCGATAGCGTAGCCATCAGTTACAGTAGAACCAGTTGTTGTGTCAAAGTTATATTCAGTGCCGATAGCCGCAGAAGTTGCTGAACCATTAACTTGAGCTTCGTAAACAAGTGCTGGATCTGTGAAGATCCAGAAAAGCAAGTTTGTAGAGGCATCAAGGGTTGTTTTAGCAGCATATTTAGCTACAGAACGACGACCGTCTGAGTTTGTGTATTCGATACCATCAAATACACCATAAACCTTACCACTTGAAGCGGTTTGGTTAGCGATTGTTAATTGACCAGAAGATGTGATCGCTACAGGTTGAAACTGCCAGAAAGACTGGCCAGATGACAACGAGTAAGGAGCACTGTAGCTCGTACCTGGGACAAATGTGTTAGTACCAACGAATGGTACTGCACGATCTAATCCACTAGGATGATATACAGGTTTCAGGCCAAAGGGTTGAAATGTTGCAGACATTTAAGTTTCCTTTGTTTTGAAGTTGTTATTGGAAACGAATATTACTATTCGCTTTTTGAGCTTCCTTTTCCATTTCCAAGATACCGCCTTCAAGAATTGATCTACCGCCTTTGCCTTCTTGGGCTTGGCCCCGAACGGTTGCAGTAATATTACGTTGGTGCTCGAGGGGATCCTCAAGGTGCAACATTTTCATCACTTCTTGATAAACGTCTTCCGGTAATTTGAAAAGAACCATCTCATTACATGAAACACAGCCTTCAAACTTGCCCGAGTTCATCTTACCTAGTCCTTCAAAGCTCTTCCCTAATTCACTAGCTTTGACTGGTTCATAACCCAATGCCATACGTTTGTCGATACTGTCATACGTGTTAGTTGTTGACAACCAGCACAGATGCATCCCTGGAATTGCGTCCTTTGGGATATCGGGCAGTGCACTATTTGCCCATTTATCACGGAACGCGTCAAGGCGTTCCCGGTGTGCGTTGGAAGATGCATCTAACGACGCTCTCTCCTTAACTTCTTGTACACGATCAGCTAAACGATCGTCTAAATCTCTTTTTATTCTTGTGTTTGCCATTTTATTTATCCTTTATTATTACGATCATACGCAGCATAAGCGCGGATCATTTTATTTCGTTTATTTACATCATCCCACGCGCCTGCGTCCTTAATCGCTTGCACTCGATCACGACTTAGTGTGATGGTGCCCGGCTTGTTCCCAGAAGATTCTGCAGAACGGCTCGATGCGGTTGGATTTGCACGTTTTGCACCACCTTTACTTGAATAACGGTGTGGCAGACGGTTTGATAAACGACTATCTAGCTCTTCCCAATACTCTGGGTCCGAAGGATCCCATCCATCGGCTGCTAGTTCGGAGTCAATTACTTTGGCAATTCTACTATCTGTGTCTCGGGCCTGCGGATCGTACCAGGAGTTCTTTTTTAACCACGCCGTAGCGTTTTCTTGAACTTCTGTTGACACCGGATTAGGCACGTTTTGTTTTGGCGTCTTTGCCGCTTCAACTTGTTGCTTTTTATAGTGCTGAACTTGGTTAAGGCGCTGCTTGGCGTCCGTTAACTGTTCCAAATACTCTACCTGAGCGGCTGCGTTACCATTTTGGGCCGCTTCTAACATCTTCATCTTTGCGTACTCGACACGGGTAGCCTCATCTTCCAAGGCCTTGTCAATTTGTGCAAACTGGTAAGATGCTGCGGTGTTTTCTACCGCTGCCAACCTTCTTGCTAGGTCTTCATTCCTGCGCTCAAGTGCTGAAATCTTGTGTTTTGCAGATACTTCGCGTTCTTTTTGTAATGCCTTCTTTAGCCTACGCTCTTCACGTCTAGCCTCACGAATCTTTTCACGCTCGTCTTCTGTTTCGCCTTCTTCAATGGCGTCTACGTCGTCTTGATCTTCTTCGTAAACCTGCCCACCTTCGGCTTTTTCTACTGCCTTTTCATCTTCTAAGATGTCATCAGGATGTTCCCCGACGCTTGCTAATACGGTACCATCTTCACGTTCCTTGATTGGAACGTCTTTTTCATTTTCACTCATACTTTTTCCCAAAAGTTAATTAATCGACAAACGCTTTCATTTTTTGTGCGTGACCAAAACTCTTAATACGTGAAATAATTTCGCGTGCTTGTAGTGTAATAAACACCACGGGCGCTCCGTCATCTCCTGCATCAATCACACAACGATCTCCACCGTACTTAATGGTTCTTACCAAGTCACCTTCTTTACACCATGGGCCTTCGATCCAATTGCTTAAATCGTCTAGGTTACGGTATGCTAACGGTCCCACTTGAATTACCTTGGCAACGGTTTCGTTAAACTTAATCGTTTGCTGGGTTTCCTCTACTAAAACAATTCCACCCTTACTCTTTGTTTTTGCACGTCTTAGCTGAACCAAAACACGGTCGCCTGCAACGTCAATACCATGATCTACAACGGGGAAACATTCTTCCTCTGAGCGCAGATCTGGCTCGTCTTTCTGTTTTAAATCAATCACTTTACAGTGCTCCTTATACCTTACGGTACTTAAAAATCCTCTTCGTCTTCGCTAAGGATCTGGTTAATAATATCCAATGTATCTTGGATACCTTGCTTTTGTCCCACAAAACGTTGGTACGTCGCGTAGTCGTGGACATTAACACCTGACGAAATAGCTAGTGTTAAATCAGTATCAGCACTTTTCAAGCGCTTAATTATTTCGGAAACAATATCTTTCATATTTGTATTAATGCATAAAGGCGAAAAAATCCGCCCTTAATAAATCAATAAAAATTACCGCCACCAATTTCATTGAGGTTTTTATCTGGTCCAACTTTGCTTGGTTTTGTAACCTTAGCTTGCTTGGCACCAATTTTCCAATTGTTGTCGCGGTGTGATCCAGACGGTCCGTTTTCTACCTTGGTCACGCCTGTGTCGCCGGCCGCTGATGCTTCTGCTTTGCCTGTCATTTGATAGGTTTTTCTAAAACCCATTTGATCTTTTGCCATTTTACTGTCCTTCTTCTTGTGGTGGTTGTTGTTGTTGCTGCTGTTGTTCTAATGCGCCCTGTTGCTGTTGATCGTTTTGCTGCAACTGTTGTGCGTGCTGTTGATCGTTTTGCTGCAACTGTTGCTGATGTTGTTGTGCTGCAATGGCTGCCTGTGATTGATACTGTTGGTCTTGCTGGGCTTGCTGGTTTACCATGTCGGCTTGTTGCTGAAAATTCTGTTGCTCAATTGCTAAACCATGCTGCCTAATATCTGCATTGGCGTCATTAATTGCTTCCATTGCGGATATGTTTTGTTCATGCTCCAACTGCGCCTGTTGTTGGTCCATCTGAGCGCCGGTTGTAATTTGTGCAATACGCTCACGCGCGGAGTTATTAATGTTTGCCATCGCAATGTCAGTAGCGTTGCGTTGGTTATCAATACTTGTCTGTGTCTGGTACTTAGCCGCCAGCTCTTGAACTTTTTGCTGCAGTTCAGCAACCTTAAGCTGATAATCTTGTGTAGCTTGTTGTACCTGTGACTGCATCTTGGCCTGAAACTCTTGTGACTTACGTTCTGTCTCGGCCATTTGAGTTTTAAGCAACACCTGAGCCGTTGGATCTGCATTCATCGCTTGTTGCTGTTGCGCTTGGTGCATCTGTTGGACCTTTTGTACCAGCGCCATAATGTCTTGCATGTACGGCTGCATGATCTGTTGCGACTCTTGGTCCACAATCTTAGAACCAACTGCCAACGCCTGTTGTGATTCCCAGTCCAGTGTCTTCTCTTCGTGTAAGTCAAGAATGTCTTTACCGCCGGACACTTTTGCCACAATATTGCGCATTGACTGGAGATAAAACAACATTAAGTGTTGTTTGATGTGGTCTAAACACACCGGTGCAAATGTAGGTCCAATGACCGGACTACCACCATATACCGGATTCTTGGCGTACTCCAGGTGAACCTGAATGTGTGCCATGTGATCTTGGTCGGGGTAGGCCGCAGCCGGTCTGCCCATCGTCATAGAAACATTTTCTAACGCTGGGTTGGATTCTTTAGAGCCCTTTGGATTTGGTAATATCTGTTCCGCTTCTGGGATCTTTAATTGATCAACTAAGCGACTATATACGGCGCGCAGGTCAAACATTCCAGGGGGTGCAGACGTTGCCATCTGTAACAAGGCTTGATTTTGTGCGAGGCGCTGTGTCTCTGAGAATATATTTGGGTCAGATACAGGCCTTACGTCGGTAAAGTATGCAAAGTCACGAACTTCAATTTCTTCGCCGGACTGGTTGTCCATCTCGGCTAGGTACCAGTTATTGATGCGTGAGATAATCTTTAATGACTTGGCTTGCGAACGGTGCAAACGTGCGTGGATTGAGGAGAAAACCTTAGCGCCCTGCTCAATCAATGCCTGTGTTGTGCCGACGGGCATGTTGTTGTTTGCTTCGCCAATCTTTTCTTCTGCTGTAGTAACCACGCCCTTAGCAGCGTCGGTTAGCCATCCTAATAGGTTAAACAGTACGCTTGACGGTTGATTGAATGGCAACGGCATCGCCAGCTTGCGTACGTCATCTACGCCAGGTGCACCTTCAATTTCTACTACCTGCGTGGGTTCGATCCGATCAGACTGCCCACCAATGCGTCCGCCCTTGAGCTTAAGCATTGTCTGACTGTTGTTAATATGTGCAGCGTCAAGGAGAGCACGCAGTGCGCCAGTAAGAGCGGCACTAAGACCACCGATAAGGTGAGGTAAACCAATAGCGTAAGCGCCACGCCAAGGAATAAATTTAAACTCGACGTACCAGTCCAGTTTTTCAAGTTTTTCATCGCCGTCCGCCCAGTTTCTATATAACCCAATTACCTTACTTGTTGTTTCGTCAATCGTTAAGATGTAAGGCGCACGTTTTCCGTTTGTCTTGTCATCGTCATCAAGACGCATAAAGCATGTAATCTCATAAATACGACGCAAACCATCAATGTTCTTGCCAGGTAAGTCTCTACCCTCAATCTTGTTGTTTGCCTTTTCAGACTGCGTCATGTCGTTAATCGGCGCGTCAGACGTATACTCTGAGTCAATGTCAACGTAGATGCCCTGCTCAATACGTTGTAAGAACGTATCTTCTGTAATGTCCTGTACTTCTGTTACACGTTGTGCTGTGTAAAAATTTGTTGACGCGTACGGCAACAAAATGTTATCAATTGGGATCCATTCGCAAATAGGGCGTGCCTGTTCGCTGTCCCAGCGCCACTTTAAAAACTGTGAACCACCGAGTGGTAGCTGTGTTAACAACTGCTCCATCTCGTCGCGGTACTCAGGAATTTGTTCACTAAGCTGCCAATTTAAAAAGTTTGCCTTACGTTCCGCAACCTCTAACTTTGATTTATCTGCCGTACCGCGGATGTTTGTTTTAACAATTCCGTCTGGTGGCAATAGTTCTTTTGCTGCACTGGCCGCAAAGTCTACGCATGATTCAGCCATAACTGGGTGAACCACTTTAGAAGCTCCGTCAAAAACAGCACCACCAGGAGCGTCTTTACCAAGGCCTGTGCGACGAAGGCCCTCCTCATATTGCTTGTCCCGTGTTTTTCTTGCCTCTTGGTCATTGTCTATAAAATCCAGGTAGTCAACAGCTAGTTGGTTTAATGTACCCGAGTCAAAAACTTCAGCAAGGTTTTGGTAAAACTTTGGGCTTTCTTTTGGTCCTTTTGTTTTTTCCAGGTTAACAATTACAGAACCGTCTTCCAGTTCAATGATCTCCCCTTCGGCTTCACCTTCATCTAAGCCTAAAGAATCTTCAAGGCTTTGCACTTCGTCTTCTTGAATTTCACCTTCTTCAATGTCTTTATCCCGCTTAGGGTTTAAGGATGGCAAGTTGCCGCCTTGTTGCATTGGTATTTGTGGATTTGCCATTTATTTCATTCTTTCGTGCATAGCTTTTAACTGTTCATCTTCGCCAGTGTTTAAGTCCCTAGCATGAAACGCTAATATTCTAGGAAGATTCCAAGAAGATGCAACGTCGTAAGCATTCTGTGCTGCCTCTGGGTAGTTTTGGTTTAGGAGAGCTTTTCCTATATCATAAATTGGTTCGCCAAACATCGCTCCATGCAATAATGTTGTCCCTGCGTATTTTTTAATTGGTTCTGGAATTGCATTTTTAATTGTGTCCAGTATAGAGTCATTCACTGGCTTTGACGAAAGTACCGCACTACCGCCAGCAAAATGTTGGATCAACGGATGGTCGTGTGCTAAATGTTCTGTGTGCACGGGTTTGCCATTAATCATCAACTCCACCTTCATCTGTTCCGGAGAGACAGATCGTCCCTCAGCGTAGCTTGGTAAGCCAGCCTGTTGCATGAGCATCTCTTGTGGTGTCTTAATTGGGTTTATCATAATCCTATTAATGCACAAATAGTTTAAATTACGCCCTACTGAGCGTACGGGTTAGAAAACTTTCTATTTAACTGGTCGTCAATGTACGAGTAGTCCCTAGCCGGCAGTGGGTCTAGCTGGATCCATCCGGAGTCCCTAAGAACTCGTAGCGCCTGTGTAAGTGAGTCTACGTAGTCATCGTGACCCTTAGCTTCTGGGAACGAACACACCTGCCTAATGAACCGTTTGGCCCAGTTAGCAAACTCGCCCTTTTGAGTTGGCTCCTCTGGCACAAACACCTTACCCTTGGCTACCAACGGTGCCACAATGTTTAGTCGCTGCACCTTGTCCGCGCGTCCGGGGTTGTACCCCCTTACCGGCAATCCAGAACCCTGCAGTTCTTGAATGAGTGATATACCTGCTGACTTATCTTCCATGAGGATAAGGTCGGCCTTTCGGCCCTTACCAAACTCATTATCAGCGCCGTAGACCACCTCCTTAAAGTCATTAATCACCTTACGCCTGAGCTCTGGGTACGCTAGGTGTGCGTCCCATGAGTCTAGCAAAATGATCGCGGTGCCGGCGTCTTCTTGTTCAAATACTCCCCAAACCGTACACGCTGTCGGATCGTTAACCGTCTTTTCGCTAGTAGCGGGATCGTATGACACGATCACGTATTCTAGCACCGGCGTTGGTTTTTTGGCTGGCCACATGCGAAAATGTTTACGCTTGATAATGCCTGACGACTCTGGATCCAGGATTTCTCCGTAGATCTCTTGCTTTCCAAGGTCTGACCCATCGTAGGCTTCGAGCTGCTTAAAAAATGTTTCAGAGAGGTTGGCCTTGTTGTCGTACGATGACGCATTGGCCACGTACACGTCGCCACCAATCTTACCCTCGTTCAAGTCAACAATAATCTCTAACGGCTTGGGGGTGGTAGTAATAATCTGCTGTACGCGCTCAATACGGGGGTCTACAAGACGCAAAGTAAACTGCGCTTGATCGTAGGCATCATCTATGTATTCAAACGCAGCCAGCTCGTCAAACCACGCGCCGTGGTATTGTTTTCCCCGGTATCGTTCTGGCTCGGATCCAGGGATTCCCTGTATGAGTGAGCCGTTAATTAACGTGATCTCAAGCAGCGACTTGTTGTAGTCCCTAATGATTGACCTTGGTAATATGTTCAGTAGTCCCGAGTCTCCCTCAAAACACGTTGCGCGGATGTCGTTTGTTGTTGGTGCCGTTACCAGCCAACGGGTCTTGTCAAACTTCCAGGCACGTTCGCCAATCCAATGGGACGCGGTCCATGTCTTACCCGCACCCCGTCCTGCCAACATGAGGAACGTATCGTACTCGTTGTCTTCCGGTTCGCGTTGGTGTGGCAGCACGGTCATTTGGAACTTAACCTGCCATATTGCTGCCTCTACCTCTGGCTTCGGTATGTCCTTGTACTGTTTTGCAAATTCGGCTAGAATTTTTTCTTGTGTTGCGTTTAACGGCATGTTATAAATCCCTCATTCACTAAAAACGAGCCGTCCGGCCCATCGGTTTCAATGTGTACACATTGTTGTGTTGCGATATTTTCTATTTCTGTGATGTACCTACGCGTTTGGTGAATACGAATCGGTGGCGACTCTTGGTTCTCGCACAGTTTGTAACGACTCTTAAAACTTAGTGTGTAGTATTTTATGTAGTCCCTATAATGCAGCGACGTCTTGCAACCAATTGACTCAACCAGCGACTGTATCTGCCTAATCTCGTTCCAATTGGTGCTGGCTATCCTAAAATGGTCGCGTGGCTTCTTGTATTGGTTTATTTTTGCGTTAATTATGCCACTTAGTAACTCAATTCGCTGTTCTTCGCTGGCTAGTAGGTAATTGTTTGGTATTTGGTTTGGTATAAAGGGTATTAATTGCGACTCTATCGTTGGATACACGCTAAAAATGGTTGCTCGGCCTTTTCTTTTGACTGTTTTTGTAATTTCGTAGCCATGATCTTTGAATTTTTGTATTACTTCTTTGTAGTTTAAGTCTTTTACGGAAAAAATATTAGCTCGCAACCTATTCTTGAACCAGAATCCAAAGATAAACGGTGGTACCGGTAGGTCTTGGTGTGGAAATTTAAGCGGTTTACACGTTGGAATAGAGAAAAATAATTTATTTCCTTTATACTTCAATGGTTTATTGATTAATTCTGACAACGCCGACAGTACAAGTGGGCGTTTGAACTCACGCTTGCCCTTGTGCTCGAGTGCACGGATTCTGTACTTAGGTGTTTCCAGTAAAAAATTAAGCGCGCCGTTGCCGCTGATAGTCATCAGGTCACTTAGGTGCACCTTGTAGCAGTTTGACTCAAAATGCTGAACCAATATTACCCTAACCGGGTTACCGTTTTGGTCAAACACATAGTCTCCTACCTCTACCTTATCTGCACGCTTCCAATAATCAAGCGTTAGTATCTTTTCGTTCGCTGTAATTGCCATGTATATTTTCTAAGACCCAAAAATCTAGGAAACGCCCTAACGGCGTTCTAATCTTATTTTGAATTGAGTTGGGTAGGCGCCGCACGTCCATGAATGAATTGACGGCCATTCTAAACTTAATGTACGCCAGGGTATCTTTGTCAAACAATTCGGCTGGTGCGTCTACTGTGTAGAAATGGTACGCAGTACAAACAATAACCTGAAATCCCGAGACTTCTTGTTGTGGGCTTTCCAGTACCCCTTTGATTTGATATGCATATTTCATGTCCATATTAATACACACATTTTAAAAATACCGCCATTATTTTTGCATTTGTACCAGTAGTACTAGTAGCGCGGCGTTTTTGACCCTCCCTACTATTTATTTATTTTTTTTAAAAAAAATAATAAAAAATAATAAAAGAGGGGTACTACTAGTACTACCCAAACACAAATCAAGGACTTACAGCAATGTGTTGTTTTTATACAACACTTTTTTAATAATTTTTGCAAAAAAAAATTTTTAACTGGAAAAATATAGGAACTGGTGGCCTGTGGGGCCCCCGGGCGGCCGGGCTGCCACGGGACCCAAACTGGGGTGTGTGGTATAAAAACAACACCCCATACAGGCAAAGGAGGGTATTGATAGTAAGTGCTTACATAGGCTAGGCGCCCTCCCTTACCTAGCCGTGCACCAACTTGGTGCATTAAGTAAGTTAGTACTCACTGGGGCGGTCTATGTATGTTAGTGTGTACTAACATAGCATGACGTGACTCTGTCCCCTAGCAAGAACCGTGCCAGCCTGCCCTGCCTGCCCAGTCTGTCCCCATTGCCAGTATGTTAGTGTGTACTAACATAGCATTAACGTCTAGCAAGAATCGTGCCAGTTTGGGTTGGCACACTTGTTGCCTAGCAAGAATCGTGCCAGTTTGGCGGGCGCGTCTGAATGAGAATGATTATCATTACGCCTCGTTGCACAATGTGGTATGCGTGCGCGAGAGATGATGTGGGGTGGACGCCTAATAACTAAACAGACAGCATCCCACAATTACCCACCATATCCCACCCGTTGTACGGTCACAACATAGCGATTAAACGCAATTAGAGGCCCCTACAAGCCGTTTTATTGCAGTCTGATACCCTAGCACCAGCCAACATGAGATCGTTGATCCTAGCGATGCCCCACCCTGCGAGCCTTATATTTATTATGTGCTGTTAGGGCGGATCAGGTTCATTGTTTGTATGCCTTCCGCATTATGAGATAGTTCAATTATTTGTTGTTTATTAGGGTTTACCCCAATGACAACAGCGTTGCGATCTGTCAAAGTAGAGTCATTGGAAGGGCGGTGCTAATCACCGCAAGTGCAGAGTAAGGCAGTAGTTGACATAACCCAACGAACAAGCCAAGTACCGCGACACTATAAATCACGGCAAACCTAGCGGATAGATCACACGTTAGATGACCTAAAGGGTATAGCAGTTCTTTACTGCTACTGACGAGCGCACAAGCGCGAAACCCTAACATAAAGGATACACACTATGACAACAGCAACACTATCTAAGCCTGACTTTTCGTTGACCTTTTTGACTAAAGGCAAAGTAATTAACGCGTCATTGATGCCAGTAGTGATGGACGAACACGGTATGGAGTTCACATACGATGCGCCTGACGGTACCAATTACTCTATTCACATGGACAGAAACGGTAGGTTCTGCGCCGAGCGCTTTGAGTTTGTAGAAGATGTGGGATACGAGGTCGTTGAGGGATACAACCACAACGAAGCTAAGAAAATAGCACTTGAGGCAGGCATCATCAAGATGCGTAAGTAAGGGTTTTCCCTAGTTCACACGCCCAACCTAAGTGACGACAATAGATACATCAACACAACACAGGAACATTAAAATGAAACCATTAAACGAATCACAACTGGACGCATTGGACGCTTTTGTTAGACACATGGTGTCAGTCAACGACACCAACGGCGCGCTGTACGACTTCGCAGAGCGCGCCATCCGCACCGACGGGGGTGTGTATTGGAACTGCAAGTTAAGAGGCGCTAAAGACCTGTACGCCCGTGCTGTGGCATTTTACAAGTCACGGGAAAACGACCTCAAAAACCGTGCAAGGATTGTGTCCGTGACGCCAACGCCAACGGACTTGACGATCAGCGCCAACATCCAGCTTGGACTAATGCAAGATTACAGCCAGTCACAGCAACGTGGCTGGTCAACCAATTAATAGGAGGCTTTATGTTTTATATCATGTTAGGCAGTTCAATAGTCGCACGGTTTTACAACGAGTCACAGGCGCAGTTATACCTCGCAGGTATCAGCGCCGACGAGTTGGCAGTTTGGGACTATCGCATCGCAGTTCAACCATATTAATAAAGGGGTATTAATTATGACAACAGAATACATTAAAATTAGTAGAGGTACCATGATTTACCACCTAACAGGATCAATGTTTGATTCAATGATGCAAGATGATGTTTACATGGAATCTATCATTTTTGACGGTTTTAAGGGGTTTAATAACTACACAGATGATGAACTAATCCAAGAGTATAGGGACTACATTAGCGAAGACCCTACACATCCATTAACAATTGAATTAATAGAGGAGTAGCACCATGCAAAACAACATTATTATTAAAGTAAAAAACCATGAGACTGACGAAATTTTTAATATCGTTGGGCTAGACAACTTCATTAATTTTTTAAACGACAACGATGACATTTTTACTTTTAGTTTAAATAAAATTGATCCAACAACTAACAAAATGGAGTATTAATTATGGATAAAGATTTTTATTTAGGGTCCATTCGCATATCAGTATTCGATCCGCAAACCAATACCGAGATTGCGAATTTATCGAGTGCTGATTTGGAAGACGATACAGTACACCTTATTATGGAAGATGTGGCGAGGTTTTTAAATTCAAGGGAGACAAGTAATGATTGAGATTAATTACGAAAAACGCAAGCCAAGCCGTGCTGTTATCATGCGCACCATCGGTGAGTACCTAAAACACGGACACACGGACTTTGATATCAGTTGGGGTGAGAATGGTATTGAGTTGAAGTACGAGCCAACGCAAGAGATTTGGTACGGGTGGGGGTGGATCAAGGACATAGGTGGTGCGGACATAGCAGACGAGTTAACCGCCATCCGCAAAAAAGCACGCAACCAATTACTTAATTTATGGAACAGTTAATATGACAAAGCACGAATACTTAATCCAATACAAAGACGCACCAAAATGGGAGTTGACACGCATGAAAAGTGGAATCAAAATGAACTTTAAATACCTAGTTGTATACCTTGATGAATCGGGTGATCAAACAAGTGTGCCGTTTTATTACTTAAAGTGGGCAAAGAAGTTTGCAAAATTAGTAGATGGTTTAATAATCAATTTAAAGGGGTAACAACAATGAATACATATAAAATTACAGAAAATGAATTTTCAGCACTTACACGCATGATAGATTTTGCGGAGTATTGGCTACAAGATAGAGAATCAGGTAACGAACAATGGAGAATGGATAACGAAGATGTAATGGTCGCTGTACAGGCAATGCAAGACATCATAGAAAGGGCTGGATATGAAAATAGTTAAATGGGCGTTAGTCGCAACACTAGAGGACGGCACTACGCAGGATATCTCTCCTTACGTCGATGAATTTGTAGCAAGAGCGTTAAACCATACTTGCGATTATTGGGAAGACGAACACCACGAAATTACAGAGGACGAGGAGACATTATGAAATTTATAGTTAAAAGTAGTAGTATTAGATGGGAAAATGGTAGTTTTTACGAAGAGTTTTCGTTTAAAGAAATTTTAAGAATGTTTTTAAATGGAGACACAGACGAAGAAAAAGATTATATGCTAGAGAATGTTGCAAATTTAAATGTTAACGAAAAATATATGCATGAATTTTTTATGGATGATGTATACACTTTTAAGAGGATCGAATAATGAAAACATATCAAATGCTAGTTACCACATCGTTTACCAAAGTAATTGAAATAGAGGCGGACGACAAGTATGATGCACGGGACAAGGCTTGGAATTGGATTGAAGAACATGATGCGTTGCATAACGCAGATATTGATACTGAAGTGACTTTCAACGGAGAGATTACAAATGGCTAAGTATATTGTAGAGACTGAGTTTTTGTATGGGTGGGAGAACGTGTGGACTAACGGTGAGACTAACGAGCCGACCATGTACGACACGTTTGAAGAGGCGGAGGCAGAGTTAATCGACTTTATTGCAGACACCGTAGAGGACTACAAGGCAGGGTTTTTAGAGGCACCATACACCATTAATCAATACCGTATAAGGGAGGTAGCATGAATAAGAACCACAGGTTGGCGTTTAATGCGCTCAAGAAAATAGGTGCGCCAGTATACGAGCGCTCTGACATCCCAAACTTTCAGATTAGTGCGGAGGGTTTAGCTTCGGATGCATACAAGGGCTACGACGACACTCAGATATGGGCGGACTACTGGACGTCAGGGTACATCAACCCAAGAATTGAGCAGATTTTAGAACGGTATGGTTTTCATGCCGAGTGGATTAACGCAGGTGAGATAGGGGTGTACGAATGAACGGGAAGATACCACACAAGTTATTAAAACGCATACTGTCTGAGGTGGTGCCATGTAACGGGTGTGCGCACGTCCACAGGTGCGGACTGGCTAACATGGCTTGTCAGGACTTTATGGACTACGCCAACAAGGGTAAGTTTAGTAGCGAGACGCCAAGAGAGCCGACACAACGAATGTACGCCCACGTCTTTTGGGGTAGACAGATATCCGAGTCAACTCAAGTATGGGATCATATTGATGGATAACAGACTAATATTCACAAAAAACAAAACCGTGTGGAAAGATTATATCTATGCTACAATATTTTCCATAGTGGTCGGTTTTATGTTAGCGACAGTTTATTTATACAAATTAGGAGAGTTACCATGTTTGAGATAGTCGACGAGTTAGGAAAAGTAAACCAAGCCATCGCAGAGTTGGAGTCAACAGCCCGTAAGTTAAAAGCCGAGTTGGTGGCTAGGGGTAAGGGGACGTACGCTGGCGCACAGTTTGTTGCGGAGGTTCAGGAGTACGACCGCGCCAACATCAGCGCCACGTTGGTGCGTGAGTTGGCTGACAAGGATTTTATATCGAAGGTAACACAAATTCAGCACATTAACTCGGTGGTGGTTAAGATGCAGAAGTCGGCTTAATGAAAGATAATGACTCGCTTACAACGTACCTTCAGGGTATGTTGGCAGAAGACATCAAGGGGCTGACAAAGGACGAGGAGTACGGGCTGTCTAAGCGCATTCAGTCGGGTGACATGGATGCGCTGAACACGCTCGTACACCACAACTTAAGGCTGGTCGTCTTCATGTTGCGTAAGACGACAGCGTGGCAACACAGCATCGTACCACCGGAGGACTTAATACAGATGGGCAACTTGGCACTAATTATGGCAGCCAAGAAGTGGACGCCCACTAAGAATGCACGGTTCGCCTCTTATGCAGGCAACTATATCTTGCGGTTTGTCACACGGCAGTTAGACAACAGCGAGCGAATGATTAGGCTACCAATTAACGTCGTCGAGGCAATTAAAAAGATGAACTACGTCGAGCGCCAGCTGAGGCAGGTGTTGGGACGTGAGCCAAAAACACAAGAGTTGGCGACCGAGATGGGGGTATCAACACGCAGGATAAGCCAGCTGAAGGGATACATTGTCCGCGAGCCGATATCCCTAGACACATTTTTGAACGACAAGAACGAGGAACTGCATGACGACTAAGCAACTGGAGTTAACCAAAGAACAACGGATAGCGTACGACCGATTTATTAGGGCGCGCGACAGGGTGACGAACGGTAAGACGTGGGTCCGACCGTCGGAGTTTGAGGGGTGCTTGGACGTCGAGGCATTGAACCACCCGCTGTTTGTGGTTAACGAGCCGTACATGGACTACTTAGAGGCGTTTGATGCGTGGTTAGACATCGAGCCAAGATTCCGCCAAGAAGAGCGTATGAGGGCTAGTAGGGGGGACTACGGACTGGCGGACAGCTGGGACGATAGGGTAAGCAGGACACAGGATACGTTTTCCAAGATTAAAGGAGACTGACATGGAAAGAGTAAAAGAGGGAAGTATGGGGGTGGCAAACTTGTACGACATCCACGATAAGGATGGAGACTTGATGCGGATCGAGGTCGTCGATTCCAAAGGTGAGTTTGTGTTCGATATTGTTTGGGACGAAAGAGAGTCACAGACAAAACAGAACAGGGACAACTTTAGAAAGTGGTCGAAGGAGGTCGTAAGGCGGTATGGTTATATTGTTACCGATTAATTTACCCAAGAATGAACAATTTGTACCAGTAGTACCAGTAGTACCACTTATTTATCTTTTTTTTTAAATTTTTTTTTTTAAAAAAATAAATATAAAGAGAAGGGTAAAATACCCGTGCTACTAGTACTACCCAAACACAAATCAAGGACTTAGCATAAAATATCAATGACTTAGGAGAAAATAGTGATAAACGAGCATGATTTAAACGACTGGGACAACCTCCCACCAAAAAAGCCCCCACAAGGCGACGATACACCATCTGGCTACATACCCCTTACCAAAGAAGAAAAACCGCTTGTAGGTACCTCTATTGGCTTCCAAATTGATTCTGACGGCGTAGAGGCAACCGTACAATTCAACATACCGTTTGGAAAATAGCGTGTATAAAATATTTGATGAGGACAACAACTACATCCGCTGGGTTAGCCGTAAGGAAGAAGCACAGGCAATACTGGCTACCCGTACGGACTGGACGGTTAGGTTTATAAGAACCCAACGTAAAGTCGTCGATTTAACGTCATTCGAAGACGCACCCTTTTAAGGATAAACAACATGAACCAACGACTTAAAGAACTCGCAACCGAAGTTGGTATTAGTGTAGAATATCTAACAAACACAAAACAAATTGTGTTGCTTGAAAAGTTTGCGGAGTTGATCATTGAGGAATGTGGGGTGGCGTTACATCCTATGTTGCGAGATATGGTAAGCAGAGGGCAAGCGTTTGATTTGATTAAACAACATTTTGGAGTTGAAAAATGACAGCAAATGAACTACCAGCAAATCAATTGGCTGATTTATTAGATGAAATTCCAGTAGGTGACTTTGAAAGCCTTGACAATCATCACTTTACTAGACAAGCAGCCACCAAGCTACGCCAGCAACAAGCTGAAATAGAAGCGTTGAAAAACGCAAGAGACTATTGGTGTTTGGCTTACAAAGATGTATTTAATAAATTGGAGACATTAAAAAATGACAGCAAATGAATTAGCAGATTGGATAGAAAGGCAAGGTAATGGTGGTGCTGGAAATATGCACTCACAAGCAGCCACCATGTTACGAGAACAACAGAAAACAATCAACAAACTACTTCGGTGGGAAGAACACTATCTTGCAGTCATTGAGTCAATGAGCCAAGACAGCAAACACGCACTAAACCCCGCCCTAAGAACCTATGACG